>Ga0307421_1001515_pt1 | contig 13974 bp, 10 predicted proteins | sample SalMarWE160270MG_FD_202163 | JGI IMG/M metagenome (GOLD analysis project Ga0307421, IMG submission 202163) | Salt marsh sediment microbial communities from the Plum Island Ecosystem LTER, Massachusetts, United States - WE1602-70 | ecosystem: Environmental > Aquatic > Marine > Intertidal zone >...
TTCGCAGCCCGCAGAAACGAGCAGGACACCGAACAATGCAGCGACGAATAGTCGCCCTGGCCCCTCCCGCATAGCGGGCCGTAGTGTAGTGCAAAACGAGAAGCCGGTCAAGTAGATCCGCCTGTTGACATCCGCCGGGAAATCAATAGAATAGTCCATAAGGGTTGCCACACAATTGGCGATTGATGTTCAGAGAAGCAACACACAGAGGTGACTATGTCAGCCAAGTCTCCCGAATCCAAGGCGAAGCCGGCCGCCAAGCCGAAGAAGGCAGCGCCAGCCCCCAAGCCACAGAAGGCAGTGCCAGCCGCCCCTAAGCAGCCGGCCCCAGCGCCATTGGTAGTACCGCTCACGCCAGACGAGGAGCGCACGTGGGCCATGCTCGCCCACCTCAGCGTATTGCTCAACCTGGTTACGGGCTTCCTCGGCGTCGCGGCTGCTCTGGTGATCTATCTCATCTACCAGACGCGGTCACGCTACGTAGCCTATCAAGCCCTCCAATCGCTCATCTTGCAGAGCATCGTCTGGGTAGGCGGAGGGATCATCACCGTCGCGGCCTGGGTTGTTACCGGCATGCTGATGGCGGTACTGGTAGGCTTCCTCTGCCTCCCCGTCACACTGCTGATATCTGCGTTCCCGATCGCCGCCATCGTGTATGGCATCGTGGGTGGCATCCAGTGCAGCCAGGGAGAGGACTTCCGCTACTGGCTGGTGGGCGACTGGGTACGGAGCACGCTGACGGGATAGCGCTCGACCGCCAGAATGCCACTCGGGTTTGACACGCGGTCGAAAACCGCTACAATACACGCGTACCAAGCATTGGTGCAGACGATAGCGAGTGAGATCGTACTAGGCGTCGGACTATCCAACATCTATCAAGGAGGTAGGAAATGGCAGAAGCTAAGAAAGCGCCGGTGGGTGAGGTGACGCAGGACGACAAGCTTTGGGCACTCTTGAGCTATATCTTCTGCCCTCTGGTCGGCATCATCGTGCTGCTCCTCGAGGACAAGAAGACCCGCCCGTTCCTCAAGTACAACGCGGTGGTCTCGATCGTCCTTGGCGTGCTGTCCATTGTGCTGAGCGCCATCTGCATCGGCGTCCTGATCTGGTTCTACGCGATCTACCTGGGCATCAAGTCCTACCAGGGAGAGATGGTCGAGGTTCCGGTCATCTCGGACTTCGTCAGAAACCAGGGCTGGGCCTAGTACCACAACAGCATTCGGGCATGCGGGAAGGCCCTTCCCCCGTTGGGCGAAGGGCTTTTCCACATGCCTGCCGCAGCACGGTCGCCTCCCGCGCGCGGCTGAGCCCGCAATAGACACTACCCAATGCCACCGCAACACAAGAAGTGGCAGCTGGCACCCGCTGCCCCGGCGGACCACCTGGCCAGATTCCCGGACCTCCATCCGGTCGTCGCCCAGCTGTTGTTCGGGCGCGGCATCACGGACCCTGTAGCTGCCGCCCGCTTCCTGGCTTGTGAAGACGCCGCCGCGGATCCATTCGCGCTGGCCGGCATGGCAGAGGCCGTCGCGCGAGTCCGGCAGGCCCTGGCCCACGGTGAGCAGATCGTGGTCTACGGCGACTTCGACGTCGACGGCGTGACCGCGACCGCACTCTGCCTGCAGGTTCTGCGGGCGCTTGGCGGCCACCCCGCCGCCCACATTCCCCACCGGATCGAAGAGGGGTACGGCCTCAACAACCAAACACTCGCCCGCCTCGCATCGGATGGCGTCCGCCTCATCATCACTGTCGACTGCGGTGTGCGCTCGGTCGAGGAGATCGCTCACGCCAACAGCCTAGGCATGGACGTCGTGGTGACCGACCATCACTCGGTCGGCCCTCAGCTCCCGCCTGCCGCCGCCGTAGTCGACCCCAAGCGGCCCGACAACAGCGCGCCCATAGCCCGCCTGGCCGGAGTGGGTGTAGCCTACAAGCTGGCCCAGGCGCTGCTCCGGCTAGAAGCCGAGGAGCCTATCGCTCCCTCCCCCGTCCAGCTTGAGCCGGTCGACCTGGTCGACTTCGTCGCCCTGGGCACGGTAGCGGACCTGGTGCCACTCGTGGGAGAGAATCGCACGCTCGTCCACGAGGGCCTGGCGCTCATTAACTGCATGGGGCGGCCTGGTATCGCCGCCCTCTGCCGGCAGGCCGGGCTCAGCGCTGGTCAGATCGACACCATGGCCATCGGCTACGCGCTCGGACCCCGCCTCAACGCTGCAGGCCGCCTGGCGCACGCAGAGATATCCCTCCAGCTGCTCGATTCCACCTCCCAAGAGGGCGCCTGCACTCTAGCAGCGCAGCTCGACCGCTTGAACCGCCAGCGCCAGCAGCTCACCCAGTCGACCCAGCAGAAGGCCCGCGACTTAGCGGTGGCCGGCGCGGACGGCACCCCGCTTCTGTTCGCCGCGGACGCCGCCTTCCCGGCCGGCATTGTAGGACTGGTCGCCAGTCGCCTCGTCGACGAGTTCTACCGCCCTGCCGTCGTCGTGGAGATCGGCGAGGACGTGAGCCACGGCTCCGCCCGCTCCATCCCCGAGTTCCACATGACCAGAGCGCTGGACCGCTGCGCCGACCTGCTGATCCGCCATGGAGGTCACGCGGCCGCCGCAGGCTTTGCGGTCAGGAACGAGGACCTTGACACACTCGCCGACCGCCTGCGCCGTTTGGCTGTGGAGGAGCTGAGCGAGATCGATCTGGCTCCGACACTGGAGGTCGATCTGGAGGCAGATCTGTCCTCCATGTCCTGGGAGCTGCAGCGCCAGCTCGCCCGGCTGGAGCCTTGCGGCATGGGGAACCCTCAGCCGCTGTTCCTGACCGGCGGCGTCCGCCTGCTGGATCGCAGGCGCGTTGGCGATGGCGGTAGACACCTGAAGCTGACGTTGTCCGACGGCGAGATGGTCTGGGACGGCATCGCCTTCCGCCAGGGCGAGACTGCACCCTGCCTCGGCGATCGGGTCGACCTCGTCTACCACCTCGAGGTCAACGAATGGAACGGGAGCAGGCGTCTCCAGCTCAACGTCCAGGACGTGCGCCCCTCTGACCCCTCCCCGCCCCGGCCATGGCCGGGAAACGGGACGACACGTCCCGCGGAGCGAGCGGCGTGAGGCTCCTGGTCACGGGTGCCGCCGGCTTCATCGGCAGTCACGTTGCTGAAGCCCTGCTTGAGCGCGGCGACGAGGTCGCCGGCCTCGACAACTTCAACGACTACTACAGCCCGGAGCGCAAGCGGGCCAATGTGTCTCTCCTGACCTCCAGTCCCGGCTTTGTACTCCACGAGGCCGACATCCGGGACGCGGAACACATGCGCACCCTCTGCGCACAGGGCCAGTACGACGCCATAGTCCACTTGGCGGCCATGGCCGGCGTGCGTTACTCAGTTGACAGGGCGCCGCTCTACGTCGAGGTCAACGTCTCTGGCACAGTGAACCTGCTCGACGCGGCCCGCCGGGCCGGGGTAGGGCATTTCGTCTTCGCATCGACATCATCCGTCTACGGCCGAAGCGAACGCGTCCCCTTTCGCGAGGACGACCCTCTTGGCCGTCCCCTGGCCCCCTACCCCGCCACGAAGATCGCCGGCGAGTTGATGGGCCACGCCTATCACAATATGTTCGGTATCTCCTTCACCGCCGTTCGCCTCTTCTCCGTGTATGGGCCGCGCGGAAGGCCAGATATGATGCCATACCACATCACCGACTGTATTGCGCACAGGCGTGAGTTCACCCTCTATGACGCCGGCGAGATGCACCGGGACTGGACATACGTAGACGACATCGTCTCCGGCATCCTGGGTGCCGCCGACCGCCGGCTGGGATACGAAGTGATCAACCTCGGTCGAGGTGAGCCGGTCCGGATGGCGGACTTCGTCGAGCTGATCCAGGCACTCGTCGGCAAGCCGGCCCGGATGATCACGCAGCCCGCACCGCCCAGTGAGCCGCCGACTACGTTCGCCGATCTGACCAGGGCACGAGATCTCCTGGCCTACGAGCCGGTTGTATCGGCCAGCGATGGCATGCGCAGGTTCTGGGAATGGTACCAAGCGGAAGTCCTGGAGAACGAGTAGCCAGTCTGGTCGCCCCGTCCGCCGCTCGTCACAGCGAACCCCCGCAGGTCAAAGGCCGGCGGGGGTTCCTCTTGAGCCGGACTGATGCGGTCAGGCCGCAGGTACGCTCTGCCTATCGGCCAGGCCGAGCTTGAGGAACAACCAGGGAGCTCCCAGGCTGGCCCACAGCCCGATCAGCGCATACCGAACGACGCGTAGGATGTCGTAGAGCTCCTCACCCTCGGCAGGCAACACGGCCTTCAGACCCAGGTACAGGCCGAGCAGCGGCACCGCACCAACGACGAACCGGAGGCAGCGCTTCCACAGCGGCCCTCGGGCGCTCATGGGGGCATATCGCAGCGCGAGCGGCAGACCCACCCCCACCCCGACCAAGACGCCCGCCGCGCTTGCCGAGCCGAACCCAGGTGTCAGCGCAGCGAGCACAAGCGGAACGCCTGCACCGAGCGCCAGCTGCGCTCCAAGGCCGGCCCTACCCAAGGCCGCCTCGATGCCCGGCACGAGCAGCAGCCAGGCTGCCAGCAGCAGCCCGCCCACTGCCCATCCGCCCAGGACGTCCGTCGGGAAATGGACTCCCAGGTAGACCCTTGAGAAGCCAACGAGGATCATGAGTAGCACAGCCACCGCCCATACCCATGCCTTGCGCAAAGTGGCAGCAATGAGCCCCCACATGACCACAGCGGACATCGAGTGCCCGCTCGGCAGGCCGCAAGCGCGGGCGCCGGTGTAGTCCGTCTCCTTCAGCTGCACTGCGGGGTCCAGGTCGTATGGCCTGGGCAAGCCAAGCAGACCCTTGAGACCCGTGGTCACGTAGCTCCCCACTAGGAAGATCACTCCCAGGCGGGCACCGAGGCCGAAATCGATGCACCAGATGATCAGCGGGATCAACACCAAGAGGAACTCCTCTTCGCCCAACAGCGTGAATCCCTTCATGAGCGCCACCAGAAACGGGCTTTGTACGGCCTGCAGCACACGGATCAACTCTAGTCCCCAGTCCTGAATCCCGTCCATCTGTCTCCTCCTCTCGATCTACCCAGTCGCCAAGGTACACACGGTCCGGACGACAGCGCGGTCAGATCAGCCCATCCACGCCAGCCCTGGCAAAGTGAACCCGATAGGCAGCGGTCTCTGCCAGCAGCTCCGCCAGACGCCGGGCAGCCTCCTCCTTCCGCCCCCGCTCTGGCTTTCCGCTGCCCACGGCCAGGAGGAGCTGATCCCCACCCTCCTCACTGATAAGCAGATCACCTCGGGCGGCAAGCCAGTCCAGGCCGGCCCAAACAGTCGCCTCGCGCTGTCCGGTCGCCGCCGCCAGTTCCGCGATGCTCACGCTGCCGCCCTGCTGATTGACGGCGTGTTTCGCCAGCCCGGCGAGCCTCTTCAGCAGCTTCTCCGGCTGGTCCAGACCAGGGTCCCTGGCAAACACGTGTATCTCCTGCGGGGCCACTCGCTCCACAGCAGCGGCCAGCTCCGCGGGACCGGGCGGAGCGGTCCATATGACCAGCGTCCTGCCGGCCTCCAGCTCTCTCCGGTCCCGCCCACCCACATCAGCCCTGTGCTCAGCCTCACTCCAGACCTGGACACCCTCCCGCGCAGTGAGCCTGGCCAGCGCTTCTCGGGGCCTGGCCTCACCCCGGCAGTCGACGATGACAGCCAGGGCAGGCCTGGCTGTCACTGCCGCCTGACCTTCGACTATGGGCCGCGCATCGACCCACTCCAACTGAACCCTGCGCTCGCCCCGGAAGTCACTCGACCGGGCAGTGTAGGCAAGATCGAACCGCCCATCCGGCAGCTCTCCATCCGCCCCTCGCCACCAGATCAGATCGAATCTCTCGCCCCCCTCATCCTCGACCGTCACCACCAGATGCTCGTCGTTCCGGCCAACCGACCTTTGTCCAGCGACACGCATACCGCTGCAGGCCAGTGTCAGCGGGGGGTTGCCAGCGCCGAAGGGGGCCAGCCGTTCGATCTGCTCTACCAGGTCGAGCGCAATAGCGCCCAGGCCGAGGCGGGCGTCTATCTGGAGCGGAGGGCGCTTGCCCACCTCCGCCATCATCTCCCCTACCGTCCCCGCGAGGGCTGCGCGAAACTCCGGAATGCGATCTGGGCTGATGCTCATGCCAGCAGCCATGGGGTGGCCGCCAAACGAGTCGAGCATCTCCGAGTGTGCGGCAATGGCAGCGCTGATATCGACGCCCTCGATAGACCGGGCCGACCCTCGCGCCAGTCCTCCGCCAGTCGTCGTGAACAGAACAACCGGGCGGGAGTACCGCTGGGCCAGCCTGCCGGCCACAACGCCCACCACTCCTCCGGGCCAGGATTCTCCAACCAGAACCAGCGCGGCGTGACTAAGCAGCACCGGATTCTTCTCCACCTGGCTCACTGCTGCCTGGGCCACCTGGTCGCAAAGCAGCCTGCGCCGGGCGTTCAAGCCCTCCATCTCGCTCGCCAGCATACGGGCCCTCGCCAAATCGCTGGTTGTAAGGAACTCGACCGCGACCGTCGCGTCCGCCAGGCGCCCAAGCGAGTTGAGGCGGGGAGCCAGCGCGAAGCCAATGTGCTCCTCGGTAAGTCGGGCAGGGGTGACCTCCGCCATCTCCATCATCACCCGCAGTCCCAGTCGCTCGGTCTCTCGCAGCCGTTCCAGACCACGCTGCACCAGGTAGCGGGTATCGCCTGTCAGCACGGCGACGTCCGCCACTGCGCCCAAGGCGACCAGATCGAGGTGGCGGGCCGCCTCATCATCCCGGCCTGCCCTGCCGTACATGGCGAGTGCCAGCTGCCAGGCGCAGCCGACGCCGGGCAACTCCCGCAGCGGATGATCACCCGCAAGCATCTTCGGATCGATGACAGCGTAGGCCTCGGGCAGCGATTGCGGGAGGTCGTGATGATCCGTGATCACGACATCGACCCCCCTCGTGCGAGCATACTCTACGGCCTCGTGCCCGCGCACACCCGTATCGCAGGTCACCACCACCTGCACGCCGTCATCGATCAGCCCTTCGAGGGCGGGCTGGTGAAAGCCGTGCGAGCCCCGCTCCCGATGGGGTATATGGTACCAGACCGCCCCGCCCAGGTCCCGGAGCATCGAAACGAGCACTGTAGTCGCCGTCTGTCCGTCAACGTCGAAATCGCCCCAGACGCAGATCTGCTCACCCCCCGCTATGGCCGCCTCCAGCCGCTCCGCACCACGCACCAGGCCCGGCAACTCCTCAGCGCCCGCGGGCTGGTACTCGTCAGGGTTCAGGAATCCCCTCGCCGAGCCCGGGGCAGCGTACCCGCGCGCGGCGAGCGTCGCCGCGACCAACGGATGGCCGCCTACTGCTTGCTGCAGCTCCTCCGTAACGGGTGCGCAGGACGGCTCGACCCATTCGCGCATCAGTAGGCCACCTCCTCCACTTCCCCGAATTCGAAGGTCGGTCCCAGATCGTCACCTGCCCCCTCCTCGTCGGAGGATTCATCGAGCGGGCCCGCTCCAACGCCGCGTCTACACAGCGAGCGATAGACGCAGTAGCGGCATTGGTTTCGGTCATCGGTCAGAGGCTGGTCGCCCTCCGGAAGCCGGTCGATCTCCGAAGCCAAAGCCGCCAGATAGCTGCCGTCGCTATCGAACTGAGCCGCGCCGTACTCGAAGACCTCGGGCTCATCCGGGAAGGCGGCATACCAGTAGACCATCTCGACCTGCTCCGGGAGCACGGCATTGCCGGCGTTGAGATGCATCCCCCCCCGCACCAACAGGTACGGATAGACCCTCGTCTGCAGCCGTTCGGCCACCAGCTCACGTTTCGGCTTTCGCCGCGAGGTCTTCCAATCCACTATGACCATTCGCCCGCCGGCCTCGGCGGCTACCAGATCGTAGCGAGCCAGCAGCCGCCGGCTGCCCAGCGGCGCAGTGAGCAGCAGCTCCGAGTGGCGCACCTCCGGCAGACCGGCCGGCCGCTGCTCCAGGTAGTTGGTCCACCAGATTCTGAGCTCTTCATCCCCGATCGAAGCCTCGAGCCTATCCGCCGGCACTCCGCTTACGTGCTGGTGGACCAGCCGGTGGAACGCGGCTCCCATCTGCAGGTGGAGCTCGTGCTCCAGCACCGGCTCGGCCTCGACAGCGGGCCAAGCCAGCCTGAGGACGTGCGTCAGCTGGAAGCGCCGCCGGCAGTCAGCGAAGTCCTGCAGGCTGTCCTGGCTGAACACGAAATCAGCTGGTAGACGCACCCGATCTCTCCTCCCAATACGTCTGTAGGGCGACGAGCGGCGCCGCCGGCTGAGAGTCCCCCCGCCTACCGGTATTCCAGGTCACCACGAGTTCCCTCTTGGCCCGTGTGATGCCGACGTAGAGAAGCCGCAGCCTCTCCGCCGCATACTCAAGCCGTGCCTTCCGCGTCGCCTGCCCCTCCTCGTAGTCCGCCCCGGATATCGCCGTCTCCAGCTGAGCCAGGGCCTCAGCCTCCAGGTTGAGCTGGTCGCGCACGAACCACTTCTCGGCGAAGTAGCTATCGTGGGCCAGCCCACTCGGGTAGTTGTAGTTGTTCACGCTCATCAGGTAGACGCGATCCCATTCCAGCCCCTTCGCCTTGTGCACGGTGGCGACGACGACCTTGCCCCGATACTGCTCCGGATCGAAGCCCGTGTCGTCACCGCTTAGCCCCACAAAGCGCCGTTGATTGCGGGCCACGACGGCCAGCTCCCGAACAAGCTCGGGCAGCTCCCAATCGGGTGTCGACTCCGCCATGCCGCGCAGCACAACGGCCAGCTTGTGAGCCACGGCCAGGTCCGCCTGCTCTTCGAACAAGTCGTGAGCGAGCGTCAGCACTAGCTGGTCGATAGGCAGGAGCGATGCCTCCTGCCAGCGAGCGACGAGCTCGCGGAAGTCAGCCAGCTGCTGCCGGGCATCCGTGTCGCCCTCCCCCGCAAGCGCTGCATCGAGCCAGTCCATTGCACCGCGCGGCGCCAGGAAGTCCTCAACCCTGCTGCATGCTCCCAGCAGCTTGGCCAGGCGCTCCGTCTGAGCCGCAGCCTCGGGATCATCGCGCGTCCCGCGCTGCCACACCTCGTACGCCTTGGCCAGCTTCGCCGGCGTCGTCGGATCAGCCAGGCAGCGGCCGACATGGGCCAGGGCGCCCGCCGCCACCCGCGTGGCCATGGTGCTCCGCAGCAGCTCGATACAGTCGACCTGCCGCTCCTTCAGCAAGGCCGCAACCGCCTCCCCCCTATCGTTCCGCGGTACGAGCACGGCGACCGTCTCGTCCTGGTGATCGGGCAGCCAGCGCTCTAGCGAACCCACCACATACTCGAGCTCCTCCGCCGGGCTGAGCTTCCGTCCCACGAAAACTACGCTCTCTGCCGAATCCTCGGGGTTGGGCTGCGGATCGCCCGCCGGCGCCGGCTCGATATGCGGCAGCCACAGCGCGTCTCGCACGGAGTCAACGGGATGCTCCTGCCGGGTCCAGTCAATCAGCCGGTTGGCCAGGTCAATGATGCTCGGGGTCGACCGTCCGGAGTTGGGCAGCTCCCGCACCGTCACCCCCTCCTGGCCAAGGAAGTCGCGTAAGAAATGGGGGCTCGCCGTGGTGAACGTCTCGTAGATGGCCTGGTTCGGATCACCGACTCGCACCCAGTTCCCGCCCGGCCCGGCCAGGAGCCTCAGTATCTCCTCCTGCAGCCGGCTGCTGTCCTGGGCCTCGTCCTCCAAGATGAATGGCCAGCGACGACGAAGCCGCTCCAGGTATTCGTAGTCCGCCTGCAACGCACGGAGCGCCAGCCCTACCAGATCGTCGAAGTCGACGGCGCCCCTATAGGCCAGAGCTCTCTGGTAGTCGGCGTAGATAGCACAGGCCATCTCGGCCAGTTCCAGGGGCATCCCCGGGGCATCGATGCGCTGGCTCAGCTCGAGCGGCGTCAGCAGCAGATCCTTCGCCTCCCTGATCACGCTCCGCGCCACATCCCCCACAACCAGGCCCAGCTTCGTGCGCCGTACCCAGCCCTGCTTATCCTCGTCCATATCTGAGCCGAGCAAGTGCCTTACCGCATCGCCGTTAGCAGCCACCCAGGCATTAGCCGCATCCCTCAGGATGCGCTCCGAGATCCGCTCGTCCACGATCTGGAAACCCTCCGCCAGCCCGGCCAGTGCCGGCCGATCGCGCACGACATCATGCGCCAGCCCGTGCAGCGTACGAACCAAGTACCCCAGATGGGGCATCAGACCGCGCGCCTTGACAAACGCAGACACCCGGCTGGAGAAGTTGTCCACCGCCGAGTTCACCAGTGTGACTACCAGCACCTCCTGATCGTCTTCCAGCGCGCCGCTGGCCACGATCTCGGCCGCCAGGTACGAGAGAGTGCTCGTCTTGCCGCTCCCCGGAACGGCGGAGACGCCCATCTTGCCGGCCCCGTAGGCAACCACTTCCCTCTGCTTTGGACGGGGCTCAAACAAGGGGTACATCTCCCTTCCCCCGGAAACGACCCAGCATACGCTGTACGGCCCGCAGCAGCGGCCCCTTTTGCTCGTATCCTTGCTCGCCCAGCTCACTCAACGGCAAGTACACCTTCCGCCGGCAGCGGCGGATCAACCCCAACGTCAGCCTGGACACCGCCTCCCTTCTGCTCTTCTCCTCGTCCGCGTCCGTCCATCTGGCGCCCCGAGTCCAGCGTTTGCTCAAGACGTAGGGATGCGTCAGCGGCTGATGTAGTCGCTCCCACCAGCCACGGCTGCCGACATCTACCCAAAACTGGTAGTCGACCGGGCGGTTGGTCATCAGAAAGGTGTAGGCAGGCGCGAGCAGCACGGCCTCCTCCGGCTGGACCCGCCAGCTGCCGACATACTGAGCAGCTACCACGCCGGCCTGGACCATTTCGATGTACTCCTGACCCAGCGGCTTGGCGTCAAAGCGATCCTCCTCAGTGACCCAGCGGAACTTCCGGACCGACTCGATCAGATTCGCCACCACCTGGCCGGCATCGTAGTCGCTGTGGAACCCAAACCCGGCCTGCGAAAGGACCTCCCCGAAGAGCCGGCTGAGGAAGTGGTCCAGCTGGTCATCCACCCCAGCCCCGTACTCCTCCAGCCATGATCGAATCCGCTCGTACCTCTCACCGAGCGCGTAGGTAATCCTTTCCTGCAGCTCTCGGCTGATCTGGTCGAAGGGAATCAGGCCTGGCGCCCCCTTACGAGCGCTGTAGACGGCCTTGCTCAGCAGGTGCGAGCGGGCCAGGTCGAGTCCCTCAATCGCCAGCATCAGCGCCTGCGCTGCCTTGAGCAAAGTCGGCGCCCGACCCCAATCGGGGTGGGCCAAGCCGGCTAGAGTGAGAACACACTGCGCAGCCGGTTCTTCCCTCAGTGCCCGCGACGGCCGGTGCGAGCGCACCGGCACCTCATGCGCAGCCAGCCTACGCCTCAGCGAAAAGCGCAGAGAATCGGTCAGGAACGGCGCCAGCACGGCGATCTCGCCAGGCGGCACGGACTCCTCGTGGACCAGCCGGGCGATCTCCCCGGCCACCCAGTCCAGCATCTGCGGGTAGTACCGCTGCGCCTCAACGACGATCGCACCTCTAGGGTCACTCGGCTCCGGGCTCGGCTGTGCATCCGCTCCCAGGGCCCAGGCTACCCCGGTTGCCAGCGCCTGCAGTTCCGGCGAGGTGACGAAGGAATCGGCGAAGGTGACCCGCTCCCCGCACAGCTCGGCGATGCCCGCCACGCCAGCCGCGTCCGCGCCCAGGAACAAACGGTACCCGGCGTCCCTGTCGCTCACGATCAGGGCCGAGCCGCTGGACGGCAGCCACTCCCTCAGAAGTCCGTGCGCGGCGGGTGTATCCTCCTCCGGGTTATCGACTATCAGGTGAGTATAGGTCTCGAGCAGCCGTGTCCGGCAGAGAGAAAGCGGCCACACCCGCGACAGGAAGACCTCCAGCTGGAGGGAGAAGTCGAGCAGGTTGTGAGCCAGGCAGTGTTCCCGGAACAGGCTGGCGCAGGCCTGAGCGTCGTCGTAGATCCGCTTCTGTACCTCCTCCCCCGCCCAGGCCTCCTTGAGACGCTCGCCTATCTCCCCATGGTCGAAGCCGACCACAGCGGCCTTGTTCAGGTTGTCGAGGATCTGACCGTAGATGCGGTTGCGGCCGATGTTGATCGTATCGAAGTACCCCTGATCGAGGAGCGGGCCTACCAGTCGGGCCATGTAGTACTGCGCGGTCTCGATCGTGAGAAAGGTAGGCTCCCGGTCCGGTTGCCTGAACCCGGCCTCCTCAGCAACAAGCGGCCAGTAGAGGCGGACGAGCCGGCGGGCCAACCCTCCGACCGTCGATACGGTGACGCGGCCACCGGGCGGCAAGGACCCCGCGCGCAGCGCCTCCTCGAAAGGGAGGCCCAATGTACGCTGGGGCACAAGCACGAGGATCGACCCCGCATCAATCCCCCGGCCGAGCATGGAGAGCACTCGCTCGACAGCCGCGGTGGTCTTTCCAGCGCCGGCGGGGCCCTCCAGGAAGATGCGCCCCTCAGCTGGCCTGCGGATCAAGTCGAGTTGTGGTTTGGAGAGATCAATCGGCATGGCCGGCCTTCGAACCACGGCACCTGCGGTGCGGTCCACAGGCGCGCCAAGGCAGCTCCGTGGCGACGCGAGTATAGACCATCAGCGCACTGCAGACAAGCCCCGGCGCGATGCCCCACTCCGCCAGAAACGTGGACAGGCTCGGCATCGTCTGCCGAGCCTGTCCCGTGCTGTCGACGACACCCTGCACTTCACACTAATGATGGAAGAGCCTCACACCAGACATAGCCATGACCATGCCATACTCATCGCAGGCCTCGGTCACGACGTCATCCCGTATCGCGCCGCCGGGCTGGACCACGTACTTCACGCCGCTCTGCGACGCCCGGTCGATGCAGTCGCGGAACGGGAAAAAGGCATCTGAGGCCAACGACACCCTGTCCAGCCCCTCCAGCCACTCCCGCTTCTGGGAGGGCGAGAGCCGCTCCGGGACAGCCTCAAAGCACTCCCGCCATACGTTCTGCTCCGCCGAGGTTAGATCGTCCCGCAGGTACTGATCAACCGCGTTGTTACGCTCAGGGCGGGTCAGGCCCTCCTTGAACTGCAGCCCCAGGACTGCCGGGTGCAGCCGCAGGTACCAGGTGTCCGCCTTTGCGCAGGCCAATCTGGTGCAGTGGATCCGCGATTGCTGGCCAGCCCCCGCCCCGATGACCTGTCCGTCGACCGCCAACACAATCGAGTTCGACTGTGTATACTTGAGCGCGACCTGCGCCACGAGCAGATCGCGCACGGCGTCAGCAGGCAAGTCCTTGTTCCGTGTCACTACGTTGCCCAGCATCCCTGCCTCGATGAGCGCGTCGTTCCGCTTCTGCTCGAGGATAACCCCAAATACCTCGCGCACTTCCATCTCCTGGGGTTCATACGAAGGGTCCATCTGTATGACCACGTACTTGCCGTCCCGCTTCTTGCGCAAGATCTCGAGCGCCTTCGCATCATAGGCGGGCGCGATGACGCCATCTGAGACCTCACGGCGGATGAGATCCGCCGTCTCCACGTCCACCTCTTCGCTCAGGGCAATCCAATCGCCGAACGACGACATTCGGTCCGCGCCTCTCGCCCGGGCGTAGGCCGCAGCCAGCGGAGAGAGCTCCACCTGTTCCACGAAGTAGGACTGGCGCAAAGCATCGGTGAGCGGCACCCCTACGGCTGCCCCGGCCGGACTCACGTGCTTGAAGGACGCCGCAGCGGGCAAGCCCAGCGCCTGCTTCAGCTCTCGCACCAACTGCCACGAGTTGAGCGCGTCCAGCATGTTGATGTAGCCGGGTGCCCCGCTCAGCACTTCGAACGGCAGGCCGCCCTCCTCCGCGTACACCCGCGCCGGCTTCTGGTGCGAGTTGCAGCCGTAGCGCAGGCCTATCTCACTTGAGCTCATGCTACACACGCCTC
>Ga0307421_1001516_pt1 | contig 13969 bp, 6 predicted proteins | sample SalMarWE160270MG_FD_202163 | JGI IMG/M metagenome (GOLD analysis project Ga0307421, IMG submission 202163) | Salt marsh sediment microbial communities from the Plum Island Ecosystem LTER, Massachusetts, United States - WE1602-70 | ecosystem: Environmental > Aquatic > Marine > Intertidal zone >...
GAAGCTGACCGCTTCCGAAGTGCCCGCGTTGCCAAACGCGTCCTTCGCGTACACCGTCACGTTGTGCAAGCCGTTATCCAACCCCTCCAAAGTGACGTTGCCCGCCACCGTCACGGCTTCCCCTCCATCAACGCTGTAACCTGTCCAGTTAACGGGCCGGTTCACTGTGAAAACCAGCGAAACACTGGACTCGTTATACATCTTGCTTACCGGAGAAACCACATCGATTACGGGCGGGACGGTGCCGTAGCCAAAAGGCGTATACTGCAAGTTCGTTGCATATTGCGTAATAATATCACCAAAAGACAATAATTGACACTTGAAACCCCCAATCACGTACAAAATGTCGTCCACCACGGCCACACTAAAACCTTGACGGTCTGTGGGCAAGGGCAAATCAGCACCAAACGTCCAGCTATCATTCTCAGGATCATAAACTCGATTTGAGTAAGGCGCTTCTTCCCAAGGCGCCCACTTCTCGACCAAAATATAGATTCGCTTAGGCGCATCTACGCCACTAGTTGCTCCTCCAGTTGCATACCTGATACCTGAAGGTGGAGTTGAGCCTTTACTCCACATGTCAGTTTCAGGATCGTAAATCTGGTTCACGTTAGAGTATGGATTAGTAAGCCCACCTATCACGTATATTTTGTTGTTAATGACTGCTGAGGGATAGTCACGTGTCGCAACCGGTATAGGCGCCTTCGTGGTCCAAGAATCCGTTTCTGGATCATAAACCTCATTAAGGCTTGAAGTCCAATTGGGGAAATCGTAGTGCCCAGGAACTTTTCCGCCTATGAGATACATTTTTCCGTTTACAACATTTGCTTGAAGCTCTAATCTGGCCGTAGGCATGGCTGTTTTGTTTTCCCAAGTGTCCGTTGCGGGATCATAGACTTCGTTTGCTCCTGTTCCCTGCCATCCACCGTCAACTCTTGTCACTCCACCTATACAGTAAATCTTGTTCTGGTAGACTGCTGTGGCAAAGCCGTACCGTGGAGTGGGCATTGATGCCTTGAACGTCCATGTGTCGGTTTCTGGATTATACTCTTCGTTTGTGCTCACGATCGAGCCTGCATAAGGCCACTCCCCACTTCGGGCGTCACCTCCAATAGCATAAATTTTGCCGTCCACCACCGCAACGCCCAAGTTGCTTCGTGCTTGGTGCATCGGCGCCTTCGACACCCATGTGTCTTCAGACACTTCCGTTGAGGAAAATACGGGCTTCGCCATGAGCACGCATAGCGCTGTCAGAAATGAAAGGGCGAATAGCAGGCGGATGCTTTTTCTCATGCTAATCCCTTATGTTGTAGTAGGGTTGGTTCGACCATAAAAGGGTTCTTGTCAAGATTTCTTGACTAACGAGCCTTTCCGATGAAAAACTATTTTTAGGCATATTCTAAACAAAAAGGGGGAAGTGAAGGTTTTATTCTTTTGCCGTTTACGCGTAGCTTGAGTAGTAGTAGGCTGTGATGGTTTTGTCTTCGGTGATTGATAGCGTCATCTCGTTATTGTAGTTGTAGTTGCCGTCGTAGTGGAAGTATTGGAAATCGTGGTAGTAGGTCATGTAGTCGCTGATAATGTCCGGCACTTCAATCGTATGGCTTCCTTCATATACGGTGTACGTTTCGCCTGTCCATCCGACGTATTCGTCGTCTATGTAGAGTGGCACGTAGCCCGTTTCACTATACTGATTGGTAGCAAGCGCCGTCAACTGATATGTTTCCCCAACGTATATGGTGTAAGGGCTAGACCAGCTGCTCCATCCGCTGTTTGGACATCGGGCTTGAATCCTAACATCATACGGACCTGCTGAACTCCATGAGTGCGTTATGCTGGCGACTTCTCCGTCAGAATACCAGCCTGTCTCGTTATAATTCGAGCCATCGTCCCAATCAAATCTGTACTGTACATCGTGGGCATAAGGGTTCGTCGCAAAACCGCTGAATTCACAGGGCGCATCGATATCTGCAAACTCGGGACCACTTACATACTGTGGAGTTGCCACATCGGCTGGAGCAGTGTAATAGCTTAAGTGCATATTTCCGTTGCCACAGATTGCCATTGTGCTTGTAGGCCATTGACCCGTCATATTCCACCAATACGGCGTGAATCCTGTGCGTAAATCTGTACCAGAGAAATAGCTACCCATGAATTGCACCGAAGCAGTGTTCAAAGCCTCAATCACCGACTCGTCATTATACATAGCGTGTCCCAAGAAGCTGCAAACCCAATAGTAATACGGATTATCATATGGACCGAGAGCCTGCGATAGAGATGCTGAGCCTCCAACAAAGCCTATGTAAACCTGCCTTCCCCAATCTGGATCAGCATAGCCGTCATCACTGATGTGCTCTTCAATTGTGAAATCTTGTGTTACACTTTTGTCTTTTACATAACGCCCCGTCCAGGCATACGGCATACCTAGTGCTCTGCCAGTGTATGGTGGCCACTGAGGTTCCAAGTAACCCTGTCCTTCGCTTAAATCTGCTGACATACAAGTGCTGATAAACGCAAAGATCAACTTATCAGGGTGAGTATAACCAAATATATCCATGTCGTAAACACCGTTCTCTGGGTGCTCCTCGCGATGTTCCCAATTTTCGCCTGTTAAAGTGCCTGTGTTGTCTTCGAACATGTAATGAAATTCGCCATCCGGTGCAGGGGCATAATCGTCTCTTCCGACGCCATGATCAAAATCAACTACCGCCACGTAATCATTGTTCCCATGCAAAGTGTATAGATCACTTAGTATTTGATTTTTTGAGGAACCTGGGTTGTTTATTCCTTGGTGATTAATACCGTTGTTTCCCGTGTAGCCACCTGCATCGAAGAATTCCGTGAGGTTGCCTGCGGCATCCCGCTGAGCGTCAATCTCGTCTTTACTTTTTCGCCAGTTGATCCATAATTCTGGATCTTGTTGATACGCGCCGGCCCCAGTACTTTCAGAACCCCAAACTACAGCGCCCCTCGTTGTTGCACTAACAGTCGATAGCGAACCCAGAAATACTGTGGACAATATAAGCGTACAAAGAAGTATTCCGCCAGCCTTGAAACCCCTGTGTTTCTTAATCAGTTCGTAATGAAGCAATTTTTTCTTTCCACCTATCCAAAAGGCAGCAAACATCCCGGCAACGATGACACATGCTGGAAGCAAAATCAACACAGCCATATCCACATCAGCTTCAGACAACGATTCTTGTTCATTCAAGTCTGCAGTAGGAACGCCCTCGGGCGGAGGCATCGTTGACCACGCTTCTTGCACCCTCCTTACTTCCCCTGTATCAGCCCAAATATCAACTTGTACGCCGTACATGTAGCCATACCATTTGTCTAAGGCAATGCCAACACGCCAAACAGGATAAAGCGCCAGCGGATCTGTACTGCGTGTATTGTCTGCATTTAGCGAACCGTCGAAAAGCAAAGCCGTCCAACACACGTTTGACTCATTAAAATGCTTCGCATTCAGGCTAGAATCGTCAATATTTAGGCTCCAAGCGTGATTTTTAGCGGTGTGCAACGCGGTTGCTATAGCTTCTTTCTCAGAAAGGTTCACGTTCGTGCTGTCAACATTGTATAGTTGCCAATTATCCACAAAAGCCGCTAAGAAACCGTCTTTAACGATAATGCTTATGAACTTGGAGTTTGGAGCTGTTGCGCCGTTAGAAGTGTAATACCATTTAAACGTAGTGCAATCTTCAGCAAAAGTAGCCTCAAGTGTGATGTTTGTTGAGCTTTTTGTTAAGTTTTCAGCTTTGTCTACTTTGTCTATCATTGATCTTAATTGACCATAAAGTGGATCAGCGGTATATGCTTGGTAGTTGCTAAGAAATGCGTTAGCAGCGAATACATCCCTGGCGCCGAATGTAGCGCTTTGAGTTCTATCGTTTTCGAGCACTTCTAGCATCTGCAATTTGCCGTTTGCGAAAGTATAGAACAGCCGTGTGTTGCCTTCTTGTGATTTAAGAGTGTATTCTACGCTATTGAGGGACAACACCCAGATATGACATGGCACTAGTTTGCGGATATTCTTTGGTCGTAACGTTGTACTTGCCCAGATCAAAACCTAGTACATCACTCGACACCGCTAGCCCTTTTTGCTGAACAGTCATTTCCGCCGCGTGTACGTTAGGCATAAGAGCCGCGTAAGCGCTGCAAACCAGAAGCGCCGCTAGCATTGTTGTTGTGATCAGCAGTTTGTGTTTAGAATTTGTTTTCACTTTTCTTTTCTCCTTTATTTTTTATTGGAAAAGACGCCTGTTCTTTTCCGGTTGTATTTTTCTGCGGAAGCTTCTTATAACGACTATTGCGAAATCGTATTTACAAACGTAATACGAAACGTATGTAAAAAAAGATTTAAAAACGAAATATGCGAGGCCTGAAACCTGAGCGGCAGCCGGTTTTTCCATGCTTTTCAGCCAGTTGTGTTTGTGTTGAACAATTAATGCAACAAACTTTTATACCACGCTGTTCAAAGATTTAACAGAGACGTGCAGTTTCACATCCGAACGCCCCGTAACTGGGTACTTATGGTGACACATATGAGGGAAAGAGAATTGAACATGCGGGAAAGGGTCTTCAAGGCGTTCCCAGACCTGATAATTCTCCGCGCCCTAGCAGAACAATCCATGACGGGCTACAGGGTAATCCGCCACTGCCACGCGAAATTCGGAATCCTCCCAAACTCCAACATGGTCTACGCAAAACTGGGAAAGATGGAAGCCAAAAAATGGATAGAACAAGTCCAGGCGGAAGACGGAAAAACCTACTGCCTGACACCGAAGGGTCAGAGAATAGCAAGCAGCATGAACGTGCTCACCCGGGAGATCCGCGACGCCGTAAAAACCATGATGGAAAACTAAACCCGCACACTGTAAATTTCTTGGTAAATTGGTAAATTTGTGAATTGGTGAATTTCGTGAGGGTTCTTATAGGGGCTGTTGTTTCTCGTTTCTTGGTGAAATCGAATGGGAGAGGAAATCCAGAGAGCCAACTTAACCCGTTTTCTGGGCTATTCTGTTTACGCCCGATCCACAGGCAACCCCGCATGTTTGCCTCCTTTAAATAAGGGGGCTATAGACTTTTCCGAGCCGCTAGCCCGCACTAGTTTACGCTTAGGTTTAATCTATTTATAGAGGGGGTATAGACAAAAAATCACAAATCACTCCAACACGCAAAAGCACAGGAAACAACAGAAAATCGCCCATTTGCTTTTCACAGTTTTCGGCGCATCACCACAAAAACCCAACCCTCAAAACCCTAATCCCATACAGCACGCCATTCAAAACCCTTATACCTCAGGACGCAATCCTTATATTAGCGAAACTCGCTTCTAAAACAATCCAGCAATATTGGATATCTATCTAAAAAGAGATGCAACTCCGCACCAGCAATGATGCAGGAGTGAAGGGTGAACGAGCAAAAAAGCTCACATGACACCACACACAGGCAAACAACGACGCACCAACAAAAGGATTACACCAAACGCCAATAGACACCACCAAACGACCCGACTACGCCAACGCCGTCTGGAGGATGGCTCGGCTTGAGAGCCGAAGAAGGGCGCGGCAAGCCGCGAAACCGCCCCGGGTAGGCGCATGCAGCCTTCGAACCGGGGATGCCTCAATGGGACTTCCCACCCTGACTCTTCGGAGTTAGGGTGCTCCTTTACGGAGCGGGAACCCCCCGAACGGAAGCATCTTAGTAGGGGGAGGAAAAGAAACCAATTGGGATTCCCCTAGTAGCAGCGAGCGAAACGGGAACAGTCCAAACCGAATCCCATGCTGAAAAGCACGGGAGATGTAGTGTTTAGGGCCCGGCTTCCTCTTCGCTGGTTAAGCTGAAGTGGCCTGAAATGGCCCGCCATAGAGGGTGACAGCCCCGTAAACACACGCCAGAAAGAGCTGAGCTGGAGTCCCAGATTACCGTACCCTGGTTTGGGTGCGGAAAATCGGAAGTCACCAACTTCCAAGACTAAATACGCCTCAAGACCGATAGTGCACTAGTACGGTGACGGAAAACTGAAAAGTACCCCGGAATGGGGGTGAAAAGTGCCTGAAACCAGACGGTGACAGACGTGTGCGGCCCGGAAGAGTAGAACCCTCCCGAAGGAAACCGCTGTGAAGCGGCAGTACGAGAGAGGGGGATCAGGGTTGCATATTCCGTCTCGAAACACGGGCCGGGGAGTTTATGGCTGTGGCAAGCCTAAGGGTAAAAAACCCGTAAGCATAGGGAAACCAACACGCACGCAACTCGCAAGAGCCAGGTGCAGGGTCTGAAAGGGCCCGGAGTCACAGCTGTACAAACTAGAAACCAGACGATCTATCCCTGGGCAGGGCGAAGCTAGGCGAAAGCCTAGTGGAGGCTCGAAAGGGTGCTGACGTGCAATTCGTTCCCCAGACCTGGGGATAGGGGCTAAAGACCAATCTAGTCTGGTGATAGCTAGTTCCCTCCGAAGTGGGCCTGAGCCCAGTCCCAAGCGAGGCAGCTGGTGGGGTAGAGCACTGATTGGAAAGCAAGGGGCCGAAAGGCTCTACTTTTCTTTCAAACTACGAATCCACCCGCACCGTAGACCTTGGGAAACGGGTTACAGGGGGTAAGCTCCTGGACCGAGAGGGGGACAACCCAGACTGAGGTTAAGGTCCCCAAGTGCTGGCTAAATGTCAAACTAAAGGGCGTCGTCAGCCTCAGACAGCGGGGAGGTAGGCTCAGAAGCAGCCATCCTTCAAAGAAAGCGTAACAGCTCACCCGCCGAGGCTGACGGCCCCGAAAATGGACGGGGCTAAGCCAGCCACCGATACCTCAGAACGCAGCTTAACGCTGCGCTGGTAGGAGGGCGTCCTAGCTGGGCAGAAGCTGGGCCGTGAGGTCCAGTGGACCGGTTAGGATTGCGAATCCCGGTGGTAGTAACAGCAAAGAGAAGTGAGAATCTTCTCCGCCGAAGGGGCCAGGGTTCCCCGGCAACGTTCGTCAGCCGGGGGTAAGTCGGTCCTAAGATTTGACTTAACCGATCATGTCGAAAAAGGGAATCCGGCTAAAATTCCGGAACCACAGAGGTACACGCGGCGACGCAAGCCTAGCGTTGACGCTTCGGGGTAAGCTAAGCAGGGCTGTCGCCTTGTTTAACCGTATAAATCTGGGGAGTGCCGTAATGGCGAGAACCAGGCGAACTCGGGAATAGCCGCCCGTTTTAGGGGGGTTTAGCTGATTTCTGGAGCCACTGAAAAACGCGCTAGGAAGGATCCTCTGTGACCGTACCAAGAACCGACACAGGTGTCCCTAGGTGAGGAACCTAAGGCGTTTCGGGTATACACTAATGCGAGGGAACTCGGCAAGTTAGCCCCGTACCTTTGGTATAAGGGGTGCCTGCTCTTTCAGCCTTGGCTGGTAAAAGCAGGTCGCAGTGACAAAGGGGTCTCGACTGTTTAATAAAAACACAGGAAACCGCAAGCGCGAAAGCGTGTGAACGGTTTCTGAATCCTGGCCAGTACAGGTACCTGAAACCTGGGTCCAACTGGGCTAAGGGCCTGCAAACGCCGGGAGTAACTCTGACTCTCTCAAGGTAGCCAAATGCCTTGTCGGGTAAGTTCCGACGTGCATGAATGGATCAACGAGGGCCCCACTGTCCCCGCGTAGTACCCGGTGAAACCACATAACGTGGACGAACAGTCCACGATCTCCCAGCGGGAAAAGAAGTCCCTGTGGAGTTTTACTGCAGCCTGCCGCTGGAATACGGTTGTGGATGCAGAGTGTAGTCGGGAGCCGTTTGATCTTGGTTTCTCCGGGAACCAGGGTAGGCGACAATGGAACACCGACCTTCTGCAACCGTGTTTCTCACCTTTGCCTTGCGCAGAGGAACAACGGTAGGTGGGCAGTTCGGCTGGGGCGGCACGCCCCTGAAAAGATATCAGGGGCGCCCTAAGGTTGGCTCAGGAGGGACAGAAACCCTCCGTAGAGTGCAAGGGCAAAAGCCAGCCTGACTGGATCCTCAACAGTAAGGGATCCAGAGGCGAAAGCCGGGCTTAGCGATCATCCATGTCTCCCTTGGTGGGTGCTGGATGTGTCAGAAAAATTACCCTAGGGATAACAGGCTTGTCGCGGGCGAGAGTCCCCATCGACCCCGCGGCTTGGTACCTCGATGTCGGCTCTTCCTATCCTGGCCCTGCATAAGGGGCCAAGGGTGAGGCTGCTCGCCTATTAAAAGGGAACGTGAGCTGGGTTTAGACCGTCGTGAGACAGGTCGGACTTTATCTGCTGGGAGTGCTGGCTGCCTGAGGGGAAAGGGTCCCTAGTACGAGAGGAACGGGACGCTGTAGCCTCTAGTTAACCGGTTGTCCGACAGGGCAGTTGCCGGGCAGCCACGCTGCTGAGGATAAGAGCTGAAAGCATCTAAGCTCGAAGCCTCTCCCGAAAAGAGGCAGCCGTTCCCGGTTTTCCGGGACGAAGGCTCCCATAAAAGATGGGTTTGATGGAACCGGGGTGTAAGCTGGAAGACTTTGGTCGACCAGCTCAGCCTGCGGTCACCAACCGCCTGAGGTGTCGGGTCGGTGGTGTCTGAGCGATATTTGGTTGTGTCCTTGCGTGAAGCGCATCGTTGTTTGCCTGTGTGTGGCGAATGTTGTTTTGTTTTTTTTGTGTATGTGCAGATTTCCTCAAAAGAGTAGAAAATAGAAGCCCGTTTAAGAACCTCGCGAAATTTATCAATTAATAACTTTACAGCTTTTTTTTATCTTGCTTTACGGAAAAACCATGACTTTCTAATAAGAACGCACAGGCTTCCTAAAATTCATCTCTCTCTTCAGATATCTTCGCCCGCTCTATGTTTCGTTCCAAGCTTTCCAATTCTTTGTCAATCAATTCGATTACTTTTTCATTTTTTTCTTCTTTTTTGAACTCCAGTAGACTTTTTTTCTTACTCGCATAATGAATGCTTGCAGGTCCACTCCAACTCTCCGTCGAGTAATTGGCGGAAAGGCTGCCATATACATCGTCACGGTCTCCATACCTTACAAGTATCTCTCTAGCAAAACACGTTTTGTCAGTTGAATGAAAAAGGACTGGAGAGATGAAATGCGCAAATAATCGAGCCCTTTCGTCTGGTTTTTCATCAACCCACTTCCACACATCTTCAGCATCAAAGAGCTCGATTGCACCAGCTGTGTTCTTAAAACCCATTTCTCCACCTAACCAGCGCATTATGAAAAACGCCCGATCACCTTTAGGGGAGTCTAAGTAAGCAGTCAATTTCTGCCATATCGCTTTGGGATTCTTTTTAGTAACCTCCCATAATATTTCCGAAATTCCTTCCGAATCAAAACCACCGACAATGCCCATTTTCGACCCAAAAAACTTGAAAATATTCTCTGCGAGTTCAATACCTGTTTCTGGAAACTTGTTAATAAGTTCCAAAGCTACTTCCTTCCAATAAAATCCCACCATGGTTCCAAAATTTTGAGAGGTATTCCAAAGTCCGGGTTGAAGTAAGACTCTTAGCGTTATATCTTTTGCAATAGGTTTATCCCGTTTGTATACATAATAAGTATGAACGAAATTAAGGAGTAAGGGAGCGTATACGTCAGATTTCGTTTCTAAAATAAATAAAGCCCAATCAGTGAAAGTCGGCTCAGATAACTTTTTAATAACCCCTCCAAATTGAAATATGCCCAAAGTGTCGATTTTTATTTCGCCTTTTTGCAATAGTGATAGAATCCTCTTTGCAGCTTTTTCAGTCATCCCTGATCTCCAAGTCAGTTCAGGAAGTTTTGTTTTGTAACCGTCATCTTCAGATAGTAGATCTAATTTGTCTTCCCAAAGTTTCACGTTTCTTTCAAACAGCGCCCTAAAATAACCACCCATGAAATTTAGATTGCCGCTTGAATCTGCTTCCTTTTGTCTATCTATTATTTTATCCAAAAACGAAAAATCTTTATCCAATCCTCCTACCGCGTACCCAAACTGATGTCCTCTTTTTGCTTTTTCTGTCAGCAACCATGAATACTCAGGGTCAAGTAGTTTTGGATTTTCTATGACCTTTTCTGCTAAGCCACTAAGCTTTGATTTTACCCATGTACCCTCATATTTTTCACTATTATGGAAATAATCTTCAAGCATGTCCATTTCCACGTATCTCCTTAAGAGATCAGAAAAACCTGAGCCTATTAGATCGTCTCTTAGAGCAACCCAGTCTCTCTGTGCATCGCCCTGCATTCTCTTACTGTCGTAATGAACGATTACCGACACCGTTTCTAATAATCGGCTTTTGTCTATCCAAGGATAAGAAGATATTTTTCTGAAAGTCGTTATCATCATTTTATATAGACCAATCGTATTCAGATCACGCGCGGACTCCATAAGAACTTTTGCAGTATCATTTCTGATATCATTTGAGAACTTGTCCAAATTCTCTTCAAGATAGGTCCATGCTCGCTTATAATGTTGAATAATTTCTTCGCCAGATTTTGGAGTCCACAATTTTGGTACAGGTCTGCTTCCTTGATACTCAGCTCCTATCATACGTGATAAATGTGTAGCCTGTAATGCAGTTCTAAAAGCGCGAAGAGCCAATTTTTTGCGTTCAGTAGAATCAGAATTAAGTGCCTCAACAAGTATAGGAAAGCGGTTTTCAAGTGATTCTTCAGTTGGAGCCAAAGGTCCCCACCCTGAAGAAAACAAGCCAGCGAATACTCCACTGGCGTTATTTGCATAGCTTTCATTTTCAGCTTCTCCCAGAGATAGCAATAATCTTGCTGCATCAGCAAACAGTTCTTTCCAAACCGCTATTTTCTCAAGGGACCAGATGATTTGTCTTCGCCCCACTTTATATTCAAGTAATTGCTGTTTGCTCCACGTTCCAACAGTTCTTCTTAAACAATTTAATGCAGATTGCGGATCTGCTTCTGTCAATTTCAAGAAAAAGTCGCTTCCTCTTTCTGTTCTTAGGAGTGTACCATCTGCAAAAATTCCTTCGCTTGAGAGCAATCTTTCGACCAACTTCCTTCCAGATTTTGTCGTGACAAATGGCAATTGTGAAACAAAGCGGTTTAACAATGCTGTGGGCATATTCCCTATTAATTCTACAAAATTCTTGTTATCTCCATAAATTTCCCACCACTCGCGTAAAAGGTGAACCGCAAGCGGGAATGGAGTAATCCAGACATAATATTCACCTTGTATGACCCTTTGACGTTTTTGTTCACTAATTACCTTTTGAAAATCATCCCAACCTACACCTGCCAGATTGGCCGCATATCGAGCCTCAGAAGCTAACTCGTCTTTAAATCCAACTTTTCCAAATAACGCCAAGGCCATTAACGCACACCTAGTTTTTCTATACCAGTCAGTTTTAGGATCAATTCCCGCGGCAATGAGTTTTCTTATTGGTAGCTCGCTTATGTTGAGAAAATCCTGTGTGCTTTCTGAACTTGAAATATAGTTCTCCAAAAGGAGTAACGCAAAACTCGGGTATCCTTCAGCCAACTCTGCAAGTCGACTTGTAACATTTTGTGGTAGTTCTTTGTTTTCTTGCATCAGGAGTTTTCTAATATCACTTTCTAGCATTGGATTTAATTGATAGTAAATTGTCGGAGAAGGGACGTAATAACCTTCATTTGAGATAGTTATTAATGGTATCCTTGAACTTATATTTGAGAAACGGTTTGTGAAATAATCATGGTCGTCTATGGAGCATTCATCCACGACGAGGATTGCATGAATACTGTCATCTAAAAGCAAGTCGTTTTGTTGCGGAGAATTTTTCAAGCTCCCAGCAGTCGTGTACAGAACACTGTTTTTCAAGTCATCTGGTGAAAGAGCTTCAAAAATAAGTCTTGTTTTTCCTAAACCTGAAAGCCCAGCAATTCTGAAAACACGTGAACTTCCATTAGAACTTCTGAGCGTTTCTCTTATCTCATTAATGATACTTCTCTTTGACTGTCAAGAATATACTGCCTTGGGTAACTTACATCTCTGCTGTTTGCCCATTTTTGATACGGTAGACATACAATTTCGTAACCTTTTAACCAAGAAACAAGTGCAGGATATCTTTCAGCAAAACTTATCAGCTGATTTATTGTGTAAACACGTACATTCGGTGACTTGTATCCTATTTTTGATAATTCTTCTAATATTGCGTTTTCTCTGTCTCTCTTCATTGTTTCAGACGGCATTTCTTCAAAAAGCACGAGTACATAAACGCCGTTTGCATCTAATACTCTTTTTATCGCCGGCTTTAAGTTACCGCCGGAGTGTAATTCTTGTCTGCATTCTGCCGGCTGTAGATCCGAGCTTTTTATCTGGAAGCCTGAAATGCCAGCTGGGATAAAATCTTCAATAACGGGTTCCGCATCCTTAATTATAGCATCGAGCCCTCCGTCACCTATATTAATGCAATCAGGTGCATCGATCAAATGTCTCGCAATTCCAACCCTTAATGCTTCAGCCCATAGAAGCCTTCGGAAAAAATCAACAGCTTTATCTGGACCTAAATCCTTGAGGTCTCTGGACTGCAAACTATACAAACTCATCGTTTACCCTCAGTTACTATCTTAGGTATACGTGGCATTTATACTTTTTAGCTTAATAACGAATAGACAATTGTAATGCAAAAAATAATGATTGACCCAAAAAAGGTTTTAGAAGCTTTGTATGGGTGAGTACTTAAGTCGTTAGTCTTATGAAAGAAAAGACTCCAACTGAAGTGTTACGCAAGCCTTTGGTTTTTGTAAATTTCTTGGTAAATTGGTGAATTGGTAAATTTCGTTAGGGTTTTTATGGGGGTGTTTTGTTTTGGGGTTTTCTGCAGCTGGAGGTGAAGTGTCAGAGGGGCGGCAAACGTTAAGTGTTTTCTGGGCTATTCTTTATGCCCGTTTCATTGGTAACCCAGCGTATTTGGAGCCTAATAGGAGACTAATAGCCAATCATTGGAGAAAACTATAGAGGGGGTCTACTGTATTGGCGCAAAAACCGCCCAAAACATGCAGAAACCGCACCCAGCAGAAACCCATGCAGCTCAGTATAAATAGAGGGGGTATAGACAAAAAAATCGCACGTCAGAGCCGCAACGCCAAACCTTCGGCAGGGAAGTCTTTATCTGTTTAGATTGGTTATGGTTTGGTTGAGGTGTTTGTTTTGGGTGAAAGTCATAATTTGGTGAAGAAGAATTTTGAGACGGAGATGTGGGTTAACGGAGAAAAGTTGCCGTTGAACCATTTTGTGCAGGAAACGGTTGCCAACGTCCTTTTGGGTTTTTCCAAGACGCTCAAAGGATTGGACACGGTTCCTGAGAACATGGAAGTGAAAGTCCGGAAGCTATCGAAGCCAGTGGAAGTTGACGCGCACACATACCCTTAATCGGGTTGAAACGGGAAACGGTTAAGCCGTTGAAAGGCATCTACGTCCTGATAATCCGCGTAAGCAAAGACATCAACGTGAACGTAGGCGCACTGGGCAGAAAAACCTTCGCAAAAGGCTTCTACGCTTACGTTGGCTCCGCACAGACTAACTTGGAGCAGCGAGTGAAACGCCACTTAAAACGCGAAAAACGCCTGTTCTGGCACATCGACTACCTGCTTGCCAACGAAGCCGCAAAAATCACCCAAGTCCTTTTCAAACAAGCGGACAAAACAGAAGAATGCAGAACCGCCACGCGCATCGGCGAAAACGGCACACCAATCGCTGGTTTTGGCTGCTCCGACTGCCGCTGCAAAAGCCACCTGTTCCAAATCGGCGATTACACGTTTTTGATGGATTCAATGCAGCCGCTAAACATGCTTAGCTGACCACTTTTCGGAACTGATACAACGTAGCGCTCATCGTTATAACGGCAACCAGCCCTATAACGCCCCAAGCAGGAAGTATCGTGCCCCAATCATAACCATTAATCATAAGCGCTCGACTGGCATCAACAGCGTAGCTTACAGGATTAAACATCGAAACAGTTTGCACCCATGAGGGCAGAAAACTAATCGGAAAC
>Ga0307421_1001525_pt1 | contig 13865 bp, 19 predicted proteins | sample SalMarWE160270MG_FD_202163 | JGI IMG/M metagenome (GOLD analysis project Ga0307421, IMG submission 202163) | Salt marsh sediment microbial communities from the Plum Island Ecosystem LTER, Massachusetts, United States - WE1602-70 | ecosystem: Environmental > Aquatic > Marine > Intertidal zone >...
TAATTACTAGAATCAAAGAAAAAAACTTGCATGTCTAACTGCAAACCAAAGAGCCGCAGCCGCCAGCAGGATCAACTGGATTTAAAGATATCATAATTTAATTCATAAAGAATATAATTCCATCCCGCATTCTCGACGATAAACAATCAAGAACACTTCACACGAACTCCTAACTATTGGCTGTTTTTGAGAATTAACAACTAAGTAACTGCTTTTACATACTTCATACTTTAACCTGTACATAGATGTTTTTTATTAAAGCACTCATCTTAGTTTACATTAAATTTAGATAAGAACCCTTTATAAACTTTTCTCAAGGAAAATCAGGCTTTAGCGACGATTATTCTTATTGTTCAATAAAACCCATAAATTTTCTAAGATATTCTTTACTAAAGTCAAATCCTTCTGATTCAAGATAAGTTAGTAAAAGACCTATGTTTTTTTTACCAGCACGCCTTAGAATTTTTAAACACTCTGCGTAATATTCTTTTCCTTCTAATTTGTCTAGTTTATTTTTTATTTTGAAATATCTGCCGTCTTCTTTTCTTATTTGAATCCAAGAAGAATACATATTATCTAAAGGATTAGAGCAAAATTTACATATATCTTCAAGAGTTTTTATATCATACGTCTTTAAAACATGTTTAAGTTCAGTTATAGCACTTCCATCTCCTTTATTTAGATTATAATCTATCTCATAGAGAGCCCCATAATCTATTGGTTTTTTTAGATCTTCTTTATCCATAAAATTGCATATCTTGCCTCTTTTTAAAGATTTTTATATTAGTGTTTCGTAGTATAATTATGTGATTATATTTTGTTTTCTTCAATCTTCTTCTTTAGAAATTCCAGTTGCTCTTCACATCTTTTTATTCCTTTTTCAAATATCTCAATTTCTTTTTTTATTGCATTAATTTCTTTTTGATGATAATCTATGTTTTTATTGTGATGCTCTTTAATTTGTATTTTATGAAACTCTAATTTTCTTTCTTGGTCTTCTTTTTCATTTAAATCAAAAGTTTCCTCAATAACTTTTTGATGGTTTTTAATAGACTCATTATGAAAATTTATCCAGCCCCCATTATATCTAATTTCTTCTTCATTAGCGTCGAGAGATTCTTTTATTTCTTTGAGCTGCTGAAAATAAAAACCTTTTCTTTTTTCTTGTTTTGCTCTTTCTCCTTCAAAATATTTTAGCCTTTCAGATTTATCTGTTGTGTCGGGCTTAATGTTTTCCATTCCTCTAAAAAAGCTTTCTTAAATATAAACCTTTTTGCACCAGCTTCTAAAGCTTCTTCTTCATGATTTTGAGTACTTATTAAAATAGCTTCAATTCCAATACTTTCTGCAATTTTAATTAATTCTAATCCTCCTTTTGGAGCCTCTTTTCCTAAATGATAATCTGTTATAATTAAATCATAATTTCTAGAATATATTTTGTATCTTGCTTCTTCTAAATTTTGGGCATAATCCATATTAGTAGGAGATTCAAGTTTAGCATAAACTTCTTTTTTGTCGTCCACAAACAATATTTTGTTCATAAAAAATCAATTCTTATCCTATTTAAAAACTTATTTATATTGTAGTTTTTTTATTAAATTATGACATTAACAAAATATAAATCAAAGAGAAACCTTAAAAAATCAGGTGAGCCAAAAGCAGTTATTAAAAAGGAAGGTAGTGCGGTAGGAAACCTTGGTGTCCTTCGCTTTGTAATCCACAAACATTATGCAAGCCATCTTCATTGGGATTTACGTCTTGAAATTAATGGAGTTTTAAAATCATGGGCTATTCCAAAACCCCCTCCTCAGGCAAAAGGAATCAAAAGATTAGCAATTGCAGTTGAAGATCATCCTTTAGAGTATGTAAATTTTAAAGGAATAATTCCAAAAGGAAATTATGGTGCAGGAAAAATAGAAATTTGGGATAAAGGGACTTATGAATTAATAAAAAAGAATCCTAAAGAAATTGAATTTAAATTTAATGGTAAAAAAATGAAAGGGACTTTTGTTTTAATAAAAACAAAATATGGTGCAAAGCCAGAAAAGTCATGGCTTTTCTTTAAAATATAAATCTTTAAAAGCAGCAGAAATTTGTGAAAATTATGCATAACGGAGATTATTCTCTAGTAACAATTCATGCAAAGGTAGTGGATAAGATGTATTTCTTTGGAAAACAAAAAGAGAGATATTTTAAAGAGAGAGATTTTATTAATAAGGTGATAGAAGAGGAGAACTTAGGAAAAGAAATAATTGATGCTGGATGTGGTACAGGAATCCATCTCATGCTTTTTTCAGAATTAGGATATGTTGCTAGAGGATTTGATTTAAGAAAAGATATGGTGGATGTTGCTAAAAAAAGAAACCCTTCTTTAGAAATTATCCAAGGAGATATGAGAAAATTTCCCTTAAAAGGAAACTCAGATGTTATTATATGCATGTATGGGGCAATAAATTATTTAGATACAGAAGAAGGATTAGAAAAAACTTTTAATAATTTTTATAAGCATCTTAAAGACAAAGGAGTAGCTATTATTGATACAAGATATTACAAAAATTTAGATGAAAAAGTTTACGTTTGGTCAAATCAAGAGTATACTCTAGCTAAGAGATGGATAAAATCTGGAGATAATATTGGAATTTACAGAGTTTTTTATTCTATGCCTTCAGAAGGAATTATGGAAATGGAGGATCATTTACAATATTTCCAAGACCCTTTTTTAATTGGAAAGGAACTTGAAAAAGCAGGATTTGATGAAATAAAGATTTTTGATAATTATGATATTAATTCTGTATTTACAAAAAATACAGATAGTTACAAACCAGTAGTTGTAGGCATAAAAAACAAAAATGAATGAAAAATTTTACATTCAATCAAAAAATATAAGGGAAAAGATTAGAAAAAAGATTTATCTTTCTCTATCTAAAACACCTAATAAAAAACTAAGAGACATTATTTTACAAAGAAATACTACTTCTTCTTTTTTGAAAGGAATTATGGCTTATTATGTTTATGAAGGATTAGAAGGAAACTTTTCAGAAGAGAAAAAGATAGATTTAGCTTCTGGGATTGAAATTTTTTGTAGCGTAGGAGCAATTTTTGATAACGCAATGGATAATCATGAACAAAGAAATGAAAAAACAACTTACCTTAAAGAATATGGAAGAGAGATGCAATTTGCAGCTTCTCAATATGTATTGCATTATGGCTTAAAATTTTTACTTCCTTTTTTAGAGGGATTTTCTAAAGATTTCCCTAATTTTTATAGAGGAGATGAGGCTGTTATTGGCATGATTAAGACTGATTTAGAAAGATCAAAAAATTTATATGATCAAATAAAAACAATTGAATTAAGTAACGGAATTTTTAACGAGACTCCTTTAGTTATTGCAGCAGCAAATGCAACTAAAGATAAAAACAAAATTGAACTAGTTAGACAATATGGATTTAATTTGGGAACTGGACTAGGAATTTACGAAGAATTAAGAGATTTATTAGGAGAACATGGAAGAAAACGTGCTACTGAAATTGAAAAGGGGAGAGCAATAATTCCTTTACATTATGCTTCTAAATTAGATAGAGAATTTAATTTTAATTCTTATTTGAATAATTCTTTAAGTGAAAAAGATTATGTTTTTCTTATAAAAAAATTAAATTTTTGTGGTGCAATAGGAAATACAGTTTCTTTAGCAAAAGACTATTTGGATAAAGCACATAATTCTCTTGAGAAAGCAGTTAATCAAACCTGTGTTGATAAATTAAGACCCCTTTCAGATTCTATTAAAGATTCTTTAAAAAAACTTTCAATTAAAGCAGATTTAATTTAATAGAGAAATTAGTTTCTTTAATCCCTTAACAGAATTATCTAATTTTAAAATTTCTTCTTTAGTAAATAATTTCATTTTACTTCCTTCTTTTAATTCTAATTTTGAAATAGGGCAAGGAAGTTTTGCTTTGAAGATATTTTTCTCTTCTCCTTCAAAATCAATTTTTATAATCAGATTCAAATTATTAGGATTAATATTTACTCCTAATTCTTCTTTTATTTCTCTTATGGCTGCATCTTTTGGATCTTCATTTTTTTCAACACCTCCTCCAAATATTCCCCATTTATTTGGATTTAGTATTTTTTTATTATTGTCTCTTAACTGGAGAAGAATTTTTCCTGAACTAAATATAATAACTCCTGCATAAGCCATGTTGTAATATAATAGATATTTTTTAAAAATATATTGTTTTTTAAGGTTTAATCTCCCTCACCTGTCCACCATTCTAAATCAGGAATTTCAGCATTTATTTTTCTTGATTTACAATATCCTCTCGTCAACAAATAAAATATAACTCCCAAACTTCTTGGACTTTTATTGTTTCCAATTATAATTTGGTCTGCACTTTTTGCAAAATTATTTGTATCACATATCATTAAAACTTTTTTATTAACATTAATTGTATCATTCAAAGCATTTTTATCAAGCCAAGAATCAGTAACAATAGTTAATTCATTTTCAAAAAAATCTTCTAAATCAGTATTTGTTAAAATTCCTGCAGGATATTTTTTAGTAAATACTCTTATTCCTGTTAATTCTGAAAATTTTTCAGCAACTCTCCATCCAGCCTGTCTTTTGCAAACCAAAATAATATCTTCTGGTTCAAATTTAGATAAATATTCAATTCCTTCTTTTAATTTTTCATCAATTAAATCAGTATTAAAAATAGCTAATCCATCTGCTCTTCTTCTATATACAAAGGGCTTCATTGCAGGAGTTACAACTTTTGTACCAAGATAAATACCAGATTTAACATATTCTTCTAAAGGAATAAGCATGTCTGTTCTTTTCTTGATTTTAACCTGCTCTTTTAATTCTTCTGTAGTTGTTTCTTCAACTTTTTCTTTAAGCTTTTTAGCCTTTTCTAGAAGCTCTTTCTTTTTATCTTCAAGTGTTTTTTCACTTGGAGAGTCTGAAATTTTAATTTCCGAATCTTCTATTGATTTTTCTCCTACAGGAGCTTTTTCTGTTTTTAGAGATTCTTCTTCAGCTTTTTTCTCTTCTTTCTTAGACATTTTTTCCTCTGTCATGAGAATTTACAGAGAAATTGATTTAAAAATGTTTTCTATTTAACGAGCTCTAAAGAATTATCCAAATACTCAGTACTAAAATTATTTATTGTCTCTATTTTCTTTTCATATGTTTTTGGAATATTTTGTTTTATTAATTTAATCTGATACATTGCACTATGTCCTAATTCTCTTACAGATTTTACTTTAAATGCCCCTTTAAACCCATCTAAATAAATAAAATTATCTTCTTTTGGTGTTATATCCAAAATAATTTTTTTTGTAACTTTTTTTGGAGTATATCCAATTGTTTTACCACTAATAGCAATTATTGGAACGTGCTCTATTGTTCTATATTTCTTCTCCCTATTTAATCCAAAACAATGAACATAAATAGCAAATTCTTCATTTTCTTCTAAATTTACTTTCTTTTTAAGACCCAATATTGATAATAAATTCATAAAATAAATAAAAAAACAAATCTTTTAAGAATTTATATTATAGAATATTCACTTCAAACTCTTCTCAATATCCGAAGATTGCACTGGAATCTAGGACCCAGAAAAATCACTTTAAGGATTTCTCAATGTCAATTAATCTTTTTAATTTAGCTTCTCTTTCTTTGCCATCAATTCCACACTTGAAAAAATCAGCACCAAATCCAAAAGCCAAATCAGCTAAAATGTTTTCTTCTGTTTCTCCGCTTCTATGAGAAAAAATAATTTTTATATTATTATCTTTTGCAATTTTGCATACTGAACTAACATTTAATAAAGAACCAGTTTGATTTGGTTTAACAATTATAGCATTAATACTTTTATTTTCAATTGCTTTCTTTAATCTCTCATAATTTGTGACAATCAAGTCATCTCCTACAATTAAAGTTTCTGGAAATTTTTCTAATAATTTTGTAAAACTCTCAAAATCTTCCTCTGAAAAACCATCTTCAATATAAAATAAATTAAAATTTTTAATTAAATTAGATAAATATTCAAATTGTTCTTCTTTTGTTCTGTCTAAGGGAGGATTTTTGTAAATATATTTTTTTCTTTTGCAAAAACTAGAAGCTGCAACATCTATTCCTAAAGGTAATTTAGAAGTCTTTAATATTTCTAAAACATCTTTTTCATTTATAGAAGTCTGCCAAGCATTTTCATCATTTTCTTTACTCTTAAAAGTTTTATCTCTTTCTTTTAAAAGAAATTTTACATCTTCTTTTATTTTTTTATTCATCTCAAAAGCTTTTTTAACAGATTTTAAATCTGGAATTAATAAAAATTCCTGAAAATCTGGTTTGGATTTTCCTTCAGAATGTTTTCCTCCACCAATGCAATTTCCAACTAATCTAGGTGTTTTTTTATTTTCAGAATTAATTAATTGCCACACGTCTTTTTTTTGTTCTTTAGCAATTGCTTTTAGAACAGCAGACTCTAAAGCAAAGAGAGTGTTTGCTCCAATCTGCCTGTCTACAATATCTTCAACTCTTCTCAAATCTTCAAAATTTTCTAAAATCTCTTTTGAAAAATAATCTTTAGATTTTTTGAGAAATTCAATGTCTTCTTTTAGACTTTTTTTATAAGGGCTTTCTTCATATTTTCCGCAAGATTTTCCATTTGGAGCAGAAGCAGAAAAACTACCAACATTTGTTTTTATTGTTACTAATATTGTCTTTTCTTTACGTGAGTCTAAAATTGTTTTGGCTGACACGCTCTTTATTACAACCATAATCTAAGTAGAAAAAAACTCTTTTTATAGGTTTTGATGTTCAATCATCACCATTTTCAGAATCTTCCTCACTCTCTTCGTCTTCTGGTTTTGCTAATTCCATTATCTCTCCTTCTTTAGCAATTTCTTCAACTTCTTTAGCTTCCATTTCTTCTTTTTGAGTATCACTTATCTTTTTCTCTTTTGCTTTTTTGAGAATCTCTTGTTTTTTTTCTGGAAATGGTTTTTTAATTGAAATAGGAAGAATATTTGAATTGAGTTCTATTTCTGCAATCTTAATAGAATCAAAGTTTATTTTTTCTAAATCTTCTTTACTAATTTTTATTAACAAAGGAGCATTCATTGCTATTTGCAGAGCTCTAGCTCCAAGAATTCTTGCTCTTTCATACTTAGAAAAACTTTGTTCATCCATTTTTCTTTTGTTTTTCTATGCCAGAAAATCTTGATTTTCCCGGCTTAGAAAAATTTTGTTCGTTCATTTTATTATTAAAGTTTTTTATTTTAAAAACTTCTCTATTTTCTTAAAAACATCTCTTTCAATTTTTTCACACAAATTCAGGATTTTATAAAATTCTTCTTCTTTTAGACTAGTTTCACTTCCTTTTTGCAAAGAAGAAATAATTCCGTTTGAACTTCCTATAGTAACTCTTGCTTCACTAATATCTTCTTCTTGTCTTGTAGGATCAACAATTAGATTATTTCCTATTTTGTGAATAGTTATTGCAATAGGAATGTCTTTTGCTAAAGGAATTTTTTCTTTTGTTTTTTCTTCATAAATAATTTTCTCTTCTTTTTTATCATATTTTGGAATTTTTGCATTTTTTAAAGCAGCAATTGCACCAATACCTGCAGCATCTAATAAATTACCATCATCATTTATTGAATAAATATCAATAAAAACAGTCCAAACTTTCTCACCTTCTTTAATGCACAATTTTTCAAAATCAATGAATTTACTTTCTCTAATTCCTCTGTCAATAACTCTTCCTAATTCAATTGTAGGAAATTTAGGAGGTCCATTTTCAAATCTTGGAGAACTTAAAGGCAATAATTCTGCAGTAACCATTAAATTTCCTTTATCTGGAGAATCAGGATATGGTTCTCCAACATTCATTTTAACTCCAACAAGAACTTCTGTTTTTCCAATTTTAACTCTTGCAGAACCTTCTGCGTTTTTTGAAACTCCTGTTTCAATAAATATCTCTCTAAATTCATCGAGTTTTCTTCCATCAAATCTCTTTCCTTCTTGCATATATTTTTTAATTCTCTGTCCTGTTAAATTTGAGGTTTCAATCATTTTCAACTCCTGGCAATTCTTTTAAAGCCTTTTTCTGAACTTCGTAAATTTCTTTTGTTGCTTTTTTTGCAAGTTCAAGAGCTTTCTTTAATTCTTCTTTTTTAATTTTACCATCTAATTGAAAATGAGTTATATCTCCACTAGAAGTTAAACTAATTGGAATATCTGTTGCACCTTCTCCTTCTTCCCAATCTTCCTCGTCTTTATTAACATCAACAATTAATTGCTTGTCTAATTTTCCAATTGAAATACTTGAAACCATATCTCTCATAGGAATTCCTGCATGAGCCAAAGCCATTGCAGCAGCATTAATTCCAGCACATCTAGTAGAAGCATTTGCCTGAAGAATATTAATGTGAACATCCACAACCATATTTGGATATTTTTCTAAAATTACAATTGGTTCTAAAGCCCATTCTGTTATTTTGCTAATCTCTGTGCTTCTTCGACTTGGCCCAGGACGAATTCTGTCTTGCACAGAAAAACTAAGCATGTTATAGGTGCATCTTAAAGTCCCTTTTTCAGGATTTTGAGAATGTTGAGGATGCATTTTTTTTGGCCCATAAACAGCAGCTATTGCAATTGTTTCTCCAAAACTAAAAATAGCACTTCCATCAGCATTAGGAATAACTCCAACTTTTGCACTCATTGGTCTTATTTCATCAACTTTTCTTCCATCAGGTCTTTTAAATGTTTTAGTTGTCATTGTTTTTCTTCTCCTTTTCAAACCATTTTTTAACTTCATCTGTTAAACCACTTGTAAAAGATTTTTCAGTAACAAATAAAATTGCTTTTTTAGCAAACAACTCATCTTCTACTTTATCTCCTTTTATCCAAATTAATCCATTTTGTCCAACAGTGATATTGCATTTAGTTTCATCTTTTATTAAATTTATCATACTTCCTTCTTTTCCAATTATTCTAGGAACTTTATTAGGATTAACAGGAACAATCATTCCTTCATCTATTTTTCCTAATCCTCTTGATTTAATTGTTGCGTCTATTCCTCTTTTGTTTATGGCAGATATTTTTACAACTGCCATATCACCAATATCCATAATCTCATCTAATCCATCTTTGTTAACAAATCTTGGAACTTCTGTTAGAGATAAGAATGCATTTTCAGCAACACCAATATCAATTACCCATCCTCCAAAAGTTATTAATTCAACCTTTCCAATAACTACATTTCCTCTTCTTGGATTATAAACTCCAGACAAAGGAATTACTTTAACTAATTTATTAATTTCTTCTGCTAAGCCATATCTAAGAGCAATTATTTCTTCTCCTCTTTTTTCTGTTCCATCTCCAGGTAAAAAATCATTTCCTTTTGCAATCATTTCTCCAGGTATTACTATTTTTCTTTCTGACATTTTTTATCTAATTCCTCCTTTGTAAAAATGGCAGTTAAAAATTTTTAATTTTTTTTCACTCATTTTCTTTTATTTCCTCTGTTAATGCTGCACCATGAGTCATTCCATTTAATTTATCATAAAAATCCATTATAATTCCTGAAGGAACACTCACAATAACCTCTAAATCCCCATTATTCTTCCATTTTTCATCTTCTTTGTATTGAGTTATTACTCCATATGCTTTTCCAGTATAAATAGCAGGAATAGTTATTTTTACTTTTTTTGTCTCTAATTTAATAGGGAGAATATTACTTATCGCTTCAATAATTTCTTTTATTTGTTCTTCAACTGGAACATTTTTTATATTTATATGCGCAGATTCTAATGCATTTTTTATTCTTTCAGGAGTGTGAGGATTTTTTGTTTGAGGATCTATTGAATTGTGCGCTAAAAAATCTATAATTTGTTTAAGTTTTTGTTCTTGTTCAGTACTTCGATGTTCTTGTGTTAATTGAATTTCCCCTTCTTTAACAATTCTTTTAACAATTTCTCCAATTTCAGTTGTTCCAAAAGCCTTTTCTAAATCTTCTTTTGAAGGAACAAAGCCTTTTTTAGAATCAGTAAAAACTTTATCTCCTTCTGCATCTATAAATGAGGCTTCTCCTTTTTTAAATTTAAGGGCATTATTCAAATCCACAATAATCTCAAAATTTTTCCCTGCTTTTTTAATACGTGCTAAAGTATTCATTTTCGTTTACCTCTTTCGAAAATGAATGCTAAGAAATTCTTAATTTTTTTTGTTGTACTCATAATCTATTAATATCTTCCCCTTCTAATCTCTCTAATTTTCCTTTGTCTTTTGGAATATAAACTAATTCAAATTTATCAATATTGAAATTTTTCTCCTGAATTTCCTTGTATATATCTAAAACAAGTCTAACACCTTGCTTAACACTTAAACCTTCTCTGTATTTTTCTCTTAATTGATCCTTTATTTTTTCATCATCTTCTCCAATTGCTTGTGCATGATAAGAGAGATAATTTCCAGTAATATCACTTGTAAATAATTCAGGTTTTCCATTATTTATTCCAGCAATCATTAGTGAAACACCAAAAGGTCTCGCACCACCATATTGTGTAAATTGCTGTTTAAGATTTGAAATATCTTTTATAATTAATTCTGGTTCTATTGGAGAATCATAAGTTACTCTATTTTGCTGAGATAAAATCTGAGCCCTTTCAATTAAAACTCTTGCATCTGCAATTATTCCTGCAACACTTGCAATAATATGAGAATCAATTTCATATATTTTATTTGTTGATTTTTTAAGTATTAATTTATCTTTTATTCTTTTATCAGCAATTATAAAAACTCCATCAGAGCAAACCATTCCCACACTTGAACTTCCAAGTCTAACTGTTTTTTCAGCATATTCTACTTGAAGTAAATGTCCCTCAGGTGAGAACATTGTAGCTGTTCTATCATAGCCCATTGCTTGATGTTGTATATCTGTTGGCATTTCCATTCTAATTTTAGAGAATTTTATAATAAATTTAAACGTTTTATTTTCTCTTCAAAAAATTTAAGAAATTCGAGTTTTTAAGGTTTTTGGTGGGTTTCTTTTTTTTCAATATCTATTTTTTTATGGCATTTATAGTGGATTAGATAACTATTTTCACTATCTATATAAATTCCTTCTCCTACATGTCTTCCATCATGATAAGTAGAATGTATTTTTTCAATTTTATTTATTTTTATTATTTTACCTTTTTCTTTTTGAATTTTTTCAAGTAATAAATTAATTTTTTCTTCATCTAGTTTCCATTCTTTATAAAAAGGAATTATTGCAACATAATCTTTTCTTCCTAAAATTTTTTTAATTAAAGAAGCACCCATGTTTTGAGTTAATCTTCTATATATATAAGAATTATTACATCCTAATATTTATTTTCTATTCAAACCTTTCAAAGTTCCAGAAACTCTTTTGACAGTCATTTTTTCAGGCCAAATTCCTAAAGAAGCCCTAATTTTATCCACACTTTTTCTATTTATAGAGAGAATTACTCTATTTTTTTCTGTTTTAATCCATCCCAAACCTAATTTTGACATTCCAAAAGTTCCTAAAAAATCTTTAAGTGCTTTTTCTATATTTTCTTTGCAATTTTTACCCTCAACTAGCAAATATCTCTTTTTCTCTCTCATAGATGGTTTTAGGGGTTTCATATTTATAGAAAGGAAAAAACCTTTATATTTTTATTCCTATGAAAAATTTTCAGCAGTATAAACATAAACTTCTGTTTCAGAATCTCTCCAGCAATTTTCTTCCATTCCTCCTTTTAAACACAAATTAACTAAAAAAGAAATTTTGTCTGGAATCTGTTCCCAAACAACAGGAAGATAAGTGCTTTGAAATTCTCCTCTTTTTAACACAACTCCATGCTCAAAAGCTCTTAATTTATTTAATAATTCTTCTGGATTTTTATGCTCTAATAAGCTTAGAGGAGACAATACACTAATCTCTAAATCCATTTCTTCTAATTCTTTATAACTTATTGAATTAAATCTAATGTCATTAATAGCGGCATTTATAGAATTTTCAATAACACACTCATACAAAGGTTGATATGCTATAATATTTCCAATGCATCCTCTTAATTCTCCATTTTTTTTGAAAGTCACAAAACAGCCTTTTTCTTTTTTTAAATTTTCAGGAATTTCTTTTTCATTAATCTCTAATTTTTCCCCTTTTTTCAAATAATTTTCAGCACTCTCTCTTGCAAGATTTAATAGAAATTCTCTTTCTTCTTCATTGAAAGTTTCCACAAAAATAATTGAAGAATAACCAACCACACTCTCTTTTTCTCCTGTAATATCTCCTGAATTTGCATAACTTATTAAATAAGGCTTCCAGGATTTTTCTTTTGCAATTTTTAAAAGACTAGAAACAGCCCAGGGAGCATCAATTTCAGAATTTAGAATTCCCTCATCATCAAGATTTAAAATTCTATCAATAGAATAGGCATCTAACTGAAGAGCCTCGAAATATTCATGGTAGTGAGATAAATCCACACTTACTAAAATCAAATCATTTTCTCCAAGATATTTTTCTAAAATTTCTTTAAATTCACTTGTATTTGTTTTTCCAACTAAAATAGGAATAATTTCAAAATCTTCTAATTGCTCTTGTAAAAAAGGAAGCTCTATTTCTAAACAATGCTCTTGTTCATGTGCTTGTTCAATATTTTGAATTAATTCTTCATTCAGCATTTTTTTAGATTTTCTACTGATTTTTATTTTTCCTAATGGAGTAGAATAATATTCAAAATTTGAAATTGAAATTCCTACTAAAGAATATCTATGGCTGGGTCCAATTAAAAAAATATTCTCATATTTTTCTTCTAATTGCTTAAAGGCTGTTCCTGCAATTTGTCCAGAATAAACATATCCTGCATGAGGAACAATTATTGCCTTAATTTTTCCTTCAATTTCTAGTTTTTTAGAATTATCTAAATATTTGTCAACTAGAATCTTTAGTTCTGTTTCATTAGAAGGATACCATGTCCCAGCAAAAACAGGCTCTCTAATTTTCTCTTGTTTTATAGTAAAACCATTATAAACTAAAGGAATCATTAAAAGTACAGCTAATATTATTAGAATTGAAATAATTTTTATTTTTCTCATTATGTTTAAAAGAAGATTTTGTATAAAAATCTTCTGAAAAACTATATAAACTAAATTTACTCTTTAAATTCATAAAAGGAGAAAATGGTAATCAGGCATGACCCTAATTTAAGGGAAGTGTCGTAAGAGAAACCGTGGTGTCTTTTACATGGAAATATGCACAATTGGAGGATATGAACAAGTAGGAAAAAACATGACTGCTGTAAAAGTTGAGGACGATGTTTTTTTATTTGATGCAGGATTATATATTCCAGGAATAGTTGAACTTCAAGAAGATAATCTTTTGCATTATACTTCTAGATTTAAAAAAGGAAAGCCAATTCAAAAATATACAGAAAAAAAACTTAGAGAATATGGAGCAATTCCAGATGACAGAATTCTGGATAAATTAGGATGGACAAATAAAGTTAGGGCTATTTTCATAAGTCATGCTCATTTAGACCATGTAGGAGGATTACCTTATATTGCAAATAGATATCCTAGAGCAGTTATTTATGCAACTCCTTTTACAATGAAAGTTTTAGAAACAATTTTAGAAGATGATAAATTAAGAATAAAAAATAGATTAAAGGTTGTTCAATCAGATTCAACCCATATTATCAAAGGAAAAAGTGGAAGTTATAAAGTTGATTTTGTTCATACAACACATTCTACAATTCAGTGTGTTTTTCCTGTTCTTCACACAAAAGAAGGAATATTCTTTTATGCTCTTGATTTAAAATTTGATAATTATCCAACTCTTGGAAAGCC
>Ga0307421_1001530_pt1 | contig 13841 bp, 11 predicted proteins | sample SalMarWE160270MG_FD_202163 | JGI IMG/M metagenome (GOLD analysis project Ga0307421, IMG submission 202163) | Salt marsh sediment microbial communities from the Plum Island Ecosystem LTER, Massachusetts, United States - WE1602-70 | ecosystem: Environmental > Aquatic > Marine > Intertidal zone >...
CAACGCTTTCACAGAATCCACCTTCAGGGAAACTTGCTCTCATTGCGGAGAGGTTTTCGATCATCTGGGGTAGGAGATCCATTGCAATAAATATTTCTGGTGCAACACCAAAATTGTACCATGCAATTGGGGTACCTGCTTCCTTGGCTGTATACATTTCCTCCCAATGACGTGCTTGGGGTTCATAGATCCACTGCTTTTCTGGATGGGTTTTCCCCATATAGGCCACAATGTTCTTATATTTGTCTGCGAGGGTTTTATAAACATTCTTGTTGTTCATCTTTCCCTCCTTGTCTCTATGCTTTCTAAAAATGCCTGCACCCTGGTTCTTAGTTGGCCTATTCCTGTAGGCCAATACTCTCTTTCTATGACCAACAGGGGAATGTTCATTTCCTTGAGTTTCTTGCGTGTGCGGAGTAAATCGCCTCCCCAGGGGTCGCAATATCTAATCCTCTGATGGATCACGCCGTCAATACAGTATTCTCGAATCATCCTCTCCAAGTAATCATCCTTTTCAGAAAAATGGCCCATGACTCTCGCACGTGAAGGACGATCCAAATAAGCACGGGCCAAGTTGCCTAGCAAGTCTCCCTCCGTTTCAACCGGTTTACAAAAATATTCTCTGCCAAAGCAGAGCGAATCTGCACACACTAATCCTCCTAGATCCTCTATAATCTGGAAAAAAGATAAATCGTCAAGGGCGCTACCCATTATCATCAGCCTAGCTCTGTATTTCGATATGCCATTTCTTCCTTGTATATCCTTGATTGTTTCGCTCAGTAGCCTATTATACTCATTCCTTGGAATTGCACCGGCTGCCAATGTGATGCTCATTGCCTCACTGCCTGAAACAGGAGGGCTCTCTTTCTTCCGTAGTTCATAGAATTGCTCAATAAGCCTTCTCGTTTCATTATAAACACGTAAGGCATCCCCTAAATCCCCTTCGGTTATCCTTATTCCCAAGAAGCCTTCTAATCTATTTTTAAACTGGGCAATTTCTCTCTTGTACCATTCAATGGATTCGTCGCTTATGACATAAGGCACATCAATGAAGTGCATGAATGAATAGCCTTTGCCTGCCCGTTCACAAATGTCGTGAATACTGCGAATATTGTCACAGCTACTCGTCGAGACTAAACCATTTAGAAAATCGAGTTTACCGTCGAGAATAAATTCCAGGCAACCTCGAGCAAAGGTGCAATGGAGACCTGTCATATAGACATCTGCAGAAGAGACCTCCATGCATCCCACCGGTCTTATGCGAAACGGAAAAACCCCGGCAGCATAAATAATCTCCTCAGGCACATATATGCAGTGAAACCCTATTATCTTCTTCCCCTCGGCTTTCCAGTCTTGAACAAAACGGTTGCTGGGGACTGCAATTGATCCCCTCATCACCTCTCTAGTTGCTTGTGCGCTTTTCACGTTTCCTCCCTACCCTTTCGGCCCTGGAGACATGGATTTGCGAGGATAATACTATACAGGTGCCTTGATCTCGTATTGTTCCTTGTCTTCAGAGAGCCTTTGTTGAGAACATTCAACCAGGATGAAACCATGAATGTTCGGTTATCAGGCTGGCTTGCCAGTTCACGTAATTCCCTTTTGCCGTTGGTGTCTAAATTTTATTTCCGTTATTCTATTTTTTACTTGACGTTTGGTAATTTAAAAGGATAGTATCTTAAGTAAATATATTATAAGTATACTATATAACATAATTCACAATGTCAAATGATTTTTTTTAACACGGGCAAGTGGTTATAAATCTAGCTTATTGCGTACGGTGAAGCTAGGAAAGGGGAAGAGGGCTTATGAAGTCTATTGAAGGCATAATGACGCACTTGAAGAGGAATAGGGCGCTCGAGTTGAGAGAGGCAAAGAAATCGGGCAAAAAGATTGTGGGCTACCCTCCGGGCAATTGGGTGCCGGAGGAACTGATTTATGCAGCAGGTGCAGTACCTGTATGCCTGCTCCGAGGGGGAAATCCGGAAGCGGTAGCGATCAGCGCCGCTTATATCCCCCGATTCATAGACACCTTTTGCAGAAGTCAGATCGGCTACTACGCCCTCGGAGAGGATCCTTTTTATCAGATGCTCGACCTATTCATTGCCCCTTGTACCGACAGGAACCAGTCTAGTATCGGCGATTGCTTCGCCTACTTTACCGATATCGACGTTCTCCATGTTGGAATCCCCCACAACAAGGAGCAGGCAGCTCTCGATTTCTACGCCGATGGGCTAAGAATGATTATAGAAAAGATCGAGGCTCTTACCGGCAACAAGGTTACGGATGATAAGCTGAAAGGAAATATTGAGCTCTATAATCGCATAAGAGCTGGCCTACGTGAGGTGAGCGTCACCCGGAAATCGCCTGCGCCTCCCATAAGCGGCAAGGAGTTTGTGAGGCTGAATCATGCCTCCTACTTGCTTGATCCGAGCTTCTATGCAGCCAAGCTCGATGATGTGAAGAGCGAACTGAGCGAGACCGAGGCCCCGGACAAGTCTCCGCGCATACTCCTCACCGCTTCGACCTTAGCTTTGGGGGACCACAAAGTGATGGACCTGACAGAAGAAACCGGTGCCGGCATCGTCATTGAAGAGATACCGGAAGGAGTAAGAAATTACTGGCACGATGTCGAACTCGACGGGGATCCTGTGGTTCGCCTTGCCGAAAGCTATTTAGGGAAAAAGACCCCTCCGGCCTATTTTAAACCCTCGGTTGGGAGAATAGACGCCATAGTAAAGCTGGCTGAGGAGTTCAACGTAGATGGCATTCTGTGGTACCAACTGATGTACCGGGAAAGCTACGATATACAGGCGTTCTATTTTGGGAAGATAGTCAAAGAGAAGCTCGGAATACCTTTCCTGGAGCTTCAGTCGGACTATGATGTTTCAGAAACCGGTGCTTTCAGGACAAGGATCGAGACCTTTGTTGAAATGGCAGCGTCGCGATAGACAACCCAAACAAGAAAGGAAAACTGAAATGTTGAATGATTTTTTGAAGTTGTTCGATTTCACCCAAGATGAAATACAGAGAGAGGCTCCCAGATTTGCAAGGGCCTTTGAGATCTGTGGAATAACCGATATCGATATCGAACGGGGCATAAGAAGGCTCGATGAATACTTCGAGATGAAGCTCAAAGGAGTACGAGGGGTCTTGGCTGCCACCCTTTTGGCATTTAACAGCCATATCCTGGCCAAGGAAGACGGAGCGGAGAAAATAGTGTATGGTGAGTGGCCTCTGCCGCCTCAGATTATGAGCGCAGCCTGTAACGTGGCCCCTCCCACCGTTTTTCTCGGCGCACCGACCCAATTGATCAATGTTGTTCTCGGTCAGGTCTTCGGTAAAGTTGCTCCAATAACCTCAGCTGGAGAAGGATGCGGCCAGCCTGCCGGCAACGCCCATTGCGCCTTATACCAGACATTCCTCGGGGCGATAGAGCTGGGAATAATCCCCAAACCTGACCTTCTGCTGGCTTCCGGTTTCTGGTGTGACCCGCCAAGTGAGGCAGCGGAAATACTCCATAGTCTCTATGGAATTCCAATTTTGTATTGCGATGGCAACGCGGATTCTCCTTGGAACTATTGGCCGAAGGCTTGGGAAAGACAGGTGCGGTACTTTGGATACCAGATCGAAAAAATGGTTGATGATCTCGGTGATTTTATTGGTGTTGAGATTTCAGATGAGGCGAAACGTAAGACGATTAAAGCGAATGCGGCACTAGTCTACAATCAACAGAAGATTTCCAATATCCTGGCTGTAGCTGATCCCCAGCCCATCAGCCACGTTAGTGCGGCTCTCGGCAACTGGCTATATAACATCCCTCTGAGCCCAGAGGTGCACGCAAGAGCAGTCAATGGCCTTGCCACGCTTGTCGATGAGATAGAAGAAAGGGTAAAGAAGGGCAAAGGGATCGGAGAAAAAGGCGCGCCCAGAGTATATTTTTCCATAGCTGGTCTTACTGATCCATCCATAATCTCTATGGTCGAGCAAACGGGGATGAACGTGACCAACATCTTTTTCCAGCTTTATCCCCCAAGAGCGCTGTACCGCACGGAGTATAAAGGCTTTGGTCACAAGGTAGCTATGTCGTATCAAAAAGGTGGCCCATTTGTCGGGTCTTTCGGGCTCATTGAGTTCGTCAAAGACTATGTGAATATGTGCAACTTGGATGGGGTGATCTACAGTTTCTCCTACTCCTGCAAAGGGTATTCTACGCCAGCCCAAATGGTCAAGAAAGATGTGGAAAAGGAGTTTGGAATCCCGACCTTAGTGCTGGAGGGAGATATCTACGACAGCCGGAACTACAGCGCGGAGCAAATGCGTACCAGGGTGGAGACCTTTGCGGAAATACTCAGGGAAGCTAAACGGGCGGCTGCTTGAGCATAATGCAGTTCGGGCTGACATCGTATCGCATCCCTCGACAATGAGATTTTTAAAGTTTTTTAATAGGAAGATAGGGAGGGCTTCCCAAAAATCATTTTTTAGTGCCCATTCCTTTTGACATACAGTAACGTTCAAAAGTGTTTGCATGGCCTATAGTTGATTAAATCCCGATCTGTTTCTATGGCTAGAGTGATCGTAGAAAAACCAAGAGAAAGAGCGCGTGATAGAACAAGAGATACATATAACACTTCGGTTCAATTTGGCAATCGGGAAAGTGAGCTTTAATGAAATCGTCTACCGGTTACAGAAATTCAGAGATTTCCTCATGTGTTTGTTATTGGAGCAGATCCTGAGAGGATATGGAGATCTCATCTCAGAGCGGTTAAGCAAGACAAAGATCTACTCCAGCAAGGCAAGGAAAGTTTAGGATGTCACCCCACGAAAAATGATCCAGAGGCCCGATTCTGCCGGGATCCAAGGATACGGAAACGAGGCTACTGCAGAAGGCCCCGGCGATTCTCCACGTGTTTGGAACGTGGATGTGCCCCTGTGGGGGGGGCGGAATGCCATGTTTGCTGAAATTTGAGCGGAGAACAGTAGTTCAACGCTGAGTGTAGGCCTTTTGTATTATAAAAATTCGTAATGCATCCTTTGACCAGATGTTTCAAGTCAGGCCCGTTATGAATGCTATGATTACGGATCAACTCACCTTTTAAACTGTGAAAAAATGATTCCATAATCTCACCTACTGAGATAGGCCCCCCTATGCATTAACGTTTCGCATTGTACTCGCTCTTTATCGGGTAATTTCCCATGTAGTCGTAAATTACAGCATCATTCGGTTCTTCTTCGCATAAATGTGCTATCATCTTGAATTTTAATAAAAATAGCAACACTGCCAAAGTAGCGGAGATTTTCCATTACGTGGGTATGCATTTAACTCCAGTAGCTACAATATATTGTGGTCATAGTCTTCATCGATAGGATCGAGGTTAAGGTCTTCTATTCCCTCAAGGAATGGCATGGCTGGTCCCTTGAGAGTATAGCCGGGTGCTGGGTCAACCATCATGGCTTGCTGCACCAAGCGGTAGAACAATTTGCCACGTGAAGCGGAAGTACGGCGATTGAAACGAAATGTAAACTCATCAAGGTAGTACACCAGATGCGACGGCCGTACAGCCCCTTGATAGGTGCCCAAGAGCCAGCGTTTCAAGAGCGCAGCAATAAGATGCGCAAGTTCTAATTTGTTCGAAGGTATCACAACATGTCCAAAACCGCTCTCAGTCAAGGCACTATATCCCGCCCAGTCGTCAGTACGGATTGTGCTACCCGGCTGAGCAATTCCCTGCACAAATGGAGTCAGGCTGGCGATAGAGGCGTCCTCCAAGTGCCACAGACGAATGCGTCCAATCCCCTCCTTGCCTTTGTCTTCTACGGCAATGCCAACCAACGCCTTCCCTGCAGCGCCACGGCCACGTTTTCCAGGCTTTTTGCCGCCAACGTAAGTCTCATCAACTTCGACGACCCCGCTCAATCGATCACGGCCCGGACGTACCATGGCACGGCGCAATTTGTGAAGCCATTGCCAGGCCGTATGGTAACTCCCCAAGTTCAGAACCCGTTTAAGCCCAAGGGCATTGGCACCATGCTTTTGACCAGTGATGTGCCACATAGCCCGAAACCAAAGTGGCAGCGGTTTTCTGCTACGATGAAATACTGTACCAGCGGTCACGGAGGTCTGCGCCCCGCACTGGGAGCAATGGAAAAGACCCCGGGCCGTTCGCCATGGGTCCCCAGCATCGCAATGCGGGCAGATAAAGCCATTGGGCCATCGCATTTCCCGCAGGTAGTCGATACATCCGATTTCAGTGCTGAACCGATTTTCAAATTCCAACAATGTTCGGGGGTAATCTTCCTCCATGACCCATTACACTACATATTGTGGGCACTGGAGTCAAGTGCATACCCACGTTTTGGAATTCTGGAAGAACGGGGAGGCAGCGACGGGAGTGCTCAAGGCGGTTCAAAGCGGAGTGAATTGGACGGGAGGATTGGTGGCTGAGAGAAGAGATGGATCACTGTTCGATGTCCACCTCTCCGCATGTGTTGTTGATGACTATGACAGGGCCCTCTGCATGATGGGCTCATTTGTGGATATTACCGAGCAAAGAAAGATGGAGAAAGCACTCAGGGAGAGCCAGGCAGAGTTGGAAGAGAGGTCAAAGAGGCTTAAGGAGGTAAACACCACAGTGAAGGTTCTGCTGGAAAGGATGGCTGAGGATAAGAAAGCGCTGGTGGAGAGGGTGCAGCTCAATACAAAAGAGCTTATCCTTCCTTTGCTGCAAAGATTAAGGAAGGCCCCCTTAGACGCCCAGCAATTGTCAAGCCTGGATATGATGGAGTCAAACCTCAACAGCATAACCTCTTCGTTTTCACATCTGTTGTCATCAAGGCATCAAGAGCTTACCCCCATGGAGATCCGCGTTGCGAATCTTGTAAGGGAAGGCAAAAATACTCGAGACATCGCGGAGTTGATGAATCTATCACCCCGAACGATTGAATCACACAGGGAGGGCCTTAGAAAAAAGATGGGTATCCGCGACAGGAGGGAAAGCCTCAGGTGCCACCTGCTCTCGCTTTCCTAGATTTCTGAGAAGCTATATGTTGTAGAGAGTATGGAGATGTCTTTTTTTGCTATGCCTCGAACCGGGCAGACCTTGTTTTGCTTTGACCATTATGCCGAAAAACGGGATGAATCCAATCCGTATTAAATACTTTGAAGCAAAGCTTTTATGTCATAGATCAAAATACGAAACGGCGTGTATAGGTCAAGGTCTGTGGGATGCTGTCTATCATTCATCCAGATCGTGAAGCTCGAGGGGGATCTGGGACGAATAGATCTTTTCCCGCAGATCCCTCAAGTATCCCTCTGGATCCTTTAATATTTCCCTGTAGAGCTCTCTTCCCAAAAATCTTTTCGTTTGTTGGGTGAGAAAAAACGGCCTATGTCTTCTCACCTCATGGTATACCCACTTTTTCGGCGGGAGGATCTTTCTAAAGGTGCAGATCGCGATGAGATCGATGAAGAGGTCTTCATACCCTAATTCCTTATCCTCTGCGGAGAGCTCCCCCGAGAACCATGAATGACCTAGTTCGTGCAGGAGGGTATACTTCCAGTACTCGTGTATCTTAAAATCGGTGATGGGAATCAGGACTTCGACAAACAGGCTGCCATTTTCTGCGTCTCGAAATTTCGTACTGATCCCCCTCTTAATCTCCTTACCTGCCAGGATTTGGAGATCTATGGGATCAAGTTCGATTCGATGCTCGTGACACACCTCGCTAAAGGCTTGGTAGAGTTCCTCGAAGGACTGAGCTGTTTCCTCTTCTTGTATCCCTAAGAGGTCTCTGGCAATCATTGATTGAATGTAGATTGTAGCGGGACCGAAATTAACAGCTATATGATCACTGTCTGAGCACAACGGTTTCTTCCGCGGCATTGGATTTGAATCCCTATTCCGGGAAACCTCTTCAACCACACTATCACCTCCTCCCACGCTTCTCTCCAGCATCATAATCAGTTAAGGACGACACCAATACGATGGGCTTATTCCTTTCAAACAATTGACTTTTATAAGTATCTTATTATAGTCATGTCTTTTTGTATAGGGAATAGTAGCCGAAGGATGGAATTTTTGCCCTTGCATGAAGAGCAGAGGCCTTCCAAGGGATGCATCCCCTGCACATTCTTGTTCTGGAAAAAATGTAAAAAGATATTGACAATCGTTTTATTAGGTTTATTATTAGAGCTCCAAAACTTAGTTTCGAGGTTCTAATGAATAATGAGCCTATGAACGATAGGGACATACATAATGCCTCTAAAAAAGCCCTCACGCCTACCATGGAGGACTACCTGGAGGCTATCTACAATCTTTCCCAGGAAAAGAAAGCCGTCAGGGTAAAGGATATTGCAAAGAGGCTTGGGGTTAAGATGCCGACCGTAACCAATATGCTCAAGACGCTGAGCGAGAGGGGCATGATTGATTATGAGAAATATGAATATCTCGAGCTGACCGGAAGGGGCTCTGATATTGGAAGCGAGATAGATCAGCGGCATCAAACACTCAAGGCATTTTTGACCGATATCCTCCAGATAGATAGGGACCAGGCGGATGAAGATGCCTGCAAGATGGAACATTCCGTGAGCCCTACCACCCTCGAAAGGATGGTGGCGTTTATGGAATTTGTGGAGACATGTCCCAGGGGTGGCCTGGACTGGTTGCAGCACTTTAATGAATACCGAAAATACGGAAAGCAGAGGGAAGTGTGCTTGGAGAGGATGAAGAGGTTGGTCCACGAATACAACGCCGAGATAAAGGCGATGAAGCAAAAGAACTAACCCAAAGCGCTTTCCCTATTACGTGAGGATGGATTGGCTTCAAGAATGAAAGGAATACGACCTATGCCGGAGGGAATCCCTATGCCCTTGTCTCATATGCGACCCGGTCAAAGCGGGATGATTGTCGAGATCCAGGGCGGATTTGGCCTGATTAACCGTCTCAATGGCCTGGGCATTTTGCCGGGCAAGAGGGTAAGAAAGATTAGCGCCATGATAGCACGAGGACCGGTTACAATCGAAGTAGACAGGGTTCAGGTAGCGATTGGTTTCGGGATGGCAAAAAGGATAATCGTAGCGTTGGATCAGTAACATGCGGACTATACTTCTGGTTGGTAATCCCAACGTAGGGAAGAGCGTGCTGTTTTCCCGGCTCACCGGCGTGCGGACCACTGTTTCCAATTATCCGGGCACAACCATAAGCTATACCCGCGGATTCACAAAACTTGGGGAGGAGAAGCTTGAAGTTATCGATGTGCCCGGCACCTATACCCTGGAGCCGACCAGTGAAGCCGAGGAAATCGCGCTCAAGATGCTGAAAAATGGGAATGTTATCATAAACGTGGTAAATGCCACGAACCTGGAGAGGAGCCTGTATCTGACCCTCCAGCTCTTGGAGATGGATACCCCGGTCGTGGTGGCCTTGAATATGTGGGACGACACCAGGCACAGGGGAATAGATATCGATCTCGAAAAACTCAGGATGATGCTGGGGGTGCCGGCCGTTCCAACGGTAGCTGTAACCGGCGAGGGGATAAAGGAGCTCATGGAGAGCATCCCCAGGGCTACCTCACCGGATGGTCCTACCCGCAGTCGCGATGAGCGATGGGTCGCCATTGGGGAGATCGTAGACCAGGTTCAGCATATCAGCCACCGCCATCACACCTGGCTCGAGCGCGTTCAGGATGCAAGCGTAAAGCCTCTCACCGGCGGCCTAATCGCTATAGCCATCTTGGTGCTCTCCTTCCTCGTAGTTCGATTTATCGGCGAAAGCCTCATCGGTTATCTCCTCGAACCCCTCTTTAACGGGCTTTGGGCGCCGGTTGTCTTGCGGGTGAGCGCGCTCATGGGCGGCAGCGGTTTCCTCCACGATATCGTGGTGGGAAAGCTCGTGGGTGGCGAGGTGAATTTCGTTGAGTCCTTTGGCCTTATCACGAGCGGCCTCTACGTACCCTTCGCCATGGTTCTGCCCTATATCTTCTCCTTCTACCTCGTGCTGGGCTTGCTGGAGGATGTCGGGTACCTGCCGCGGTTGGCCGTGTTGATGGATACCATCATGCACTGGCTCGGCCTCCATGGGTATGCCATCATTCCAACCCTGTTAGGGCTTGGGTGCAATGTGCCAGCGGTGCTCTCGACTCGCATCCTGGAGAGCAAGCGGGAGAGATTTATCGCCTCGACCCTGGTTTCCATTGCCGTTCCCTGCGCCGCATTACAGGCTATGATTTTCGGCCTGGTAGGACAGCGAGGAGGCCAGTATGTGATTATGGTCTACGGAACGCTCTTTGCTGTATGGGTTATTCTGGGAATCATACTGAATCATTCGATAAAAGGGTTCAGCCCCGAGCTGCTCATTGAGATCCCTCCCTATCGGATACCTCCGTGGAGGATCGCGATTCAGAAGATGTGGATGAGGATCTACGGGTTCTTGGCAGAGGCCATACCCATCATTCTCGGCGCCATCGTGATTATCAACATGCTCTATCTCTTTGGGGTGTTTAACGCCATAGCGAACATTACGGCACCGGTTGTGAGCGGCCTACTCGGGCTGCCTAAGGAAGCGATCACTTCATTGGTGATCGGCTTTCTCCGAAAGGACGTGGCCCTGGGGATGCTGGCCCCCCTGTCCTTGACCGCGAAACAGCTGGTGGTGGCAAGCGTTGTTCTGGCCATGTTCTTTCCGTGTATTGCTACCTTTGTGGTGCTTCTGAGGGAGCTCGGGGTGGTGAGTATGTGTAAGGCCGCAGGGGTAATGATAGCGGCTGCCCTTATAACCGGCGGGTTGCTGAACCTGATGCTGTAGTGAGAAGGGGGGCACGATAATGAAGCTTATTGTTTACCGGCTCCGATATCAGGGCAAAGGTTTTCGGCAGAGATGAGCTCAGCGACAAAACTTCCCACAGAGACCTTACTCTGTATCTTCACGGGGATGCGGCGATGATCCGCAGAGACCCATATCTGAAGCCTGGCGCTTTTGCTCTTCTCAAATACCCCGCGAAGGTGGCCGAGTTCTGGCTCGGCCAGGAAGGTATCATAGGTTCCGCTCGCTACCGTCACGGTTTCCCGCCGGATTATCTTTGTCTTGCCCGTCACGCATCCCTTTCCATCGGTTACGTGGACCTGTATTTCCATGTTTTCCCTGAGAGGCTGAAGGCGAAAGGCGTAGAAGACGGACAGCGGGTCAAATGAGCCTGGTTTTAGAAGGATGGGGTTGCTCTTTTCCCCAGAGCTGGAGTATTGGGCCTCTTTCTTATCCCAATCAAAATTCACGACCACGCTTCCCTTTGATTTCCCCTCCTTTCGCTTCTTGTAGAGTATGGAATGGGTCATCGCCGCATCCGTATATGCATCGATCCTGTCGCGGACCTTATAGATGAGATCTATGAATGGATAGGTGCGCGTCGTCATCAGGAAGTGATAGGAGAGAACTCCATTGATCCTTTCCATGGGAAGTATTTCAAGGATACCCTCTCCCGCCGGCAAAAAGCTCCAGGTAACCTGAAAGGTGAGCTTCTCGCCGTGCGAAAACGGGAAGGCCCGCTCTATCGCCTGGGCGTGGGAGCCAAGGGCGCTGAAGACCAGGAATGCCGTAACCAGGCACACGAGCACCACGTGCCTTTCAACCTTAAAGAAAATCCTCATCATGTGTCTGCGAGGATGCATAGTCGGGTTCACCCCCTTTTTGGCTGCTGATGATAGTACCTCGCCTTCCGGAATCTTTCAATGATTTAAGGCACGGTGATGGTATTTTCAGCATCCATGAAAGGGGGTTTTTGAGTTCGGAAGCAGGTTATTTGACTTGAAAGCAGTGGAGATAATGATACAATTCAACATATGAATAGCACATGATAAGGAGGAGATCATGGAGGTGTGCAACTGGAAGGATATCGAGGAGGTAGAGGTCAAGGAGATCCCCTATGGGGGCAAGATGAATGAGGTCAAGGGGATCGGTATCCGATGGTTATCAAAGGTGGTTCGCGAAAAGGATGGCCAGTCCGAGTATGGCTTGAGGTTATTCACTGCCAAGCCGGGAGGCGTGATCCCCATTCATAGTCATTTCTATGTCCAAACTATGTACATAGTGAGCGGTCAATTCGAGTGCTGGAGATTTGACCCGGAAACCGACGAACAGGTTGAGGGTGTGGTATGCGGTCCGGGTGACAGCATCTACATACCAAGCCTTGAGCCTCATGGCATGAGGAACATCAGCGAGAATGAGCCGGGCGCCTTTCTCTGCTGCATTTGTAATGTGTACGATGAAAAAACCGCGCAGCAGGGAGGGTAGGGAATCATCTTTCCGAGAAACAGGGGCCAAGCCTTTACCTCCCCGAGTCGATCCAAATGCAGCATTCATAGTACGAAGGGATAAAAAAATATTGACACGGCATTTCCCGTTTACTAGAGTAGCATCTCGTCATAGATCGATTGAACGATGAAGGCAGGACATCGAAACATAATAGGCATTATTGGGACAACAGGGATACTTCCTATAACCCTGTTGTCGATACCCGTGATACGTATCCTAAAGCTACCGAGCCTGATAATGTCCTAGTGTTTTGATCTAAAAAGAGGGAAAAACCCGTTATCAGGTTCGCCTGATAACGGGTTTTTAATTTTAGCGAAAGATCGATTTTGTCCTCTCTTTCAAGGAGAGGGCGGTGAGGCCTGAGATAGGAGCCCTCGAGAGAGGTTTGTAATCAGCGTGTGATTCGGTAATGTGAGGGAGCACGAGGATGCGCTTTGAGCCTACCATGAAGCAGGCGGCGATCAGGAGAACAGTAAGGGAGTTCGCCGAGTCGAGACTCGCGGATGCCGCGGTGGAGATGGACAGGACCGCGCGCTTTCCTTGGGATTTGGCGAGAGAGATGGCCGAGCTTCAGTATTTCGGTTTGGAGATACCGGCCGAGTATGGGGGTGCGGGGCTTGATGCAGTAAGCTCTGCTATGGTCGTGGAGGAAATCTCAAGGGCAAACGCCGCAATGGGGCTCTGTATCTGCGTTCATAACGGTGTTTCAGCATATCCGATTTACCTCTTCGGTACGCCGGAGCAGCATCGGCGTTTTTTGCCTCTCCTCTCCTCCGGCGAGAAAATCGGCACATTTTGCCTTACCGAGCCTAATGCGGGCTCCGATATTGCCTCCATTGAGAGTACAGCAAGCCGCCGTGGAGACGAGTACGTGCTCAACGGGAACAAGGTATTTGTCACCAACGGCGGCATCTCAGGCATTAACCTCATTCTCGCCAGGGTCCAAGGGGCAGAAAGAAAAGGGGGGCTCACCGTATTTATCGTTGAATCCGAGCGCAAGGGCTTGGACAAAGGGCCACCTGAGGATCTTATGGGAATGAGGGGAAATCCGGTGTGTCCTGTTTCCCTCAATGACTGTTGTGTTCCCAGGCGCAATGTCCTGGGGCAGGAGGGAGAGGGGATGAAGGTTGCCCTTTCCTCCCTGAACGGCGGACGGATTGGCATAGGGGCTCAGGCGGTGGGTATTGCTCAGGCCTCCCTGGACGTATCGCTCACCTATGCAGGACAGCGGTATCAGTTCGGAAAAAGGCTCGTAGAGATCGAGACCATCCAGAAGTTCCTTGCGGACATGGCCACGCGGATTGAAGGAGCACGGCTTTTGATTTACCGGGCGTGTCACCTGAAGGATAGGGGGCTGGATTATGCTAGCGAGTCCGCCATGGCGAAGCTCTATGCAAGCGAGGTGGCGGTGGAGGCCAGTAGGCGAGCGGTTCAGATACATGGGGGGTACGGGTACACCAAGGCCTATCCGGTTGAGCGGTACTACAGGGACGCAAAGGTCTGCGAGATCTATGAAGGTACCTCAGAGATCCAACG
>Ga0307421_1001532_pt1 | contig 13840 bp, 7 predicted proteins | sample SalMarWE160270MG_FD_202163 | JGI IMG/M metagenome (GOLD analysis project Ga0307421, IMG submission 202163) | Salt marsh sediment microbial communities from the Plum Island Ecosystem LTER, Massachusetts, United States - WE1602-70 | ecosystem: Environmental > Aquatic > Marine > Intertidal zone >...
TTTCTTTTACTTCGGCAGGCTTGGAGAGATAGTTCTCAAAATCAATACCCCGATTTCTCCTCAATTCTATATCCATCTGGCTGAAGTCAATAATATATTTTCCCCTCTGGATTCTGTCAGGGCTCTCCACCTCTAGTCTTATATTAGGGGAGTCAACGAATATACCCTTGATCTTCGGGTGATGGCAGGCCAGAAGCTTGGAATAGATCATGCTGTGGGTTAAAACATAATGAAGGCCTTTGTAAGATATAGATGGAACATGCTCTACATCATGGGCCAGCGGGTCTGTCAGGGGACTCAGCTGCACCCTTTCAAGATTACACAGCCCCTCATCAGCCAGGAATTGGTGCATGGCTGTCACGAATGTGGCTCGTATGGATACGGCAGCAAGGAGGGTGTCTCCCATCCACTTCTTATAGTAGTATTTTTCCAGATATTCCTGAAGGCTTGAGCCACCTTGTTTGAGTGCTGCCTGAAAACCAAACAGGGCATCACCAATTTCTGTTATTATATCATCTTTCATGCCTTTTCTCTTTTAAAGAATCGGAAGATATTTTTCAATCTCGTACTGGCTTACGTGAGTCCTGTATCTGTCCCATTCTATCTTTTTGTTGGCCACAAACTTATTAAAGATATGATCACCCAGGGTTTCCCTTACAAGCTCGCTCTTCTCTACCTCTTGAATTGCTTCAAAAAGGTTTCCTGGCAAAGAGGTGATTCCAGCTCGTTCCCTCGCCTCCTCATCCATATCGTAGATATCTTCCTCTATGGGATCAGGGAGGGAGTAGTTTCCCTCAATCCCTTTTAACCCAGCTGCCAGCATAACTGCGAATGCCAAATAGGGATTACAGGCCGGATCTGGGGACCTGAACTCGATTCTCGTGGCCTGCTCCTTGCCTGGTTTGTACATGGGGACCCGAACCATTGCTGAGCGGTTGCGCCTGGCCCATGAAATATAGACAGGCGCCTCATAGCCGGGGACCAATCTTTTGTAGGAGTTTACCCACTGATTGGTTATTGCTGCAAGCTCTCTGGCATGCCTCATAATGCCAGCAATATAAGACTTTGCTAATTGTGAAAGATGATGCTGGTCATGAGGGTCGTGAAAGGCATTTATATCACCCTTAAAAAGAGATTGATGCACGTGCATGCCGCTGCCATTTTCACCAAAAATGGGCTTTGGCATGAATGTGGCATAACAGCCCTTGTTACGGGCAATTTCCTTCACGGTTATCCTATAGGTCATGGTCTTGTCTGCCATTGCTAGGGCCTCATCAAACTTGAGGTCAATTTCGTGCTGACTGGGGGCGACCTCATGGTGGCTGTATTCCACCTGGATATCCATATCCTGGAGTGCAAAGATCATCTCCCTTCTTAAATCCACACCCATGTCTAAGGGTCTGTTGTCAAAATATCCACCTTTATCAAGGGGCTTCAGGGAATCCTGCCCCTCAAAAAGGAAAAACTCCAGTTCTGGCCCCATGTAAGGGATATATCCTCTTTCGGCCAGTTTTTTTGTCATTCTCTTCAAGACATATCTAGAGTCTCCTTCGTAATGGCTTCCGTCAGGCTGAAGGATATCACAAAACATCCTGGCCACTGGCCTGTCTTGGGGCCGCCAGGGGAGGAACTGAAAGGTGCTTGGATCAGGCATGGCTATCATATCGCTCTCCTCAATCCTGGCAAACCCTTCGATAGAGGAGCCATCAAAGCCCATTCCCTCTTCCAACCCCTCCTTCAGCTCTGATGAGGTAACAGCAAAACTCTTCAGGATACCCAAAACATCCGTAAACCAGAACTGGATAAAACTGATATTTTTCTCCTTAACTATTTTCATGACATCTTCTTTTGATTTACAAAGCATGCATCCCTCCCCTTTATATACAATCTTTTTTTAATCTGTCAGTGAGCGTTACCATATGGCCAATAAGGATGACTAGTCCTCATGCAAAACTTTTTGTAGGATTAACATAATAGAGCCTATTTGGTAAAGCTCTTTTATCTAATAGCCTTTCAAACCCTCCCTGTTTCTCTAATATCAATCATTATATCTCGCTGATCACTTAATGCTGTACTATCATAAAAGACGATCTCATCTGCCCTCTCTTTATTAAAGCATCTCGCTATTTGTGGAGAATCACCAATATTTATGTTCTCTTTGAACCTGATGCCCTCGGTTGTTTTTCCATCTATTACAGTGAGAAATACATTGCGGTATGTATAGCGACAGAGATTTTCTGGCGATTATTATCCAATAGTTATCTATTACATGCAAGATATGTATGTTTACAGAAACCTTGGGTAACAACTCAAGGCAGTGCAGAGGATTGCCATGCGAACATAGAGCCCATAACGGTTTTGACGAAAATAAACTGCCCTGGGATCACTGTCTGATTCATCAGGCAATTCATCGGCACGGGGAAGTGGGTGCATAATCACAGCAGATTTCTTCATAGCGCGTAACGCCTTTGCGCTCAATGCTTTGAGCATTGCTCTCTGCCCCTATATTCCTTGACAAACCCCAGCCACAGGCATAAGCTTGCCACAACATAAATTTAGCCCTTCAAGTCAAGGAGGGATCTTGATTTGCAATTCCAATATAAGATTTTTCTAAAAGCTCCACCAACGCAGTGTTAGTGGAGCTTTTTTACGTCTATTCTTGTGAATGACACGTACTGTTAAACAAGAAAAACGTAACATGAGTCAAACAGGGACTTGCCCCGTTGATAAACTTATTTTTTGTCTGTCTGTATCAACCAAGACCTGGAGAATGTTATGGTATCTATAGCCAGCGGCATTCATGACAATAATAAACGCGGATCAGTAGGTAATTTTCTGAAGGAAAAGATCCGAAAAGACGCGGAACTATCCATTGTCTCCGCTTATTTCACGATTTATGCCTTTGAAGCCCTCAAGGATAAGCTTTTAGATATCAGCCATCTTAATTTTCTGTTTGGGGAACCTGGTTTTATCCGCTCTCTTGATCCTGATAAGGCGGTTAAAAAATTCTTCAAGATCGTTGATGAGCATCTTGAACTGGCTAAGCGCCTTAAACAGAAACAGGTCGCCAAAGAATGCGCTGACTGGGTTCGCTCAAGCGTAGACATACGTTCTGTCAAACAAAGTAACCTTCTTCACGGAAAAATGTATCATATCAACCTTGGCGGCATCAATGATGCCATCATCGGCAGCTCTAATTTTACTGTAAAAGGTCTTAGTCTTGGACAAATCAATAATATCGAACTTAATCTTGAAGTAAACGACAGGCGGGATAGGGAAGACCTTAAAAACTGGTTTGAGGAACTCTGGAATGATACCGAGTTGGTTGAGGATGTGAAAGATGAGGTATTGCTTTATTTAGAACAACTGTATCGGAATAATGCCCCTGAGTTCATCTATTATAAAACTCTCTACCACATATTTGAAAAATTCCTCACAAAACAGGGCGAGGAAGGTTTATTAGAGCAGCAAAGCCAACTGGTGGACACAGTTGTATGGAATATGCTTTACGAATTTCAAAAAGACGGAGTCAAGGGAGCTATTAACAAAATCCTGACACATGGAGGCTGCATACTTGCGGATAGCGTAGGACTCGGCAAGACCTTTGAGGCCTTGGCAGTTATCAAATATTTTGAACTGCGCAACCACAGGGTGCTGGTTTTATGTCCGAAAAAGCTCCGAGAGAATTGGACAGTCTATCAAGCACAAAACGTGAGTGATCTAAACCCCCTTCTTAATGACCGCTTTAGCTACACGGTTCTTTCTCATACTGATCTGAGCCGGGATCAAGGAAAGTCTGGCGACATTAACCTTGCTGCAATCAACTGGGGCAATTTTGACCTTATAGTTATTGATGAATCCCATAATTTTCGGAACAACACCCCTGGAAAAAAAGATGAGGAAGGCAATCTTGTACGAAAGAGCCGTTATCAACGCTTGATGGAAGATATTATACAGAAAGGTGTGAAAACAAAGGTTCTTCTTCTTTCAGCCACGCCTGTGAACAATACACTCCAGGATTTGCGTAATCAGATTTATTTCATAACAGAAAACCAGGATGATGTGTTTCATGCGCCCATGGGCATATTAAGCCTTAAAGACACACTTGCTGCAGCCCAACGCATTTTTACCAGGTGGGCAGAAAAAAGAGAAAAACGAAATACTCGGGACCTATTAGACAGACTGAGTGCAGCCTTTTTCAAGTTATTGGATGAATTGACCATTGCCCGTTCTCGCAAACACCTTCAGAGATATTATCAGAAAAGCCTCCATGAGCTGGGCCAGTTTCCTAAAAGGCTGAAACCCATATCCTTATCCCCAAGCATAGACACAAAAGGCAAATTCCCTTCTTACGACGAGCTGAATGACGAAATCTCCAATTATCAGCTTTCACTGTTTAACCCATTTAAATATGTCCGGCGAGAATATAAAGATCTTTATGAAGACAGAACCATCCCGCATTTCAGTCAGCAGGATCGTGAGAATTATCTCATTGGCATGATGAGGGTAAATTTTCTCAAGCGTCTTGAAAGCTCTGTGCATTCATTTACCCTAACCATAAATCGGACAATATACAAAATTGAGGATCTTGAAGATCGTATAGGGCGATTCGAAAAACTCAAAGAAGAACGCCCGGATGTTACAGTAGACGATTTCAGTGACATAGATCCGGAGGATGAAGAGCTTCAGGCTGCATTCGTAGGGAAAAAACTGAAATTTAGCCTTGAGCATATTGATATTGCCCGATGGAAACGCGATCTTAAACAGGATAGAGAGCAGCTACAGCTCATATACCTCGTTGCCAAAGACATAACAAGCCTCCGTGATGCGAAGCTCAATGAATTGAAAAACCTAATCAAGCACAAAGCCCGGCATCCAACCCGAACCAAAGAAGGCAGAGAGAATCGCAAGGTCGTCATTTTTACCGCTTTTGCTGATACTGCCGAATATCTATACGATACCCTTAAGGAATGGATTACAGATGAGCTTGGCCTTCATGTGGCCATGGTGTCGGGTGGTGCAAAAGGGAACCAGACGACTTTCGGGAGAAATGATTTCAATCACATTCTGACGCATTTTTCTCCAATTTCAAAAAATCGTACTAAAATGTCTTCTCTCCCCCAGGACAAGGAGATTGATATCCTCATTGCCACAGATTGTATTTCCGAAGGCCAGAACCTTCAGGACTGTGATTACCTTATTAACTATGACATCCATTGGAATCCCGTTCGCATTATCCAGCGTTTTGGCCGGATTGACAGAATCGGCAGTATTAGTGATGAGATTCAGATGGTAAATTTTTGGCCTACCGATAATTTAGATAACTACATCCGGCTTAAGACCAGGGTTGAGGCACGTATGGCTCTAGTTGACATAACAGCAACCGGAGAAGACAACCTTCTGGATCGAGTTAAAGATTTGGTTGAAGATGAATTGACATTCCGTGACAAACAGCTCCTTCGCCTCAGAGAAGAAGTGCTTGATCTCGAAGATTTCAATGAAAATGTATCTCTAAATGAGTTTACTCTCGATGATTTTAGGATCGACTTAATGAGGTATATCGAAAACAATCGCCAACAGCTTGAGGAAGCACCGCTTGGGCTTTATGCGGTTGTGCCAACACACCCTGATTATCCTGTAATTCGGCCTGGGGTTGTCTTTTGCCTCAAACAGAAAGGAGATAGTTCGGGAAACGAAAAGGTCAATCCCTTGCAACCCTATTTTATGGTTTATCTCTATGATAATGACCGAGTTATCCGCTATAACTTTGCCCAGCCCAAACAGATACTGGAAATATTGCGCATGCTCTGCTCTGAAAAGACTACCCCTTATGAAAAACTTTGCAATCTATTTGATCAGCATACAAAAAATGGTGAGGACATGAGCCAATATGACGGCCTTCTCAATGCCGCTGTAAAGGCCATCGCCGGAAGCTTCAAAAAACGCACTCTCAGCAATTTACTTTCAGGCCGGGATGGTGTTTTGTCCGACTTGAGCAAACAAGTGGCGTCTTCTGATGTTTTTGAACTTGTGACGTGGATAGTGATAAGATGAGAACGGCAACACAAGATATCAAGTTAGCCATTGCCCAGTCTCTAAAGGAATTTGGCAATGGCTCATTACGTGCAAATGCGACGCAATTGTTCAACACACTTGGCTACATAAGTGAAAAAACTATTGAACTATCCCCTAACACACCAGAAAATTTTATCCATGAAATTGACCAGCAGAACCAATTACGCAAGGAAAAGGCCCTTTTCTCAAAATGGGAAAGTGTAGATTTTATCTTCCAGATCACTGGAGAGGAGATCAAGGCCGGTGGAAGCGGCCAGCTTTCTCTTCAATTTGACTCTCACCAAAAGATAGACAACAGAATTATTGAATCATATTTGTTCCTTGCCATCGAATTAAGTAATGGGCATTACACCCGAACAGAGCTTTCAACTATTACTCGTGAAATCAATAAACTCTTTCCCATGCCGGTACTGATTCTTTTCCAGCATGGGGATGCCCTTACTCTCTCTGTTATCAGACGCCGCCCACATAAACGCGAGAAATCTAAAGATGTTCTGGAAAAAGTCACACTCATCAAGGATATCCGCTTTGATAATCCTCACCGCGCCCATATCGAGATTCTCTTTGATCTGTCATTTTCAAATCTTTATAATCATTATCGGTTTTCGAACTTTATTGCACTGCATGATGCCTGGCAAAAAACCTTAGACATCAACGAACTCAATAAGCGTTTCTATAAGGAATTAGCAGACTGGTATTTTTGGGCCGTCAATGAAGTCACCTTTCCTTCGCAAAATGAGATTAAAGATGAAGAAATTCGTAATGCCACTAATGTTATTCGTATGATTACCCGCCTCATTTTTGTGTGGTTCGTGAAGGAAAAGGGCTTGGTTCCGGATGATCTATTCAATATAAGGAAATTGCAAGAAGTCTTAAAAGACTTGTCCCCTGAGAAAACGACTTATTATAAAGCGATTCTTCAAAACCTGTTTTTTGCAACTCTCAACCAGGAAATGAATACCCCTAAAAAACCTGATAACCGCAAATTCCGAAACAAAGCAAAAAAGGCAGGGGCACGCGACCAGCATTATATGATTCCTAATGTATATCGCTATGAGGATTATTTTAAGAATCCGGATCAGGCCATAAAAATTTTTGCAGATATTCCTTTTCTTAATGGCGGACTATTTGAGTGTCTTGATAACTATGACACTGAACCAGTTACTCGTATTGACGGGTTTTCAGACCGCAAAGACAATGAGCTTCATATCCCAAACTTCCTTTTCTTCTCTGATGAACAGACTGTTGACCTAAATGAGGACTATGGTACTCGCAATAAAGCCTACAAAGTTCGCGGCTTGATTGACCTTCTTCAAAGCTACAAATTTACCATTACGGAAAATACACCCATTGAAGAAGAGATCGCCCTTGATCCAGAGCTGCTGGGAAGGGTTTTTGAAAACTTATTGGCCAGCTATAACCCTGAAACCGGAACAACAGCTCGAAAGCAAACCGGGTCATTCTATACACCCAGAGAAATAGTGGATTATATGGTTGATGAAAGCCTGAAGGCATCTCTGTCCAATTTGGTTGCCGAAAAATTGGCTGACAGCACTGAAGAAGACATAAGAACGGGCTTAGATATCCTCTTTGCTTATACCGAAAAAGAGCACGCCTTTAACGATGAAGAAGTTTCAAAAATAGTTGAAACTGTTTCGGATATTAAGATCCTTGATCCTGCATGCGGTTCTGGTGCTTTTCCTATGGGAGTACTGCACAAACTGGTCTATATCTTAGGCAAGCTGGATCTGGAAAATACCCAGTGGAAAGAGCTGCAGAAACAAAGAGCAATCAAAGAAACAAAAGAAGCATATAATATGGGGAATAAAGAGGAGCGCCACCAAAGGCTTGGTGATATTGAAGAGGCATTTGAATTTAACACCTCCGATTACGGCAGAAAACTGTATCTCATTGAAAATTGTATCTACGGAGTTGATATCCAGCCTATCGCTGTGCAGATCGCTAAACTGCGCTTCTTCATCTCTCTTGTGGTTGACCAGAGGATTGATGATACACAGGAGAACAGGGGCATTCTTCCTCTTCCCAACTTAGAGACAAAATTTGTAGCTGCTAATACGTTGATAGGAGTCGAAGGGCCAAGGCAAGGTAAACTCCCCAGCATTAAGATTCGCGCAGAAATTAATCAAAAGGAAAGTGAACTGGTCAGCGTTCGCCGAAACCACTTCACATCGCGTACCCTGCAGACCAAAAGGAAATGGCGTGCTCGGGATGCCCAACTTCGTGCTGAAATTAGTGATCTGTTAAAAAAGGAGGACTTCCCTTCTGAAACTACCCAGAAGTTGGCATACTGGGACCCTTATGGCCAGAACATCTCGGCAGACTTTTTTGACTCAGAGTGGATGTTCAATGTTTCCAATGGCTTTGATATCGTGATAGGCAACCCGCCGTATGTTCGAATACAAAAGGTTGAAAAGACATTGAAAAATCTTTTTTCCCAGAACTATCAATCAGCAACGAAAAATTATGATATTTATACCCTCTTTGATGAAAAAGGTATAGAACTCTTACGGAGTGATGGATTTTTAGCATATATACAACCTAATAAATTTTTTAATGCCGATTACGGAATCGGCCTGAGGAAACATTTAACCTCTAATAACTATCTCCATAAATTAGTCAACTTTGGTAATGCACAAATGTTTGACACCGCTACCAATTACACCACCCTCTTATTCTGCAAAAAATCTAATAATGAAATATTTACTTATGCTGCATTTTCAGGGCAGGATGTTTCTAGGCAATTTCTAAATTATGTAGCAGGGATCAGGTCAGAAAATACTATTAACACACAGTTTTCAGCAAAATATGTAACCTCGGGAAACTGGGTTTTTGGAGATGATGAAACATTATCCCTGTTTGAAAAATTAGAATCGGTAGGGAAACCATTAGCAATATTTACTCAAAAGACTTTTCAGGGATTAGTAACCGGTGCCGATCCAGTATACTGTTTAGAAGAAGTTGACGGCAAACTTCGGTCGCACTTTCTAAACGAATTTGTCGATATCCCCTTCTCAGATTTAAAGCCCCTTTTAAAGGGAAAAGAGATCCAGAGATATGGCACCAAGCCAAATAAATATTGGTTGATTTTTCCATATTCTCTTTCGGGCTCTCGGCCAAAACTATATTCGGAATCAGAATACAAAAGTAGTCATCCTGAGATCTGGAACTACCTGAAAAGATGTGAGCAGATGCTTAGAACAAGAGAAAACGGGAAAATGAACCATACTCAGTGGTATGCTTTTGGAAGAAATCAAAATCTGGATCAGTTTGAGCAATCAAAGTTGATGTTACAGGTCCTGGCAAAAAGGGCATCAATCACTCTGGATGAAAACAACAACTATTATTTCGTAGGTGGCGGTAACGCCGGTGGATATGGGCTGACTTTAAAAAAAGATTCCGGTTTGAATTATAAATATTTGCTTGGTTTACTAAATAGCACTCTACTGGATTTTTATCTTCAAAAACACAGCAGTGTTTTTCAGAATGGTTATTATTCCTATGCTAAACGCTTCATTGAAAAAATACCGCTTGTTAAAATTCCCAAGAATGACCAGCAAGCTTTCATTGTTTTTGTAAACCAAACCCTCACCACCAAACGGAACGACCCCAACGCCCACATCGCCACTCTTGAAGCAGAAATTGATGCACGTGTGGCTCATCTTTATAACTTAACTGAAGAAGAATATTCCTTTGTTTTGAGAGAATTGAAACTACCAGACCCATTCAGCGAGGCAGCGATCAATTTCTATAGGAATATTGCAGGAGGAATTCTCAAATGAAAAGCAAGCTTCCTTTATCCTCTTTTCAACTCAAAAATTTCAAAGCCGTTAAGGATAGTAAAACAATAGAGATTACATCTTTAATTGCTCTTCAAGAAAAACCGGAGGCCGTGGTACTCTTGTCAAGGCCTTTTCGCCGACGTGGATTTTTCAATTGTCTTTTTAAGGGATACCGGTGAATTTAAGGATAGGCGGACTTTACTATCTGATTGGTGGGTGACAACAAGGAAAGAGTGAAATGCAAACTACTTTAGAAAAACTCCCCGAACGGATGAGGCGTGAGTATGAAAAGCACGGGCCAAACTGTAATATGGTTAATGTAAAAATCAGAAGTCTAAGCAACTATCTCGCTGTTTTTAGCAGTGTATTGAAAAAAGACGAAACGTTTTGGTTCCGTGGGCATGCCGATTTAGAATGGACTATAACACCTTCTGCGCTTCGATACAAAAGACAGTCTGACAGAGAGAAAGCTCTTAACCTGGTGAATATCTTCAAACGGTTTATGGAGATTAAGCTCGAAAAGGTTCCTGCAACGGGTGAAGAACTCAAATGGCTTCAATTGGCACAGCATTATGGCTTGCCGACTCGCTTGCTTGATTGGACTACAAATGCAGCCATCGCTCTCTACTTCGCATGTCTTGAACCAAACAAAAAAGGTCTGGTCCTCGTTCTTAATCCGGTTGATTTAAACAAAACAGCGGATCCTAAAAGGCCGCGAGTTTTTGATGTAAATAAGGATTCTGCCCTGATAAATTCGTATTTTCAGTTGACTGGGGAACTCGACCTCAGGAACGGCTCTAAAACAATTGCGATTCATCCAACCTGGAATTCTGAACGGATTATGCTTCAGCAAGGAGTATTTACTCTTCACGGATCTAAGGTTTTTACATTAACTGGAAAGCAGGCTCCTTCATTGGTATACGTGCCTATACTAAAGGAATTTAAGAAGGGCTTGCTAACAGAGTTAGAGCGTATTGGTGTCTCTGAGATGTCTATCTTCCCTGAGCCAGAACACTTATGCGCCTATTTAAGGAAAAGCGAAAAGCTGTATTAGGAGGATTTATAATGGCAACCTACATCCCTTTTGTAAACACCCTCAGTGACTGTCTACGACTAAAATTGTATCCTGATGCTACTAAACTGCGTGTATCACTTGAAACTATTAATACACTCGGGGAAAAACTTCCCAAAAAACTACCTTTATGGATAGATCCGGCTATAGATGGATATCATTATCTTCTTATCAGCAAAGATAGGTCAGAAAACTGGAAAGAATACATAAAGCAGTTTAAAAATAGTCAGATTTTATCTAATACGAGCTTCTTGAGAAAGCCGGAAACAGAAAAGGTGAAACAATTCGTCACGAGTATTCTGGATAAGTGTAGTAAGTTTAAATCGGCTTGGATTACTGTACCACAATTGCCAATTATAGATGGCACAAGCAGGAATAAAATTAATCGTGCACTTGCTGCTGCAACGTCAGAATGGAAGTTAAATAGTGGCTTTAATGGCAAATTTATCCTACCCTTAATTTTTACACATCAGGAACAACTAAAGGGAAAAACAGAGTGGAGGAAGAAGTTGACAGTGGCCAAAACATGTTATCGAGATTCAGGGGCATTAGGAATATGGGCGGTTGATTCCAGTTTATCAGACCAGAAGGGCAGTGGAAAATATGATAAGCGTTTTCAATCGCTAATTGAGTTTCATAAGGATTTGCAGCAAGACTTTCCAGATGTAATGATAATCGTGGGACCATATTGGGGAATGAACTTAATATTGTGGGCGCATGGTCTTTGTGACTATCCCGCCATTAGTCTTGGTACTGCCTACCAATATTACATTTCTGGTGGATTTCCAAGGCCCCCTAAGACACGGCTGGCAATCCCCCCTCTTAGAAGATGGGCAGTTGCAGAAAGACCACTCAAAACATGGCTAGACGATGTTCTCGAACAGATTGATCCTTCAGATACTGAGTATAAACAATTTTTATATCTCAAAGATAACTTTAGCATTCTTTCGATTCAAGAAACAGCAAGAGATCAAGTAGCTAAATTCTATAGAAAATGGATTGATAAACTTGAAGACACTCCAGCGCCTGGTCGAGCACTTGCATTATATCAGGATTTATCTTCAGCTTATATTCTTGGAAAGCAGCTTAAAGAATTACCCAGAAAAGAGGCTCCTGGACGAGCCCCTGAAAAAGTAGCCCAGCAATTCATGCTTAATTGTCTTTGATTCGAGTACGCCAGAATCGTTCAACACAGTGCATCTGAATTATTTGATTTTTCTGAGGCTTAGCAGTGGGATTGGGTTTTAGAAGTATCTTGCATCTCTTTTTGCTGATGCCTACGATGCCTATCCCTTCGTGAATAAATTCTGAATTTTTCTTGCTATTGATCAAACTCTTTCCGATCTCAAGCGGTATTCCCACGTAAGATTCATTGGCAAATTCCAGATTGCTAATGGCTTGGTGTAGTGCATCATTGATACGGGTCAACTTAAGTTCCAAGGCCACTAACCTTTTGTGTAAGGGCATCCACCCATTCAGTTTTTTGAAGAAACCTGCACGGGTTATTTGCACAAATTTATCCTCCACAAGCCGATCAACTTCAAGAGCAACCCTGTTTTCATTCAGAAAACCGGAAAACTCGCAGTGTAATCTTCGTAACCCGATACTTCTGTCTTCAGTTTTATCAGGGATACGTGACAGAATCATCACGCGTATCTGAGGACCGATGGGCTTTGTCTGGCCGAGCGCAAGCCTTTGTTTGGCAGATTCATCATTCATCGAACAGCCAACTAGATCACAGATCCCCCATGGTGTGGAAAACTCTCTTTTAGTTGCCAACCCTTGGGACGAAAGCCAATCTTCCGCAAGATTCACCATTTGATCTTCATAATCAAATGTCATGTCCTCTGACCTTCTATTTTAGTAATTCGGTAAGTATTATCTTATTTTTTACCAATCCCCTGATAGAAAGCCTTCGACAAAAAGCCATGGCCGCAAGTGGAACCAAATAGGCTATCTACGTAAGCCGATACTAAAATTGGAATCTAAAGAACTATCAGACTTGCTTATCTTTTGTTACGCCCAATTTGGCATGAAACTCTCAATAATCTCAAAGCCTCGGAGTAAATCTGAATGAGAGAAGTATGTTATAAACATCCTAATATTGAATATATAGTATTTGACATCTCTTTACATCATATATGTAGTGTTTGCAAGACTTTTTTTGCTATTGAGATAATTTTCTCCACCTTTATGTCGTCCAGAACGAGAAAACTGTCGAAATCAGGGCAGGAGGTTTCTTATTTTGGTAGCTATTAAATAATTTTTTCTATGCTAGATTTAATATTATAACCCTTTGATTTGTTAATACATAACGTGGGTTCTGTGAAGATAGGGCCAAACCCTAACTATTAACTAAAAATTTGTAAAAGGGAACGTAGTTTCTAAAAAAACTTAAAAGTGAACAATGCTCTGAATTTGCGGCTCAATTTTTTATTTTTGCCACAATCATCCCCTCACCAAAGAATTCAGGTCAGCCCGCCAGAAAGACGGCGGATAAGAAAAATGGCGGGCAAGCCCACTAGAAAAACAGCGGATAAACCCTCAATCTATTGACAACCGCCCTTAAAACTGATTCTAATAAACCAATTTATTAGGGAATTCTCTAAAAGCCAAAATATATTGGTCTATGCAGAGGTTTTTCTGTATAGTAATTAACGCCTTTGAATTGGGGTCGGCTCCCAGATCAATATAAAGCCAAAAGGCATTTAACGGGCCTTAACTTCAATACAGTTCACTTAATGATTGCTTTTTGAGTTTAGATGCTATATGCTGGCCTTATCACACATATAAGGAGGGTATGCATATGGCACGAACAATTGCTGAAATACCAAAGGGAAGCCGCATTACCGATCACATTAGCCTGGGTGTGATTGCAAAATTTTTCCCACGT
>Ga0307421_1001535_pt1 | contig 13824 bp, 14 predicted proteins | sample SalMarWE160270MG_FD_202163 | JGI IMG/M metagenome (GOLD analysis project Ga0307421, IMG submission 202163) | Salt marsh sediment microbial communities from the Plum Island Ecosystem LTER, Massachusetts, United States - WE1602-70 | ecosystem: Environmental > Aquatic > Marine > Intertidal zone >...
TTTAACCCTGATGTGGATTTCTTACGATCGCCGCAGGCAATCATCGTCGCCTCTGGGATTTTTTGGGGCGTTTTGAGTGTAATCGCCTTCAGAGCATTCTGGGACCTTTACTACCAGCACTTCTACCCCGGCTGGGTTCGTCCCCTCGCTCCGCTAAACATCTTCCTATACGCCGCATTCGGGTTTGTCTTGTGGACCCTGGCCAACAGTTCTAATTCACTCCCAGTATTGGTTTTCATTCTTCTTGGGGGGATCGAGGGTCTCTTGGAACATATACTTGGGGTTTATGGTTTGCGCATCCTCGATAAAGTACCCGTATTCAATGCGCTCACCCCTGGCCCAGTGTTCATTTTCTCATTCTTCGAGTACATCGTGTATTGGTCGATCACAGCATGGCTCGCAGTTGCACTGACCAAGTTCATACCCCAGGTGTTCTAATCTCGAAAAAAGGGGCAGATAGCCTGTCGGCGGCGATGTTCCCTCCTGTGAACCATCTTTCCCTTTCAATACTAACCACTTTATCCGCATATGAAATAATCGGTTCTCCTCCATTTACTGCGGCAAGGTGACATAACCTTGGATGTCTCTATCAGGTAAATCATCAATCGAATCACGGAATTTTCTCCTATCGCTGCATGATTTTTAGGTGAGCAAGATTACAACAGAAACCAGGTAGGGCAATGCTTGCCCTCAGACGACCGGACCTATGCCCCTTCCATAGAGACGCAGCATGCCGCGTCTCTACATTGCGTCCGGTCGCAGGCGCAGCCTGCGCCTTGAGGTTTGAGCGAATGAACGAATAGATAGACCTCTGAAGAGGTGATGATTCGCAATTCCTTTTCTGCCCCACACCTCCTGACGACGATTTGACTTTACGTCTCAAAGGGACGTCTCTAAGGAACATGTAGCAGTGCTCAGGTGATGTAAATTGTGGTTGCTCCCAAGTTGGTGAGGGGTTGTTGGTTTATTGTGGAGTGCGGAAACTCTGCTTCCGGCCGCAGGCTGCGCCTACGCTTTGAGGTTTGAGGGTAAACCTCCCGCAGGTTCATCCTCCAGGAGATTGTTTTCTAAGCCCTACCCGACATACAGCATCGTGATCATTGTGATGGCGCTTCCCAGATGGGTATACCAAAGGCGTCGCCCGTGAGCGTTACGGCCCCGCTCCAAACCCAGCCATCCTTACCCTCATCGATCCGTCGGATGTACCACCAGGTCCCATTTGTCTCGTTCTCATAGCGCCCTTCAACGAATGCCCGCTGTCCCTCTAAAAAGAAATCGAGACTGTCGTAACTCTCATCTGGTCCAAGGCGAACATAGGCATTGTAATCCGCCGTGACTACCGGCTGGCCAGGCGTAGGGGTTGCGGTCATTGCAGGAGTCGGGCTCTCAAGGGGTGGTGTCGGAGAGGGCGTGACGGGTGTCGGCGGTGGAGTCTGAAAAGTCGCCTGCTTCGTCAGCTCGGCATCCACATACGCTGTGGCTATCACCGCATCGCTAGACCGTGTGGAGGACACTCCGGTCTCAGCCCTGCACGCGCCCACCAATATTGTGAGCAATACTAACAGCGCTCCAATAATGAACCGTCTCAACATATCTGTTAGATTCTCCTGATGACCCCTTCGAGCCAACTGGCATAAGAGTTGCATACAATTAATCCGGATGAGTATACCGCAGACGAGCCGTTACGAACCATGTCATCTAAATTCATGGAAAAATGAGATTTTCCGATTGGTACATCTTTCCTCCCTACATCTTCACCTACGTCATGCTATGATGCTCTTATATGGCGAGTACATCAAATGTAACCGCCGCTGCTCGCTCACGCCAAGAAGAGGTTGAAGTGCTTCCTAAGGATACAATTGCGAAGCCGGTAGCGGAACAAGACACTGAATATCTGGCCGCATTGGAACGCCTAGAGCGTGCGCAAGAACGCATGCTCTCGGCAGCTATTGCATTCTGTGACGGGCTAATCAGCGCCGGCCAATTGCGGGCAGTTCGAGAACTCCTAAGGGAACAAGAGAGCAAAATCGACGCCATGGGAGGCATTCAAGCGTCCCCCTTCATCGGGGATGTTCACGATGACCCGGATCCTCCTGCAGAGGAGGTGAAGAGTCCAGCCCCCGTGATTGAAGAGAGTGTTGCTGAAGCGATCACTGAAGAACCCTCCATAGAAGATATCGACGACCCGGAACTCCGCCGTCGATTAGAAACACTTGATGGCAAGATCGCTCGCCTTGAACAAGATTTCCAACAAGGGCGGATTAACGCATCTCAATATCGGGCGATTTACCGCCACTACATGGGGCAGCGTGAAGTCGCTCTGCGCATGCGCCAGACCTATCCCGACAGCAACCGCTGGGAGATGGTTCTCGAGGAAGGCAAAACTCGCTTCCTACTGCAATTGAATGAAGCTGCCTGCTACAGCGTTGGTCTGTATAACCTTCAATCCAAGGAACGCATCTTCGTTGATGGTGATATGCCTGAATCAGCAGAGAATGCCATGGCGCTTCTGGGGACCTTCAGCACAAGTCATGACGAATCCCCTGATGGAAGACTCTTCGCCACCACATCTGACAGCGGCGAAACATTGCTCCTCATCCCGGGTGCTTTCACAGTCAGTCTGGCTGTTTTCTCGCAAGATCCGCCATCATGGCAGGTCCGCGCGCTTCGTGAAGTGCACCGCAACTTCGAGGCTGCCAACCGGCCAGCACTCCTGCGTGGTGAAACAGAAAAATTGATCTTCCCCGATCTCAGTCGATTCATAAAAAGCTGATTGTCCCGCACACCTGCAGTGAAGGTTATTTCTCAGATTCCTAGCGGATTGTCATTTTAAGGAGTCCTTCGACAAGCTCAGGATGAACTCCGGTATGAAGAATCTCGTTAATGGAAAAAAGCACCCTTTTGTCCGGCGTGCGAGATGCTTCACGTAATATAGCCTGCGAAGTCCCCGACCGAAGGGAGTGAGGAGCGAAGTCCCCGGGATTTTCGGGAGTGAAACCGGATGGGTCAGCGGGACACGTTCCTGCCTGATGTAATTCTAATGAGAACGAAAAAAGGAGACCCCGGGACGAACTCTATCCCCGGATTCTCCTTGCATCTGTTACTTTCTGACGTTAGAAAGACACTCCCTGTTCTTCTAAAGCCAGTCTCTGGATCCGAATCAATTGCCCAATCGAGCTGCTTGCTAGATTGAGCATCTGATTTAAAGTATTCGTTGTGAAGGGTTCTCTCTCGGCTGTACCTTGAATTTCTATGAGTTCCCCTTGTTCATTCATGACGAAATTGACATCTGCTTCGGCGGCCGAATCCTCAACATAATCAAGATCTACAATTGGAAAGCCATCCAGCAGCCCGATGCTAACAGCTGCGACCGGCGATTTATAGACATCTCCGATGGGATCGCCTGCAGCAGTCTGGCTGTTTAGCGCTATGGCAAGCGCAACATACCCTCCCGTAACCGCCGCAGTACGGGTACCGCCATCAGCCTGCAGCACATCACAATCAACGATGCAGGTAATGGGCGGAAGCGCTTCTAAATTAAATCCTGCGCGCAGGCTTCGCCCGATCATACGCCGGATCTCCTGGCTGCGAGATCTTGGCTTGCCTACCTCGCGCGTGGTCCGCTGCTGCGTTGCACGCGGGAGCATGGCGTATTCGGCAGTGATCCACCCTCCCTGTGCTTCGCGCGCGTTCATCCACTTGGGAACCCCCTTTTCAATCGTCACATTGCAAAGCACACGCGTGTCCCCTAGTTCAAGAAACACTGATCCCTCCGGGTAATCTATATAACCCGGCGTGATCGAGATCGGTCTCAGTTCATCTACCGCACGTCCCGCATGTCGAGCGATCGCTGTCATCTATATTTCTCCAAGAACATCCCAGGTATTTTAGATCGTTGATCTCTACAGTAAGAAGGGCACATCACTTCAACTCAAGATAACGCTCCACCCTTCCCTCGATAACTTTCATGCTACTCTTCCAGAATGCCGGGCTCCGCAGATCGATATCAAACTGCGCTGCGAGATCTGCGGCGTTTTCCATACCGGTAGTTCGTAGGAGACCCTCATAATCCGGGATGAAATCCTCACCTCGCTCCTTGTATAGGGCGAACAAACCCAACCCGAAGAGCTGTCCAAATGCATACGGGAAGTTGTAGAACGATCGCGAAGGGCTATAGTAATGCGGCTTCCACGCCCACATGTACGGATGTCGATATCGCTCATCCAACCCATCGGCGTACGTTTCCGCCTGGCAGCGGAGCATAATCTCGCAGAAATCGTCCGCGGAGAGTTCGGCATCTGCACGTTTCTCAAAGACCTCGGACTCAAAAAGGTATCGGGAGTAAATATCGACGATTACACCCGCAGCCCCGACGAGGGAGGTCTCTAGGATTGAGAGCTCTTCTTCTTTGTTTTGAGCCTGGGCTAATGCCGACTCGCTGATAAGCGTCTCATTGAAGATCGATGCAGTTTCTGCGAGGGTCATTGGAGTGATGCGCTGCAGTTCCGTTAGACCCCACTGGCATTCGTTGTGGAATGCATGTCCGAGCTCGTGCGCAAGTGTAGAAAGTTGGTCCAATGAGCCATCATAATTGGCCAAGATGCGGGATTCTTCAATAAGCGGGATATCCATGCAGAAGGCGCCCCCGCGTTTTCCTTTTCGAGGTTCAGCATCAATCCAACGCTGGTCAAAAGCTTTCTGGGTGAATTCAGCCATCCGCGGGCTGAAGCTGCCGAAGTTATCAACAATGAAAATTCTCGCTTCCTCGAAGGTAAAGCTCTGCTCGGATCCCCCTACTGGGGCGAACACGTCCCACCACGCAAGTGCATCTTTTCCCAATCGTTTCGCTTTCGCTTTAAAGTAACGGCGGAAAGTTGGGAAGGATTCCTTCATAACGCCAAGCATCGCCTGTAAAGTCTCTCGGTCGATCCTTGTTTGTTCCAACACCTCATGGAGAGCATCTTCTCTCCCACGCCGTTGATTGAGCGTGAGGACCGTGCCTTTTACCCCATTCATACAAGCTGCCAGGGGTTCACGCATGCTCTCCCAGGCTTTGATCTCGGCATCAAAGGCTCTTCGTCGGGTTTGTTCATCAGGATCATACCTACGGATATTCTGCAGCGTGGCAACCGGAACATCCTCAACAACACCTTCGCGCTCGAAAGGCACACTGATCTGCGAAGTTACCGTCCCCTGCAGTTTCTGCCAGGCACTTGCACCACTCAATGAAAGCTCCGAAGCCAGCTTTTCTTCTTTATCTGACATGAGATATTTGCTTTGTTCTACTGTTTCCTGGAGAAAGAAATCGTGGTTTTTAACAGCCGGATTGGCGGCACTGAGACCACTGAGATCGGTCCCTTGTTTGATCACTTCCCCAAGCCAGCCTTTAAACAGGACTTCTTGGTTGGATATTTGGACAGTGATCCTCTCCAGTTCTGATTCTTTACGTTTCGCCAGTGTATTGAAGGAATCCGTTGAGATATATCCGTATAAAAACGCCTCAATAGTTCCTGCCAAAGCTAGAATATCATTCGTCATTTGCAGATATTCTGAGACAAGCATCGCAGTTCGTTCAATCGATGATGGGATCTCCCCTTCACGGGATATATTTTCCTTTTCAAGGAATTGATCGAGCTTATTGATACGTGCGCTCAGGTCTTCAACGGCACCATCAACCTCTTTTGAATCAAGGTCCGGAAAGATATTGCTCAAGTTCCAATGTGGCAGTGTTCCGAGATCTTTCTCCGCTGACATATACTTCTCCTTATTGAAGTGGTATGGGACCAACAAAAAAAACAGATAGAGTTGCCATCCTTACAAGGTAACTAGCCGAAAAGACCATCGGCCTGTGAACAGAAAATCTATACCCAAATTAGGTAAAAAGGTGCACTATGCGCAGTTAATTAAAAGGAGGGCAAATAGACTTCGCAAATTCCCTTAGATTGACGCGGCTAGTCTTTATCCGAGAACTTGAAGGAGACCTTGACCTTCGCTCGATATGTGATGACTTTACCTTCATCTATCTGCATATCGAGATCGGTGACTTCCGCGATCCGCAGATCCCGCAAAGAGGTGCCTGCTCTCTCCACTGCTGCTGCCGCAGCCTTCTCCCAGGATTCTTCGCTCGTTCCTACAAGCTCAATAATTTTATAAACACTATCGGTCATGGCAATCTCCTTTCAATATCACTCAGTTTAGAATATCAGGCTTTAAATGGCAATTCGTGTTGGCAATAGGGTTCCAACATTCAGTGGCGATTCATCAAATTAACGATCGTCATTTTCACTATTAGCGCGGTATCCGTTTAGGAAGGAATCCAGTGCAACACAGCTATCTGATCCTGGGAGAAACAGAACCAAAGTCAAGGATTCTCCTGCTTCTTATTTCTTGCACCTGCGGACCCATTACCTGCCGGAAGTTTTTGCTTCTTGCCCTTTCTTAATAGTCTCTCGTTGCTCGGGGTAGTGCCAGAATGTATTCGCTGCAACCATCTCCCAAAGCGGTGAACCTGAACGCCAGGCGAGAGAATCCGCTCGCATAAGCAAATCTTCTGGAATCGCACCTACGACCTGCACGACTTCATCCGCGATATGGTTGAAGTCAGCCAGTACACCCTTCAGTTCCCGCTCGCGGTTCTCTTCGAAGGTTTGTTCATTCCAGCGGTCGAGATCATCCCATGTCATCCCCGGAGGAAGCTGCTGCGGCACTTCCCCTCTTTCTACGACATTCAACCACTCGACCAACCGTTTTTCCCAGATGACGATATGGGCAACATGATCTTTTACAGACCAGCCATTCTCACCCAGTGGAATCAGCATCTCGTTTTCGGAATGCTTGCTTATAAGAACCCCGAGCCTATCACGCTCATCGCGGATCCTTTGAATCAGGTCATGCTTACCCTTCGGTGCATCCATCCTTATCCCTTATTAAGAGTCTTTCAACAAGACGATTCGACGACTGCGGGCTCAGAAAGCCGGTCCGCAGTAACTTTGGTAGGCCTCATTGAACTCAGCGTATCCCGGTGTCAATTGCGATATCTAAACGCGTGACTTCATTGGGTCGGATTTCAACCTGCGCAGGCAATCCTTTTGCGAAATCGATTCCTGAATGATTGATATCTACAACATAAGTACCCGCTGGTAATGCAATTTCATAATCCTCGGCGGTGTTAATCGAGGCGCGTGCAATTTGCTTTTGAGCCCTCTGATCGAAGATCACGATCTGCCTGGCAACATACATCTCGGGATTCGGTGTGGGTTCTACCTCGCCTTCTGGGATGGCCGGTATAACTGGCCAATGGAAACATGCCCTTGTAGCAACCCATCAGGCGCAGACGTCAGCTGACAAGTGACAAGAAGGATGAAAAGCGAGATGAAAATGGTCCGTTTAAAGATTGAGCCACCTCACTTCTCGTTAATCCGAGACTTCTGATGAATTTGCGCGTGATTCTCTGTTATTGAAGCCTGGTCGTAAATCGGTCAAACATCCAAGTCCGCGTCGTTCTTGATCCTGGCAAGCATTCCTGCTCACATCCCGCTATCCATGACCCCGCAATCATCCTCACCGAATTCTATCTCGATTGTAGAATGGGTAAAAGCGAGTTCGCGGACAAGTTCAAGGATTTCCTTGCGCAGGGCAAGCACTTGTTCTTTCGAGACGTCCTCGTCCACCACGATATGTGACGTCAGGACATGGTGTTCGCCATCCAGAGACCAAACATGGGTGTGGTGAGTCGAACAAACATGCTCAATATCGTTTAATCGCTCATCGATTGAGGAAACGTCTATATCATCCGGGACTGCCTGAAGGAACAGTGCCAAGGTCTGTTTCAGGTTCTTCAAGACGGAGTAGAGAATATAGATAGTGATGAGAATGGAGAGAAGCGGGTCGAGAATATAGAAATCCGTGAATAGCAGAATGATACTCACAACGAGGACCGCAACCCAGCCCAGGACATCCTCAATCAGATGCAAGGCAACGACGCGGGCGTTGAGCGTTTTATCTCCCTTCAGTCGCAACGCCGCGAACCCATTCACGGCCACGCCCATTATTGCAAAGAGCACCATTCCCTCTGCGTTGGTTTGCTGGGGCGTCAATAAACGTGGGATTGCTTCACTGAGGATGAAAATCGACCCGACAATCAGTACAACTGTGCTGATCACAGCTCCGAGTAAGGAGAAACGTTTGTAGCCATAGGAGAATTGCTGATCTCCTTCACGCTGCGCGACTCGCTCTAACTGCCACGCCAGCCCTAATGAGATGCTATCCCCGAGATCATGCACTGCATCAGAAAGGATGGCAACACTGTTTGTCATTAACCCGCCGATAATTTCAAGCAACGCAAATGAAAGGTTAAGGGCAAAAGAAGAGCGCAGGTTTGCTTCGGTACCTCTGTGATGCGCATACTCATGAGTCATGATCCCAATTCTACCGTAAAGATGCAAGATTGAAGACCTTCAAACTCTGAACGAGGTTGTGATACACAGCAATAACCCATGGGGTTAACTGCTCACATGCGAAGCCTGTCAGGTCAAAAACAATGACTATGCGCAGCTCTTTCTGTGTAAACAATGAATATCATCGCCCCCATTGTGCGATCGAATTTCAATATATTTTATACTGTCGTGCACCAAACGGGTTGTACAAAACCTTACGTTTGCCTTCATCCCAACCCTTATTGAAGAGATCCATAGATCTTGATCCGTTCAACATCTTTCTTGAGACGCAGCATGCTGCATCTTTACACATCCCGCTGGTTTGGAGCTGGGGTCGGAAGGCCCGCTTGGTCACTCGAATAATCTGGAGGAGAACCGGCGGAGTTGTAAGAAGGGCAAGTAATAAATCTACTTCGATATACTCACGTTTCTTGTTGGGCTAGATACTCCTGATACTTTTTCCACCCAGGGCACCATGTAGTATGCCAGCGCCAAATCTTGCTCACTATAGAATTTGGATTTTTCTCCGACTTCTCTCTCAGTGGGCACTGTGCGCAACTCGGTTTTTCTTTTACGTTCTCCGTCATAATAGTTTGTCCTCTGTTTACTGATGAAGTAAGTCCTCTTAACAACAAGTAGCAGCGCTTTAGTCCCCTTGCCCTGTCGTAAAAGCTTTCCACGTCATTACGATGGGCAGCATTCCCATGATGAAGAGTGTCGTATTTAATGCTGCGTTGAAGGCGACTTTAAAATAGAGCGTGATGCTGGTGTCCACGACATACCATAACAGCAACCCCACAAAGATAGCATCACGCGCCCAGCGTTCCTGCCGATAAAAAGGGTGGCGGGCGATGAAAACCATGAACACACCCCAACCAGCGACGATCGCGCCTACAACGCCATAGATCCACTGCATGAAGATGGCGCTTGCGTATGGGATTGGACCATCGCCCCAGAATATCGGATTGACGCGGTCGTTCATCAAATCAAAGATTGGAGTCGTGTTTAAAAGCGCCATCGCCAACCCGAACAAGACGATAATCCAGCTCACAACTAGCAGCCAACGCTGCCAGAACTTGAAGTTTTTCATTACTAAATCTCCTTTCATACTGAGTGGATAACGAGAGACAATCTCCCCCCTCACTGAACGGGAAAGAGTAGTTCAGGCTAACTACCGTTATTACTTCTGAGCAGTCTTCCTCTTGGTGAAACGTAAACCAGACCAGGTTTCATCAATGGCGCTTATCTTGAAATCCACCAGTCCGGAGGCAAGGCCAATCTTCCGCACGATATTCTGGGTGAGATCGCTTTCCACGTCAGAGGACCTCTTCTGCCAGATGATCCACAACCCGGCTGAATCACCGAAATCAACCATCTTCCGCATGCCTTTCTCGAGTTCCGCACGAGAACGAATAAACCAAAGTGTTAAATCGCCAATGGATTGCAATCCTGTTTTTAAGACCGCCCCCTCCGGCAGATCACCTAGGGTTTCTTGGATTCCATTTGGGGCATTAACCAGAGCGACAATTGCGTATTCTTTGATACCAAGTTTCTTCGGCAACGGTGTCCCGGAGTAACCTGCCATAATCGAAGCAGGGACAACCGGATCGGCGGGAGGAGAATCGATCGCCTTTCGGAGCGGGTCATCAATCTGATCCCACTGCGCGTAAACAGCATCGGGCAGCAATTCCTTGAGGCCTTTGACCTTTTCTAACTCCCCTCCGACAAAAACCAACGGAACATTTCTGGTCGCTTTGTGTATGCGAATCCCCAAAGCGAAATCTCTTCCCTGCGATGGCAGATGATCAAGATCGATCACAAATGCAGCGGGTGGATCCTGCCTCATTTGACGTATACCATCATGGTCAAGAAGCGAGGATTCCACCTTGTATCCTGCCTTCTTTAGGATTTCAACTTTCTCCCCCGCTTTAGATTCCTCCCAATGGATCAATCGAACCCGCTGCACACTTAGCTCCCGATGAGAGCCGTAGTGTGGGTTTCTACCAATGCATTAAACCAGCACGAATATTGTACGATGGCACGGAGGAATGGATTGGTTTTTTCTTCAGATGGCTCATTTGAGTATGCCGGCTGCCTTATTCCTTCGTACCAAACATATCTTCTGGCATCTGCACAGCTACAACCTCACCTTGAGCGCAAACCTTCCCTTCAGCGGAAAGCGTTGTCTCGACGATAACTTTACGCCCCTTGATCTCCATCACCCTTCCCCGTACTTCTAAGGGTACGCCAAGGGGTGTCGGGCGGAGATAGTCCACATGCAGCGAGGCTGTCACGAAACGCAGCGGGGGTTCCGTGTCCATCTCACGCCCCTCTGCTCGGTAAGCCGCAGCAGAAGCGGTCCCCGTTGAATGACAGTCGATCAGCGAAGCGATCAAGCCACCATACACATATCCTGGGATAGCGATATGGCTAGATCGCGGAGTGTATCGCGCTATAGTTTCATCACCATCCCAGTAACTCTTGATTTGAAGTCCATCTTCATTAAGACGACCGCATCCGTAGCAATAGCTTAAGTCGTCGGGGTAGTTATCCTGAAACGCTTCCATAGCCATGAAATGAAACCTCCCGTTTAAATTTTTCTGTCATTTTAGGTCATAAAAAGTAGGCTTTTGCATATGGGTGGACTTCCGGCGATTTAATTAGCTCTGCTATGTCCCACCACCGGTACTCCGAATGCTGAGCAGGAGGCAAGTTCGTTAAGGGCGACTCAAGGATAAATTTGTGCGCCAGGACGATATAGTGCGTTCCATAACCCGCTTCCATAGCGAAATTGTCCTCGTAGAAATGCTCGAACACACCTACAAACTCTGCAGGGGATGAAATGGATTCCACCCCCAATTCTTCTCTTACGATGCGACGAAGCGCCTGGTCGAGTCGTTCACCCTTGCGGATACTACCACCAGGCACAAACCATTTCCCTTTTGCCGGTTGGTTACGGCGATACCCAAGGAAGATCCTGCCTTGAAGATCCTGCAGGATGAGGTCAATAGAAACGAGAGGAGCGTGTTTTACTACCTGGGCGAACACATGGGCGTCGAATTCAAAGGCGTCAGACATAGCCCTGAAGTTTAATATGACAAGCACAAACCGCCAAGCATCTGGAGCAAGATCAGAGGCAGCATCAGAAAGAGGGCATTGCTGTTTTCGGTGGCTTTCCCTGAGCTGATGGTGTTTACCCGGTAGCTTTTACCCCCCACCTTCTTCCGGAAAGATAAGATGGACGCTCGAGGAGGATGCGGTGAAGACCTTTCCGCCCAAGCTATAAACTCCTTCAGGGCATCTCCCTTGTTTCAGAGCTTGCCGGATTTCTCCTGCCAGAAAAGCTCGATCCTCAATTCGAGCATCGTCAAGGATCTCGAACGCACAATGAACAGCCGTTGGGAATTGCTCGTAATTTTCCGCCAGGTAATCAATCGCGTTCTGATCGGCGATGATGCGTAGGATATGCAAGGGATCAAAATCAGGTGAATAAGGAGGTGGCAAGAATTTCGCTCGAATAACAAAGTCGGATTCCATGACCGCCTGCAGTGGAAGCCCCTCCGGGTTTTCATATGCCAGGAGAAGCTGAACTCCTATCGGCTTTATAGGCCAAACGCTATATGGAAGAGCGAATATATTACTCAGAGAAGGGATGATGTCATCTCTCCCCACCTGCTCCAAAAGGCTTCGCAAATATTCGTCATTCATTCTGGCGTTATAAACAATATGACGCGGCTCTATTTGATCTAGATGTGGATGGGTGTAGAAATGGTTGTAAGTAATTGCTCCATGGTCAAATCCCCAGGCAATTGCCTTCGCCAACTTTTCCTCCCACGTCGGGAAGCTTGGGTTCGCGTAGAGCTTATCCCCCAGATTCGCGAATAGAGCTAATTGAAATCCGAAATCTGGGTGCGCCCGTGAGAACTCCCACATAACCCCGATCCCGGTGCTTGGATCAGGGTCTCCACCCTCGGTCAGCGTGAGTTGGTTGTTATAAAAAAGGTCATCCATCGTGATAATCAGAGGGCGGCGACCCTCTGGAACACGAAGGTCGCCTTTCAACCAACCTTCCAGGGAAACCAGACTGTAACCGCTATCATAGAGACTCTGAAGATGGGCTTCTAAATCTGGAAGCTTGGTCTTCATCGCCGTGGAAAATTTTGCGGTTTCCGGGGAGAATTGGTGATAATTAAGGATTGGGAGGCGCGGCTCCTCCTCCCAAACTGTCGCCACTAAGTGGACCCACGCTGCAGGAGTTCCATCTTCAGAAGACAGGTTACTTCCCTGATCCGACTTATGATTGCTGGAACTCGTACCCGATTTGGGTGCCGTTGGGTCCACGCTCGATAATGGCTCCGTCGTCAGTTCTGGGGTTATAGCTTCTGCTGGAACAGCTTTTGTCGCAGCCGGATTATCGACACCCGATGGAGCCTGCTGCTCGACAGGTGTCGCACAGGATAGAAGAAAAATGAGAGGCGCCAGCCCGATTAGCTTTGAACTCCTTGCTCTCATTGTCGTGGACCACTCGGCCTCAGCGCCGACAACCTATCAAAATAGACAGTCATACACACCCAATCCATGCTAACAACCCGAATAATAATTAAGCCACTCATCCAATTAGCTTCCAGGGAAAACCTATAGGAAGCGGATGATCAGTGGAACTGCGATCGCGGTAAGCGCCAAGGTGCCAATTACGCCGCTGAATAGAAGATAGCGAGCATTATAGTTCGACAGAAGCGTTGGGCTGTAATACTTCTCCACTTCGTTGTCGCTATACATCTTGACCAATCCATCAAGCAGCAGTTGACGAGTCCGCTTACCGAGGTTCAATGCCGAAATCGCGATCGTATTCATCAAGATCGTCATGATAATGAAAACGGTCAAAACGATGTCGTTTACACTATCACCGCTTCTTCCAGCGCCAGCATCAGCTACGCTGGAATTGATGCCGAGAACGATGAGGTTGAAAAGGATGGCTGTAACCACAAAGATTGTATCTGTACGACTACTCTGGTTCAGTTCGCTGACAATATGGTCATGGACTCGATTTAACATAGCTGCCTCCTTCAATACTAGATCACCTGAATCGATCGTCCGAGGTCTTCCCCTTGACCTCCCCTCTGGCATTCTCCAGCCAGCCTATTCTGGCGTTCGGTCGATGGTCGAACTCGGGTACAAACGGTTTTAAATCGAGAAGCGGCGTACCATCGAGAACATCCAGATCATCGACATAGAGAACGCCGTCTTCAACACGAATCAATTTAACAATAGATAGGCCAAGTGGATTAGGCCGCGTTGGCGCTCGAGTCGCAAATATACCGCGCGGGGATGTATCGAGAAAAGGGGTCACGATGAGAGATTTTTCTTGAGTAGCGTGCATATAGTAGAG
>Ga0307421_1001538_pt1 | contig 13795 bp, 6 predicted proteins | sample SalMarWE160270MG_FD_202163 | JGI IMG/M metagenome (GOLD analysis project Ga0307421, IMG submission 202163) | Salt marsh sediment microbial communities from the Plum Island Ecosystem LTER, Massachusetts, United States - WE1602-70 | ecosystem: Environmental > Aquatic > Marine > Intertidal zone >...
TGATGCAGGGTGAGTGGGAAGTGAAGGTGATTGATAAGGCTGTAGTTTTTGATTAGTGTATCTAGCCTATACTTCATCGGGAGTAAAGACTATGGCACGCAAATCAATCGAATAGTGTGAATCCAGTTGCATACAACTTGACGCAGTCCCGCTCGATACAATTTGTCTATAAGACGGTCTTAACATCTCGTAAATCAAGACAATCGACTTTTCACCCTGGCCAGCCAGCGCGGGTCTTCAAGCGCTGCATCGATTTCATTGCCAAGGAGCCTGGCCTTCCTTTGGTTGGCGGATAGGTGCTGTACAAAGGCCTTTGATTCCCAATAGAGTTCCGGCGACCATTCAGGATAGCCACCCAATTTTTTCAGACACGCCTTAAGGCGATTGGCGCTTGCAATATCTCTTGTCAACTGTCGGAGGAGAATCTCGTTGAAATCCTCGCGCTCCTCATCAACGCAAGCAAGATAGCGGCCAAGCTCCCGCTCTAGGCGCAATCTCGCAGCCAACAATTGCCTTTTGAGGGCTTCCTCTTCCCTCTTCATGGCCCGCTGTTCAAGAAGACGAACCTCTTTTTCAACCAGTCTTTGTGCCTTTTTTTCGACAGCGAGCCATTGATCCTTTTCCGGATAGTCTCCATTCCACATTTCTATACGCCGCCTCAGATCATGGATGGAGTCAATCACAGCGTTTTCGTCGGCTCCAACCCAATAAGCCATCGAACGGCGAAAGCCACCACTCTGGCAAGAAGCAACGACAAGCGGAAGACACTCGCCTGCATGGGCAAGTTTTTCAGCCAGCTTCCGGAAAAGAGGGTGTGTAGGCGTTAAGGGCGAAATGGAGCTGTCCTTTTCAAGAGCTTCTATCCGGGCGGCGAAAGCCAACTTGCCCAGCCCACCACCTGCAATTTTATAAACAGCACTCCCTTTCTGCTGTGTTGCCCTTACTCCGAACTCACCTTTCAACTCAGAGAGGGCAGTTTCCAGGTCGGTTCTACTAAGAAGCGCAGGCGCTGGTTCCTCGCCTAAGGCCTCCCTCTCCATATACATTTCTGTTGTTAGTTGGTCGCTTTCAACGTCGCTTGCAGTTGAATCAAGGCCAAGGATGTCCACCTGTTCCTGCCCAAGGAGCATTCTCCTTGCTTTCGCGAGAACAGGCTGCATGGGCCCCACAAAATGCTCAAATAGGCCACAGCGCGCCTTCAACGCACCATAGACTTTATCATCCACACTATCCTTCAAGAAAAGATTCACGATTCGGACTTCAGGGAGCTTCTGGCCAATGCGGTCGATACGGCCGATTCGCTGTTCCACTTTGCTCGGGTTCCAGGGAAGGTCATAATTGACAAGGGCACCCGCAGCCTGAAGGTTCAGTCCTTCACTTGCTGCATCAGTGCATATGACTGCGCGGAGTTCCTCATCCCTCAAGGCGCGCGTGACAGCATCCTTTGTCACCGGCTTCCATTTCTCGCCATCCCAAACCTCGCCCCCTCCGCCACTATAACAGGCAAGACCCTTCCCGTAATGAGATACCAGGTTCTCCCGAATGTAATCCATGGTGTCAGTATATTCGGTAAAAACAAGAACCCGTCGCCCATCTTCACTGATTTCCCTCAGGAGTTGAAAAAACCGGTCTCGCTTGGTATCCAGGCCCATGAGTCTCCTTAGCTCCTCAAGCGCGCTTTCCAATTCCTGGAGCTCCAGCCGGGCAACCTGTGGATCTGAAGGGAGAGAGGAAGGGATTGTTATGGCAGCCTCTTCATCAGGGAGATCATCAATACTCAACGCCTCCGGCACGTCGGAGATCGTCAATTCAACATCATATGCCTTTCGCTCGATGACTCGCATGAGACCTTCTCGCCGTCGTTCAAGGCTCCGCTCAAGAGCAAGGGGTGAACTGCTTGCCCTCCGGCGATAAATGGTCATCACGAAACCTTTTCCGGGTTTCTCCTGTTCCAGTTCCTCAAAACGCTTCTCAATGTATCTGGTGATATGGTTATAAACCCTTCGTTCGGCCTGTTCGGCATAATCGAAGCTGATGTCTGTTACCAGACGCCGAGGAGGGGGGTCTGGAAGAAGTCCCTTCTCATAATATCGTCTGAGTGTCTCCTTCGTGTTCCTATACATACGGCGGGCCAAAGGAGAGCCGTGTCGGAGCCATCCCGCCTTCTCAACCCGCTTGGTGGGTGCAACAAAAGCGAGATTCTTGGAAACGGAGGACACACCTCTGAGGTTGATTCCTTTGTCCACTGAAGGCGGGAAGTCCGGGTCAGCGGCAATCATCCTGGCGGCCTTCCGTGCAGTTTCTATGTCGCAAAGCCCGTTTTCAAGGGCATGAAGAGCCCGGTAGTAATCTCTTTCATTCGCAAAGTCTGAAAGCCAGTGGCCCCCTTCTCCAAGGACGGCCATCAGATCCCATGGCTCCCAGGGGTGTGTCTGCATGGGTGTCGCGCTCAGGAGGAAAAATCCTCGCGTTTGCCGCCTCAGTTGAAGTTGCCTCAGAAGGTTCAACAAAAGGGTCCCGCTGTTAAACTCACCCTCTTCCTGCTTGCGTCGTCTTGCAGCGTGCGATTCGTCAAGAATCACAAGATCCCATGGCGTGGCTGCCAGAAGCAAAGGGATATTATTCTCCGTCCTCGCCGTCTCGCGACTGAGCAGTAAAACATCCTCCTCAAGGGCCTCGGATAGCCCACTCACTCTCTTTGAGCTATCATCAGGCCAAATCAGGGTATTGATACCTTCCAGTCTCGGGTAGACCATCCCTCCCTTTTCCCGGAGCTCCCCCTGCCACTGCTTAAGAAGCCCGGCAGGCAAAAGAAGCAGCGCGCGCTTCACCCCACGGCCGGCCATCAGACGTCTCAAGATCAGGATAGTTTCAATGGTTTTTCCCATGCCCACTTCATCGCAGAGCAGCCGGCCATCGGGCCACGCCTCGGCAGCCTCTTCAACCACCTTCTTCTGATGGGGCCAGAGATCCACCATGGAGGTTGCATCGCAAGCAACCCCTCCCTTTGTCATATAGGGCACCTCCACAATATATTTCCAGATCATGGCGGCCTTTTGTCGGGCAAGGGCATCACTGGGTTCGACAATAGGGGGTTCTTTGGGTGCAAACTTGATCAGCCGAAGCCTCATGGCTTCGGGGAGTGTCAGGGTATAAACATCCGGGTGCCTGTCTTTCCATAGGGCTTCAATCTCTTGGGCATATTCCTCATACCTTTCGGCGTCCTCCCAGGAGGTAGAAACCTCCAGTCTCTCATAATTGCTGAGAATCCCCTGAGAGGATTGGTTCCCGCTCCCGCTGAACACAAGGGCATCCCCGGCCTCGTCCCGAACTATGCCAAACTTGGCATGCACAATCCCTTGTCCTCGACGCATGACACCAACCCGCACCTCCAGAAACCCTCGCTTCACCATCCATCCGAGCATAGCAAGACGTCTCTTTTCAAGCATCTCCTTCGGGCTCTTGAGGCGCTTCTTGAGAAGGGATTCGAGCTTCGAGGTATCGCCGGTCTCCATCATGGCCCGAACATCTTCTTCAGCAAGCTCTTCATTCACGATCAGTCTCACCGAAGGACGGGCTGCCTTTTCTCCCATGGACTCCAGTCTCTCGATAAGCCTTCCGAACCCCCTTGCTGCGGCGGCGAGCACACTGCTCGAAAAATAGGAGCAACAGCGATCGTATTGAATCGCCTCACCAAGTGCAGGGATGTAAAGGTCTTCAAGAAGGGATGGGTCAGGCCCCCGGAGGAATCTTTTCCATGTGTGCCGTCTAAGGCTTCCGGGGCTGAGCGGCGGATGCGCTGCTTTGGATTTTTTCTCGACTTCGTCAGCCATGCTCAATCCTCGGAATCTTCTTCGGTATCTTCCTCCGCTTCCTCGTCCTGGAAATCATCCCTAAACTCTTTGAAGAGGAGGAACTGGGTGGGTGACTCCTTTTCCGTCCAATCCGGTGCAAAAATCCCGAAAAGAGGTTCAAGAAGCGCATGCCAGGCCCTAAATTCCGGGTATGTAGCAGCCGCTGATTGCTTCCCCTTATCGTGTCTCAATGCTTCAGGCGTGGCATTTACCAATGCCTCCATCAGGCGGGCAACCGCTGAATCCTTAGCCCACCGCTGCTGGCGGACCAGTCCCTTCGCTGAACCGATGCCTCCGGTTCCCCCGCCTGCCCCCACATAACGAAGGGCTAGGGCATGACAGGCGTCAAGGGCGGTTCTGAAGGAAGGGTCGTTGGGATGAACCTTTAGAATCTCTTTTTTGGTGCGTTTCTTCCCTGAGATTATTGGACCGAAAAGGGTCTCAGTGACTTCATCAGGTTCCAGGGCGCGCTCCCGCCTCCTCTCTATGGCAGGTAACATAAGGATCTTATCCACGGACTTGCTTACAAGACCGGCAGTGATAAGCTGGTCCACATCCACCCCAACAGCCTTGCCGAGAAGCATGGCCTCGTTGAAGCGAAACTCGGCAGCACCGAGTACATCCCAGCAAAGGAGCACAAACCTGCCCTCCGGCTCCACACCCTGCAAGCCCTTCTGAGCGATTTGCTCCACCCGCCAGGCACTCACGGCGTCCGATGCTACATCGATGGCCTTATCAACGCCAACAGGGTGCCCGGTATCGGTTCTCACTTCATCAAAGCGGCTGTAAACCTCCATGGCAGGTCCAAACGAGCCCACAAGCTGGTCCACCTTGTTGAGTCCCTCCCCCATGAGTCGTTCAGCAGCCTTTCGGGCCTTATCCTGGATCTCCTTCTCCATGGTGCTGTCAAAATAGCCGATGCCGGCATGAGGGGGGCGTTTTCTGGCAACCAGAATCACCGTACTCTGGGCAGCATTCTTCTTGGCCTGATGGAGACTGTGCTCACTTTCAGTCTTTACCGGCCACGTGGCTGTAATCGTGAACCCTGCCTGGATGAGCGAGGTGAAAAGAGCTTGCCAGGCCTCCTGTTTCTTATGCGTGAACATCACGGTCAGCACCCCGTCATCGCGCAGGATGCGCCTGGATTCGCGGAAAGTGTCTGTCATCATCTCCTGGTAAAAGGCGTGGGCTTTGGCCCTTGCATCGGCGGTGGAATTCGACTTCTTTCCTTTCTTTGAAGGGCTGGGGTTCTTGTCCCGGTGCCGGGTGATATTGACCACTGCCTCCTGGTCGTGCTCGCAGAGGTAGGTGGAAAACCATTCAGATCTCCGGTGCCCCTGGGTGCGCTTCAGCCACACATAGAAAAAATCCGCCAGCTCGGAATACTGGACATTATCCGCATAAGGGGGATCAACCACCACAGCTGTAATGCTCCCGTCCTCGATCTGTGGGAGACCCGTGGCAGAACCAAGGAATATCTCAACAGGCTTCGATGACTTGTGTCTCGGCAAACGGCTGATCTCTTCATAGGCTTCAAGTACATTGTCGATAGCCCAGTCAAGTCCCGTGCCTGCATTGCAGGGGGCCATTTCGGCAAATGTGGGCTTAAAGGCGTAATCGTGGCGATCCATTTTCCCCTTGATTACGGCACGGGTGTTCTCCCATCGCGTGGAGTTGCAGTTGTGGTTGCCGAATTTGTCAATCACCAATGCCAGCAGATGAATCACTGCCTCGCCCACATCGGCCCCCTCTGCCTTGATGATTTCTTGCCTCAGTTTCGCAAGTTCTTCAACAAGTATGCCGAAACAGAGGAGCTGGCGGGGAGCGAACATGTCCGCCCAGCGAGGCATTCCGTAAAGCCGAGGCCGCTCGTCGCTTGTCACCTCGGGGTAAAGCTCCGTTGGAATCATATTCGCCTTCTCCCACCCCGACCTCAAACGTCCTAATTCCTTTTCCGCCGCTTCAAGGGCCTTGAGATCGGCGAGTTCCGGAGGTTGGAACGTAAGACCCTTATTGGTCTTGACGGCAACGGCATAAAGGGCGCTTTTCATCTCGCCTGCCTGGGCCTTTGCCTTGATGTAGTCGGCTGGGATCTGGAGGTTGGTGAAGAGGGAAATGCCTTTGCCGCCGCTGTAAGTAGGCCGGGGCGCTTCCCGGAGTTGTCCTGCCAATCGCCCTATCTCCTTGATGCTGACAGACCAGGTGCCCTTGCTCTTGTCAAATGCCGGCTCAGCCACTATGTTCGCCCCGGACTTCGGCTTCAGCAGATGCCAGTCTGGAACCAGGGGGGTATGAAACTGTGTATCGGGACAGGGAACGGTGCGGGCAAAGATGTAGGCATGGACCTTTGCGAATCGGTATGCAGGATAATAGATTGAGAGCCTTCGCGAGATGCGTTCAACCCACACTTTCCCCCATTGCCTCGCCTTTTTCCCGAGGTCTTCCCCATATCGCAAAGGATAGTCGACCGTTGCCTCCAGTATGGAACAGGCTACGGGGTTATACTCATTCGCCAAGGTCGAGAATCCAAGCCTGGCTGACTCCAGTGGAATCGACCCACCCCCTGCCATTGTGTCAATAACAGTGATAGGCGATCCCCAAAGCTTTTCAGCGGCTGAATGGGCTTTGGAAAGATCTTCATAAAGCAGGCCCCGCTTGAAAGCCCTGTCACAGTTGAAGCCTCCGGGCACCCTGTATCCGGTGTCCATCGCTCGGCGGATATCAACCAGTTCATTGCCCGGTTTCCCGAACCCGAGCAACCGCTCGAACACATCCCTGGGGAAATCGGCAGGCAGGAGGGAACCGAGAACAGCAGCCCGAGAGGCAATCAGCGGCCGCCGTGCCCACCAGACATGGAGATATGTGTGAGGTGCGAGGGCACTGGCGCTTCCGCGCTCACGCATGCACTCCACACCCATGGCTGCCGCAGGGAGCCACTCTTCAATCAAGAGGCGGGGAAAAGAAGAAACAGGCATTTTTTATCCTTTGAGAAGTGGGCAGTTCCCCAATGGCGTGATCTTGGGAGAAAATCTGATCAAAAAGGAGCGGTCGTCGTGACCATGCCGAGCATTTCAAGGAATCGGACGGCGCTTTGGATCTGTGGGATTTCCACCTGCCAGGAGAAATTGCTCGCCTCCGCTGCGATCTGCTTGGGGGCCATGGTCTGCTGATTTTTCTTCAGGATAAAATAGGCCTTGGCGGCTATGCTCAGATCCATATAGTCTATTTCTCCCGCCTCCCGAATACGGCGGGCCGCATCTTCGACGCTTTTCGCTTCTTCGGGATATTGAGCCTTTAGCCATTGAACCGCCTTTCGACCCTCTTCTGTCAGGCGATAGTCGAACCGGCGTACCTCGAACCCACCTTTCCCAGCTACGCCATATTCATGGGTCTTCGCCTCAATGAGGCCATAGTTCTTAAGGATAATGATGTCCGAGGCAATGTCATCCGAGTAAGGGCCATAATAGTGGGGGCGATATCCGAAATCCCTGCCGAGAATCTCCCCCAAGAAGAATATCCGCTTCAAGAGAAGGGTCTTGCCTGTAGTCTCTCCCCCGAAAGCATCAAGGGTTAATAACACGATGTTACGGCTCAACATGGTTCATCCCTCCTTTATTTTCTTCTTGCTCCATGTCGGTGGATGAAAAAAACCGGTCAAGAATTTGTTTAACAGATTCCTCTACTTTCTGCAACAGCACATCTCGCTCCCTCGTATTGGAATAAGTCACGGGGGCGTAGCACTCAAGAAACTCATCCTTGGAACTCTCGTCAATGGATCTGAACAATGCGGATTCCTCGTCAAAGGAAACGGGAACCGGTTTCTTTTGCACCATGATCGCGGCTTCCGACTCCTTCGTTTGGGTGCGCACTGAATCGATGCTGAAAAGGGTCAAGGCCACATGATGCGGGTCAATGTCACTCTTGAAGATAATGCTTAATGCTGCGGCGATTTCCTGCTCCAGGGAATCGCGTTGCTCTGTGAATCGCTCCGGCAACTTCATCCGAACAGATTCGGAAATCTCCTGCAGTCTTTTTGTAAAGACCCTTTTGAAAAGCTCCCGCTTGGACAATCTCCGAAACAACCTTCCTACGTATTTTTCTTCATTTTCCGGCTTGAGCAATTCCGAAATAAGCCTGCCGTCGTTCCATGAAAGATAATTTCCCAGGAACCGGTCATCGTCGTTATACGTATAAAGTTCTTCAAGAGATTTTACATGATCCTCTTCAACGCCCAGTTTGATGGCCCGGATCAACATCTGATCGGTGATGAGTCGCACCTTGTGCCGATAGACTTGGGTGGTCAGATAGTACTTAGCAAGAACGAACTGCTCCAGGGCGTGAACGCCATCCTCTTCAATCATCAAGATGGTCTCTTTGCCATCGGAGCCGCTGCGCAATGTTTGATGGAGCTGGGCAATGTCATAGACGCCGTAACGAACGCCGCAGAAGTGGCTGTCCCTCAAGAGATAATCCTGTTTGTCTGCATCGAGCGGCCCGCAGAGTATGTCGTGATGAATTCGATCGCCAAACCCCTCTCCAAGGAGTGCAGCGATTTGCTCGCGGTCCTTCCGCGCGAGTGAGTCATTGAAGTCTTCATGCGTGAGAATAAGCTGTTGAGTGATCTTTTCGTGCATGCTTACCTTCCCGCCGCAATTCCCTTGCCTCTTTCCTTGATCCAAGGCTTCCAGAATCGCCTCGGACACGTGGGAAAAAGGCCCGTGACCGATATCATGAAGGAGCGCCGCTGAACGAATGAGGCGCTTATAGCCGTCGCCTATGCCAAGCACTTCGCACATTCTTCCCGCCACATGGAATACCCCTAACGCATGGTCGAAGCGGGTATGCACGGCTCCCGGATAGACCAAGTAAGCCATGGCCAACTGCTTGATGTAACGAAGACGCTGAAGTATGGGGGTGTCGAGAAGATCGCATTCCCTGTCCTGGACCTCGATAAAGCTATGGATGGGACAACGGACCTTTCGGTTCCTGCTCACTTTACCGCCTCTGTGAGAATCCTCAGTGCACGAACTGCGCGTTTCCCCTTGGAATTGGTCATGAGGCCCAGCCACCATGAGGCCTCTGCTCCATCAGCATGACGGAGATTCGTGGCCGCACGATGGAGTCTATCCACATTGCGGATCCCGGAGGCAACCAGGGCATAGCAGGCGACCCGCGCCCCCCAGTCCTCATCAAGCGGGTGAAAGGGGCCTGGAGTCAGCTTTCCCGAAGGCCCTGCAATGGCTCGAACCGCTCCTCTCAGGAGGGAAGCCCCTGCTGAGAATGCCAGAGGCGAAATGGCGGCAATGCGATCCAATCGCTCCTCACCCTTTTCCGTTAGCCGGCGGCGGTAGAGAATGGCGGCATCTCCCTTTTTCCTGCGGACCACACGGAGGGCGAAGAGGGCCTCGCGGATCTTCATGAGCGGCCTCCCGGAAGTTTTCCGAATTCTGCGGAAACCCTGACCCCTTCGGGAACCTGCTCCGAGACTGTGCGAAGTTGATCTTCAAGGCCGGTGCGGCCCTCAGCCCCAAAGTCAAGATAAAGACCAGTCTCATATTCAGCGCTACTTCCCAGGGCATTATACAGGGTCTGGGCGATTTGAAGAGGTTTGACAGGATGGTTGATCTTCAGGTTAGCTACGGCAAAATTGATGGAACCCCCATCTTTCAAGGTTCCGCCTACGGCCACACTGAGCCCGATACTTTCCGCTCCCAGGGGCTGGGCGAGAGACGCAAGCGTCGCTGCGGACGGGGGTGATGAGGCTATGAGGTGGAGATTTAAAAGCGGACGCTCGGCAGAAGCGGAGAGAATCTTCTCCCAGTTCGTGACGGTGATCTGATCCTGTGAGCGCGGAGGTTTGGGTGACACAAAATTCCACTCCTTCTCATGCACCTCCGGTTTTTTATCCTCTTTGGTCCAGGAATCTGCCCAGCTTGTTCCAGTTCGGGTGATCAAAACCGCATCATCAAGGGGAAAAGTGCTCAGGGTCCCGGGAATACGGCGTCTCTTGCCTTCAGGCCCTTCCACACATCCCCCTGCGTCGTATACCCTGCCATCCACAAGCCGCACCACGATCTTTCCTTCTGCTACAGCCTTGAGAATGGTCTGGCGCACGATCTCGAGGTCAGAGACAAGACGGAGACCGGGGGCTGCGAGAAACCGCTCATGAATGGCCCGAGCAGAATACACATCAGGCATATCCTTACTTGGAGTTGCCCCTGGTAGGATGTCTTTCAAGAAACGAACTACATCGAGAGTGTCCCCTGGCTGGTAAACAAGGTTCTTGCTGTCAAGATACTTCTTGAGACAGGATTGCCCATGGGCACGCTGAAGGATCTGGTCATCCGGAACCTGGAATTGCTCTTCCATGCGGTATGAGGTCCCCCCGGCCAGAATGATTCTGTCAAAGGCTCGGCAGGTCTGGATGCGGAACTGTTTCTGGAGTTCAGGCATGATTTTTTTGAGCTGGTCCCGGACGAGTTTGTTAGCCTCTCCGGTGCGGTGTTCCCTCTCAATAGCCTCAGCAGCCAAAAGGCGTTGTGCCCGATCAATTGCCCCATTCAGGGCTGATCCGGTTGCTGTCACGGCAAGGATCGCATTCTGAAAACGGCGAGGGATGGGTGCTGATGGGTCTGTGTTATCCACATAGGAACAGACTGCATTGGCAGTTTTCTCTTCCTCACAGAGGACGAGCTGCAATTCAGCGGACTCAGGCACCTGTCGGCTGCTCTTCGGCCATGAGATCACCTTAAAGGCAGGGCCTGAAAAATACCCTTGTGCCTCTGAAAGGACCCGGCTTTCCGCATCTTCAATGGGGATCTGGGTCATCCTTTCTTCAATCTGCTTGATCACATTGGGCTCATACCGGAATTGCCAACCTCGGCCCCCTGTCATGGGATAGGTGTGCCAGCAGACCCCTACAAGACGATCAAGGGCTTCGGAAGGCTCAGGGCCTGCCTCATCCGGCCTGAGCACTGCCAGGGTGAGTTCTGCGGGATCAAGGCCGCTGTTGGCCTGCATGGGAAGGCTTTCAAGAAGAAGAGCCGATGCAACGCGACCATGTATTCCCCTGGCCTCACCGCCGTCCAGCTCCTTTGCATGGCCTTGGATATCAGCGGCAATCGCCGCCTTGAAGTTGTCAAGGTTCAAGCGGCTGAGAAGATCTGACTGAATTCGAGCACTAGACCAGTCAAGGTCTCCGCCCGAAATTAGGTCAAGGTCCTGTTTTGTCTCCCACACAGTCCGAAGAATCCGGGCAAAGAGCCGGAGGGTACCCCTGCTCTTATTAAAGAGCTGCATGGCTCCAAGCCGACCCTGTGCTGTATCCAGCAGGCGGGGATGGAAGGGATAGCATTCGACAATGCGCTTGGAATAATCCGTGCTTGTGGCAGATGGTGGGACGAGACCAGGATAGTCTCTTCCAACCCTTTCATAGAGGGAATGATATAGGGCAGATACAGTCTGTGCTGAGGCGGAATCCACGCTTTCAAAAAGCCGGCGGACAATGACCTTTGCGGACTCGTCTCCGATGGGGTCAAAATCGGTCATTTTCCTCCCCAGCATGTCGTCGAGCTTCACGGCAGCTGCCATAAGGCTATCGCCGATCTGGGAAGCCTGCCGGGCGTACACTCGTTGATCAGCCGGGTCCGTGACGACAAGGACTGTCTGCTTTCGCTTGCTCACCACGGAGGAAAGGTTATTGAGGAACCCCAATAGATTCCCCTGACCGCGGTCAGAGAGCTTGGACATGTAAACGACAACCTCATCAAGGAGAAAGAGAACCGGGCCAGAAGGAAACACAGCCTCGATCTGGGATTCATAGGGCGAGAGTTCAGGGTCATCGGCTTTTCCGAGACCTTTAACGGCCTTTTCCCCTCCAAGGTGGAAGAAAATATCTCCCCAAAGGCTGTGCGTTTTGACAGTGCCGTGCTTGGCAAAGTCCGGGACCCCGGCCTTGCCTGCATCAATAGCAACTACACTTACTTTCTTAGGTCTGCCTGCAGCGGGCAGGAGTTCCATACCCATGGAAGGATCATCTATGTGCTGCGCCAGATGCCAGAGCGCCATCAGGGTGTGAGTCTTGCCACCCCCAAACCCCGTGCTCAGGCGTATGGTAGTACCCCTCTCACTGGTAGTGGCCAACCTCTCAAAAACGACTTCTATAATCTTGCAGAGCTGTTTGGCTGGGTGAGTATTATGAAAGAATGTTAATGCGTCACCGTAGACCTTGGGCGCTTTGTTGGCAACAAGATCCCCGAAATCGGCTGCAAAAATCGCATCGTCCAGATCTCCCTTCAGCACCTCTTTACGAGGTTTACACCCTGTCAAGACACCCATTTTAGCCTCCGGAAGCACGCTTAAAGTAGAGAGGTGTATGGTTAGGTGTTAGAGAATGAGTTGATCTCTAGCTTGGCTCTTCAGCCGTTGATCATAACGCGCTGTCTGTTCCTATCTTAATACCCTATCCATGGACTAAGTCTCTGTATACACACGTCAAAATCGTAGGCATTCTACCAGGATAGAGGGTGATGTCAAGGGAAGATACTTTTTAGCTCTGCCTTTACGGGCCATTTCTTTCTAAAGAATCGAGTTTGGCTCCAAGCAGCCCCTTGTACAACCTTGATATTCGCTGGACTTGGTTTAAAGCTCACGATGAAGCCCGTTGCAGTGCCTTCGATCACTAAATGCCGAAATCAGTGGATTAGATGGCAATATTGAAAGTGGGGCTAAAAGGGAAATCCCATATCTCAAATAGATTTTTCACAAGATACTCCTGAGATGACTTGATAAATCCCCAGAGTATCAGCCCGCCAAAAAACCTTTGATATGTCTGACAGATCCACGCTTGGCCCTAATTGCAGGTACTGCTATCGATGTCAGGATCCCCTATTTTTCCTATACGCTCCTGATATCACAGTTCAGAAGCCGATAAGCTTTCGATTCATAGCAATGAAGCCGCATACAATATGTTGTATATACCCATTTCTGCTCAAAGCTGATTTGGGCGAAGAGAGATGTAGTAAGGGCAAAGAGCGTGTTTTGTAAGCTGGCGGTGAAGGCAAGAGGGTATTCCGGGGCGGAGGGTGCTCGATTCCTTGGGCTCACCACGGCAGCAGGCAACGGCTCGGCGAACTCTGAGGAACTACCAGAGGTAAACCGGGATGTATGAATTGCTTCAGAGGTCCCCTACCATTCCAGAACCCAAATTTAAAGATCACTTCTTTCTTCCTATAATCAGTGAGCGTCGAACGACTCCCAGGGTCCGGTTCTTGTGCATCCGGCTCACCATGTTTGGCAGAAATCGCTGTGTGGGCAAGGGACAATCCACGATATGGGTGAGCTGCCACCCGGAGGCCTTTAAGAGGTCAATGTAGTCTGAAAGAAAGATACTCTGTCCCGGATCTTCTTCCTTTGCGGATACTCCTTGAAACGCTCTCCAGTCGGCATTCATGAAGGCAATACGTGCATGAGCTTTTGCCTGTTCCCGAAAGAGAGGAAAGAGTTCTTTAAAGAATTCCAGATATTTGTTCCGGGAAAGAGTGGAGATGCTCTCTTGGGGATAGTGGGTTTCCTGCTTTTTGAAATAAGGGGGGTCAAAAAAGATCAAGTCGGGTTTCTCTTTTCCCGTAACGGGCCACACCAGAGTTTCGGGATTCCATTGAAAAGGCTCGATCTCAGGCCGTGTTTCAGGGCGATCGACTAAATCAAAAGACCAGCATCTCCTGTTGAATGCAAGACAGGCATCAGGGACAACTCCACCGCCGGCCATGGGATCGAAGACAAGGTCTCCCTCCTGTGTAAAGTAAAAGAAGGTATGGGCCACTAATTGGGCGGGGATCTGTCCGGGCCATCTATCTCCAAACCGTGGATCAAGGTCATTGAAATACCAGTAATCCCAGGCACGCAATCCCCAGTTCAAATACTTGAACCGTTCGTAGTCG
>Ga0307421_1001541_pt1 | contig 13782 bp, 13 predicted proteins | sample SalMarWE160270MG_FD_202163 | JGI IMG/M metagenome (GOLD analysis project Ga0307421, IMG submission 202163) | Salt marsh sediment microbial communities from the Plum Island Ecosystem LTER, Massachusetts, United States - WE1602-70 | ecosystem: Environmental > Aquatic > Marine > Intertidal zone >...
CAATTCTGGCCGGTATTCCTCTGGCAGTTAAAGATAATATTTTAGTTGAAAATATTAAATGTACAGCTGGCTCAAAAATTCTGGAAAATTATATCGCTCCGTATGATGCCACTGTCATAAAGAAACTGAAAGAAATTGGGGCAGTAATTTTAGGAAAGACAAATATGGATGAATTTGCCATGGGTTCTTCGACCGAAAATTCAGCTTTTGGGCCAACCTGTAATCCCCATGATTTAACCCGGGTCCCCGGAGGGTCTTCCGGGGGATCGGCAGCTGCTGTTTCTGCTAATCTCAGCTGTTATGCTTTAGGCTCTGATACTGGAGGCTCTATACGTTTGCCAGCTTCTTTTTGCGGAGTAGTTGGACTAAAACCAACTTATGGAGCAGTTTCTCGTTATGGCTTAATTTCTATGGCTTCTTCCTTAGACCAGATAGGGCCTATTACTAAAACAGTCAAAGACGCTAAAATAGTTTTTGAGACTATTCAAGGAAAAGACAGAATGGACTCAACAAGCGTTGAAAAGTCAAAAGCCAAAAGTCAAAAATTAAAAATTAAAGAATTACGCATTGGCATCCCTAAAGAATATTTTATTAAAGGAATGGATGCTGAGACAGAAAGAATAATAAGAGAGGCAATTAAAAAAATTGAAGCCTTGGGAACAAAAATTGAAGAAATAAGTTTACCTCATACCGAATATGCCCTTGCCACTTATTATTTAGTGATGCCTTCTGAAGCCTCAGCTAATTTAGCGAGATATGATGGGATAAGGTATGGATATTCCTCTAAAGAAACAGGTACTTTATTAGATGTTTATTTAAAGTCAAGGGAAGAAGGTTTTGGCCCAGAGGTAAGACGCCGAATTATGCTTGGAACCTATGCTTTATCTGCAGGTTATTATGAAGCCTATTATTTAAGAGCTCAAAAAGTTCGGACTAAGATTTTAGAAGATTTTAATAAGGCTTTTGAAATGGTTGACCTTATTTTGACTCCTACTTCGCCAGCTCCGGCTTTTAAGATTGGAGAAAAAATTACCAACCCCTTAACAATGTATCTATCTGATATTTTTACTGTTTCAGTAAATTTGGCCGGATTACCCGCTCTTTCTCTGCCTTGCGGTAAAACTCATGACCTTCCGGTAGGGCTTCAAATCATTGGAAAGGCTTTTGAGGAAAACAAAATTTTAGAGTTTGGAGAAGTTTTCGAAAAATTATAAAGAAAATTTCAGCTATGTTAGAGGATTTAATTTATTTAAAATTCATTACCCCGGGAATTTTTCTGTTTCTAAAAATTATTTTTATAGTTATTTCTTTGTTTTTCCTTGTTGTTATTTTTTATTCTCTTAGAAAAAGTAGCTGGCTAAAATATAGATTTTTGCAAGATGTGGTAGAGATTTTAACTTACCGGCCTTATGGAGTAAAAAAAATGGCCAAAATCTGGTCAAAGATTAAGGGAAGATTAGAACTTGGCGCTGAATCAGAATATAAGCTGGCAGTGATTGAAGCAGATAGTATGTTGAACGACGTCCTGGAAAGAATGGGTTTTAAGGGAGAGATCCTGGGAGATAGGTTAAAGCAGGTGACCACAGATATCCTTCCAAACGTTGAAGAAAGCAGGGAAGCTCATAAGATTCGTAACAATATTGTCTATGACCCGGATTACAAGTTAACCTTAGACCAGGCCAAAAAAGTATTGAAAATTTATGAACAGGCCCTTCAGGATTTACAGGTATTTTAATTTCGCTTGATTTTCATTAAAAAGTACGATATAATAACACCGCGCCGTGGAGGAGTAGTACCTTGCGAGGCCCATAAAATCTTGTGGCCCAGAATGGCAACATTCTGTGGAAAATTCCCGAAATTGCTGGGAACCCCCGTAAGATAGCGAGCTTGTGAGCTCTATCTCATGGGGCAATCAGCAGCCAAGCCGAGCACATAAAGTGTTATGTGCTTGGAAGGTTCAGAGGCTATAATGGGAACTTCCTTTTTAAAGAAGGAAGATGGTATAGTCCATTCCATTTGGAAACAAATGGTTAATATTAAAGAACCTCGAGACGTCCGTGCAATTCGGACCGGCGCAACTAGATTAGCCGGTGTAGCTTAATGGTTAAAGTGGGGCTCTCATAAGGCTTAGATGAAGGTTCGATTCCTTCCATCGGCACTCAAATTTTTGGTGGGTAAGTAAGACTGAAGTCGGGGATTCGATTCCCGTCACCTGCACTAAATATGAGGAAAATAAAGGAATCTGTTAGAATAAAAGAAATTGGAACCAAATGGAATGACTCTATCGAGAATCTTTTATATAATTGGCATTGGAAGGAGAATTTAATGCACAAAGAAATTGGAAAGAAACTTGGTATTCCACGCCCCACTATAACCCGTTGGTTTAGACAGTTAGGAATTCCTTCTCAGAGTTGCGCTCGGTTTACAAATAATAATCTATTGTATGTAGGACCTAACCGTCTGCCTAAAAAACCAAGATTACCAAAAAAGCCTCACTTCCGCATTTCGGTTGATGAAAATTTCTTTAAAAATTGGTCTTCACAGATGGCTTATGTTTTAGGGTATTTTACTGCTGATGGAAATATGTTTGTTAATCCGAATGGATCTCATTATATAGGATTTACTTCCACGGACTATGATTTAATATCTAATGTGCGAGAAATTTTAGGCTCTGAGCATAAAATAGGAGTACAAGAATACGAAAACCGCAAAGGCAGAATTCAATATTGTTTACAAATCGGAGGTAAGAAGCTATTTCAGGATTTACTTAATCTTGGATTAACGCCAAATAAAAGTAAAAAGGTAGAATTACCTAAAATCCCTAAAGTTTATTTTAAGCATTTTATTAGAGGATATTTTGATGGAGATGGGTGTGTGAGCTTTGGGTTTTATCAGAAAAAAGATAGAAGAAAACTTGGCTCTACTTTAATCACAAGGTTTAGTTCTGGTAATAGAAAATTTCTTAAAGATTTATTAAAATTTCTTCGAATATATACAAGAATAAAAGGAGGTTGCATTTATCGGAAACAAGAAGGAAGTTATGATTTAGCATTCAGTATTAGAGATAGCTTCAGGCTTTATGAATTTATGTATAAAGATGCTACAGAGAATCAATTTTTGGAAAGAAAATATAATAAATTTCAAGAAGCAATAAAATATTATGCGGGTGTAGCTTAGTTCGGATAAAGCGCCACTCTGTCACAGTGGAGATCGTGGGTTCAAGTCCCATCGCCCGCGCCTGAATAGTTAGACACGAACTCTCTTTGTTGAAGGAGGGTTGTGGGTTCGAGTCCCATCGTCCCCGCCAAAAATCGCCCTCAGGGCGATTTTTTTTGGTTTATTCTTCAAATTGAGTTCAAATTTTGACCATATTTTAGTAGTAGTTATCCACATATTTTTACTTGAAATCTGTTTAAAATTAGGGTAAAATGGATTAATGAAGACGCCAAATATCGACTTAAAAAATCTTAAAAATAAGGCTAAAAATGAGATTGAAAAAGCTGAAGATTTAAAAGAATTGAATGATATTTTTAAGAGATATTTAGGGAAGCGAGGAGAGCTTACTCAGGTTTTGCGTTCTTTAGAAAGGTTGCCAAAAGCAAAAAGAGTTAAAGTTGGCAAGGAGGCAAACGAACTTAAGAATTTTTTGAGAATCAAATGCGAGCAAAAAGTAAAGGAGATTAAAGAAAAAATTAAAAAAGAAACTGCCAAAATCGAATGGATTGATATAACTCGACCAGGAAAAAAACTAGTTCTTGGGCATTTACATCCTCTATCACAAGTTAAAAACAAAACTGAAGAAATTTTTCAATTAATGGGTTTTTCAGTGGTTGAAGGTCCGGAGGTTGAGACTGAATGGTATAATTTTGACGCCTTAAATATTCCCAAAGACCATCCAGCCAGAGACATATGGGATACCCTCTGGCTCAAAGAGCCAGAAAATCAAAAATCAAAAATCAAAAATCAAAAATTATTATTACGAACTCATACTTCACCAGTTCAAATTCGCTATATGAAAAAAAATAATCCTCCCTTACGTATTATTGTTCCAGGCCGAGTTTTCCGCCATGAAGCCACTGATGCCAGCCATGAAATTAACTTTTATCAAATTGAGGGATTAATGGTTGATAAAAAAGTCACAGTAGTCAATTTTAAAGCGATTATCCAGGAATTTTTTCAGAAATTTTTTGAAAAACCGATTAAAATTCGTTTAAGACCAGGTTTCTTCCCTTTTACTGAACCTTCATTTGAAGTTGATATGAGCTGTTTGGCTTGTAAGGGAAAGGGTTGTTCTGTTTGTTCTCATACGGGATGGCTGGAAATGATGGGGGCTGGGATGGTTCACCCTAATGTTTTTAAAGCAGTCGGGCTTAACCCAAAAAACTGGCAGGGGTTTGCCTTTGGAATGGGTTTAGATAGATTAGCTATGATGAAATACAAAATCAACGATATTAGGTTGTTCTATTCTGGAGACCTCCGCTTTCTCCACCAATTTTAATCCTGTCGGTATCAAATACCGACAGACAAAATATGATATTTTCATACGATTGGCTACAATCATTTTTTAAAAAAAGATTACCTAAGCCAGAAAAATTGGCTAAGCTTTTGACTATGTATTTTTTTGAAGTAGAAAGTCTAGGAAAAAAAGGTAAAGATTGGGTTTTCGATATCGATGTCTTGCCAAATAGGGCCTCTGATTGCTTTTCTCACTTAGGAATAGCAAGGGAAATAGCAGTTATCATAAACACTAATTGTCAACATCCGAGGTCCATTATTAAAGAAGACCAGAGGCAGAAAGCCAAAGACTTTGTTCAGGTTCAGGTCAAAAATAAACCAGCTTGTCCTCGATATACCGCCAGAGTGGTTACTGATGTTAAAGTTGGTTCTTCACCAAAATGGGTAAAGGCGAGACTAAAAGTTTGTGGGTTAAAGCCAATTAATAATGTAGTAGACATCGCTAATTATGTAATGTTAGAAACTGGCCAACCTTTGCATACTTTTGATGGTCAAAAGCTCGAGGGTAGAAAAATTGTGGTTAGACTTGCTAAAAAGCGAGAAAGAATTATTACCTTAGACGAAGAAAGATATGATTTGAATGAAGATATTTTAGTAATTGCTGATGCCAAAAAGCCAGTAGCTATTGCCGGAATTAAAGGTGGTAAAAATCCGGAAATTAATAGAAAAACAAAAATTGTGATACTGGAGTCAGCTAATTTTAATCCTCGGGTAGTTCGAAAAGCTTCCAGAAAATTAGACCTAAAAACTGATGCTTCCCTAAGGTTTGAACATGGGATTGATCCAAATTTAACAGAATTGGCAATTAATAAAGCAGCCAGCTTGATTCAGGAAATTGCCGGTGGCAGGATAACCCAGGGTTTAGTTGATTTTTACCCAAAAAAAGTTTCCCCAAAAAGAATTAAATTGGATTTTGATTATGTTGAGAGATTATTAGGAGTAAAGATTTCAACTAAAGAGATAAAAAATATTCTAAGAAGATTACAATTTAAAACTATCGAGAACGGTTCTCGATGGATATTGGTGGAAGTACCTACTTTTAGATTAGATATTTCAATTCCGGAAGATTTAATTGAGGAGATCGGCAGGATTTATGGATACCAAAAAATTCCTTCTCACTTCCCAATAGCAGCTTTAATTCCGCCCAAAAGAAACCTTGATATTTTTTGGGAAAATATGGCAAAAGATATTTTAAAGCAAGCTGGATTTACTGAAGTTTATAATTATTCTTTCATTGGTGAAAAGGAGGCAAAGATTTTTGGAGCCAAAAATCTAATTGAAGTAGAAAACCCGGTGAGTATAGAACAAAAATATTTGAGAGCAAGTTTGCTCCCGAATTTATTAAAAAATATCAGAAATAATATAAAAGAGTTGCCAGAGATTAAGATTTTCGAATTAGGGAAAGTGTTTAAGAAAACCAAAGATTTAAAAGAAAAAAGGATGCTTGGAGGAGCAATTATCGGCGATGCCTTTTTTGAAGCAAAAGGAGTCATCGATTTGTTGCTCAATAAATTTGGGATTTCAAATATTTGGTACGATGAATATCAACCGACTCCAGAAGAAAGTAAATTATCAATTTGGCAGCCACAAAAATGTGCTGAAATTAAAGTCAATCGTATGGAAATCGGATTTTTAGGAGAGATTTTGCCAAAAATTTTAGATGATTTTAAAATAAGCAGCAAAGTAGTCGTTTTTGACCTAGATTTTGAAAAATTACAAAAATTAACCTCTGAGGAACAAGAATACCAGCCAATTTCTTCTTATCCGGCAGCAGTTAGAGATATAGCTATCTTAGTTCCCAGAATGGTCAGGGTGGAGGAAGTTTTGAATATAATTAATGCTGCTGGTAGCTCTCTAATTAGAGATGTTGACCTTTTTGATATTTATGAAGGAGAGGAGCTGCCCGAAGGAAAAAAGAATTTAGCCTTCCATATAGTTTATCAGTCAGAGAGTAAAACTTTATCTTCAAGAGAAATTAATAAGATTCACCAGAAAATAATTAAAACCTTGGAAGAAAATCCAGGGTGGGAAGTAAGAAGATAAGATATGCCAAGAAAATCCAAAAAAATAAAAAAGCCAGACATAATCAGAAAGACAACCAGAAAAAAAGCAACTTCGGATTATACAGCTAAAGACATTTATGTTCTCAAAGGTCTTGAGCCGATCCGCAAAAGGCCGGGAATGTACATTGGCTCAACTGGTCCCGATGGTCTTCATCATTTAATATATGAAACCTGTGATAACGCATTAGATGAATTTATGGCCGGATACGGAAATCAGATGGAAGTTATGCTTTTGCCGAATAATCAAGTTAAAACTGTAGATAATGGTCGTGGTATCCCGGTAGAAAAACATCCCCAGACGAAAAAATCAGCCTTAGAAACAGTAATGACTACCTTGCATGCCGGAGCAAAATTTGGAGGTAAGGCTTACCGGGTAGCCGGAGGGCTTCATGGAGTTGGAGTTTCGGTAGTTTGCGCTTTATCTAAATGGATGAAGGTTGAGGTTTGTCGGGGAGGATTAAAATATTCTCAAGAATATTCAAAAGGAAAAACGAAGACTAAAGTTAAAAAAATTGGCAAGTGCCGGGAGACAGGAACCACGGTTATTTTTGAGCCAGATCCAGAAATTTTTAAGGAAATAAATTTCGACCTCAAAAAAATTTTAAACCATCTTCGCCAGCAAGCCTATCTAACCAAAGGAATAAAAATAACTGTTTCAGATGAGAGAACAAAACAAAAGCAAAGTTATGCTTTTTATTTTGAAGGAGGCCTAGCTGCCTATGTCAAGTATCTGGTTGGGGGAGCGGTTCCCCGTCACTCAAATATTTTCTATTGTTCAGGCCTAAAAAATGGAATAATTGTGGAAGCTGCTTTTCAATATACCCAAGAGTATGAATGTTATGAAGAAAGCTTTGCCAACAACATCTGGACCCAGGAAGGCGGCACTCATCTAACAGCTTTCCGAACTGCTTTGACCCGAACTTTTAATGATTATGCCAGGAGATTGGGCTTACTTAAGGGAACCGATGAAAACTTATCAGGCAAGGATATAAGAGAAGGTTTTACCGGAGTGGTCTCAGTTAAAATAAAAGAGCCCCAATTTGAAGGGCAGACCAAGGCGAAATTAGGAAACCCCGAAGCTAAGGTGGTAGTAGAAGGAGTAGTTTCTGAAGGTTTGACTGATTTTCTGGAAAGAAATCCGGCAGACGCCAAAGCTATCATTGAAAATTGCCTCTTAGCTCAAAAAGCTAGAGCGGCAGCTAAAGCTGCTAGAGAAACAGTTTTAAGAAAAGGAATTTTGGAAGGTTTAGCATTACCGGGGAAATTAGCTGATTGCGCCTCAAAAAAACCTGAAGAATCAGAACTTTACATAGTGGAAGGCGAGTCAGCTGGAGGAAGCAGCCGTCAGGGCCGAGATAGAAAATTTCAAGCTATTTTACCTCTTCGGGGTAAAATATTGAACGTAGAAAGAGCTCGCTTAGACAAAATTTTAGCCTCAAAAGAAATAAAATCTCTAATAATTGCTTTAGGGACAGCCATTGCCGAAGATTTTAATTTAGAGAAACTAAGATATCATAGGGTAATCTTGATGGCCGATAGCGATGTTGATGGCCAACATATCCGGACTCTGCTTTTAACTCTTTTTTACCGTTATTTTAAACCAATTATTGAAAAAGGATATCTTTACATTGCTCAACCCCCGCTCTATAAAATTCAGGCTGGGAAAAAGATTGAATATGCCTATACCGAAGCTGATAAAGCTGAAATTCTTTCAGAATTTCGCAAAGGCAAAAAACAAAAGAAAAATGGCAAAAAAGAAGAAACAAAAGAAGAAAAACTCACCGGTATAACCATTCAACGATATAAAGGTCTGGGAGAAATGAATGCGATTGAGCTTTGGGAAACAACCATGAATCCAGAGAATAGAGTTTTATTAAAAGTCGATATTGAAAATAACAAACAGACAGATCGAATTTTTGATACTCTAATGGGAAAAGAGGTATTACCGAGAAAGAAATTCATCCAGACCTATGCGAAAAAGGTTAAGAATTTAGATATCTAAAAATCTTGACCGGGGTTGACATATAAGTTCTCTTTGGTTATTATAAAACTTGATGGCCAAGGAGGCCATTTTTAAAACTTCGAAAAGTTTTATAACTATGAATATTCGCCAGTTTCCTAAAAAAATCTTAACATTTCTAAAAGAAGTCCGCCTGGAGATGAAAAAGGTTAATTGGCCAACAAGGCAAGAGACTTTAAGATACACTCTGATTGTCATTGGGGTTTCAATAGCCGTCGCTATATTTTTAGGAGGAATAGATTTTATATTCACTACCTTGCTTAATAAATTTGTATTATAAATTAACATCTTCGCTAGGGTATTACCACTATGCCAAAACAGCGTTTACCACAACAAAAAAATTGGTATGTTATTCACACTTATTCTGGATACGAGGACGCAGTTACCAAAAATTTAAAACAAAGAATTGAGTCTTTAGGCATGGAAGATAAAATTTTTAACGTCCTGGTGCCAAAAGAAAAAAAGATTAAAATTAAAAATGGGAAAAGAAAAGTAGTTGAAGAAAAAATTTACCCGGGTTATGTTTTAGTTGAGATGATTGTTACTGATGATTCCTGGTATGTGGTTAGAAATACTCCTAATGTAACTGGTTTCGTGGGAGCAGGAACTATTCCTGTTCCAGTTTCCGAAAAAGAAATTGAGATTTTAAAAAAGAGAATGGGAGTAGAAACTCCTCAATATAAAATTGATGTTAAAATTGGGGATCCAGTAAAAATTATTGACGGACCATTTAGAGACTTTGACGGAAAAGTTTCAGAAATTGATGCAGAAAGAGGGAAATTAAAGGTTTTAGTCAATATGTTTGGCCGTGACACACCAGTGGAATTGGATTCATTACAAATTAAGAAAATGTAAAATATGTTAAAGAAAATTAAAGCAGTAATTAAGATTCAAGCTCCGGCTGCCAAGGCAACACCAGCACCGCCAGTAGGACCTGCTTTAGCTCAGTATGGTTTAAATATCGCTGAGTTTTGTCAGAAATTTAACGAGGCAACAAAAAACCAGGAAGGTTTTACTATTCCGGTAGAAATTACAGTTTATGAAGACCGGACTTATGATTTTAAATTAAAATCTCCACCAGCTTCTGAACTTTTAAAAAAAGCTGCCGGAATCGAAAAAGGCTCCGGCGAACCTAACAAAACAAAAGTCGGAAAAATTACCAGAGAGCAATTGAGAAAAGTAGCTTTGCAAAAAATGGCCGATTTAAATACTGATGATATTAAAAAGGCAATAAAGATAATTAAAGCTACTGCCGAAAATATGGGAATTGAAATCAGCGACTAACTTAGCATTATTACTATGATTTTGTCTGATAGAGAAATTAAGAAATATTTAAGAACAGGTCAGATTAAAATAACTCCCAAACCAAATTTAAAAGAGCAATTAGGCCCTTGTTCCTTAGATTTGCGATTAGGAAATGTTTTTAAAATATTTAAACGTACTAAATTTCCTTACATTGACCTTAAACAAGAACTACCGATTGATGAAATAATGGAGGAAATTAAAATTAAAAGGCCCGACTCCTTGATTATGCAGCCGGGAGACTTTATTTTGGCTGTAACTGAAGAAGAAATTATACTGCCTTCGGATTTGATGGCTCGACTTGATGGCAGGTCTTCTTTAGGAAGACTTGGAATAGTTGTTCATTCAACTGCTGCCAGATTTGATCCGGGTTGGAGAGGGCGAGCAGTAATGGAGCTTGGTAATTTGGGGGCTCTTCCGGTAGCTATTTATCCCGGGATGAGGGTTTGTGCCCTAACTTTTGAAACTCTTTCTAGTCCTTCTGAAACTCCATATTTAAAACAGAAAGACCATAAATACGCAAAACAAAAATTTCCTTTGGCTAGCAAAATAAACCAGGAACCCAAATTAAAATAATGCCTTTTTTAACTTCTAACTTAAAAGTAAAATTTTTAGGCATTACTCCTGTTTTAAATAATAAAACAGGAGTTTTGAATCCTCAACAAATCGTGGCCCTGTCCAGCCTGACAACGTTTAAGGGAAAATCAATTGAAAAACTTCTAAAAGGAATTAAGAAAAAAGGTCAAAATTTAGATGAGAGAGTGAAATTAATTTTACAAAAGTCTTCTCTAAGAGGGCATGCTTCTTTATCTACTACCCCCAGCCTTTGTTTGGCATTTGAGGGAAGTAAATTTTTAGATTCAGCTTTAACCGGGATTGTTTTTTCTTCATCTTTAATGGCTTCTGGCCGTCGGACTGATACTGCCATTAGAGATATTGTTTATCCAGATGAAATTTTTATCAATAAAAAAGCAAGGGAGATTTACAACAAAGTTTCAGAAAAAATTATTGAAACATTTAATTATTTTAGATCTCAGGGAGTCAGCAAGGACGAAGCAAGTAAAATTTTACAGTATGGAATTTACGGCACGGGTCTCATTCAGCTGCCAGTAGAATCGATTATTGGTTTAAAAAAAGAATATGAAGCTGAAAAAGATTGGATGCCAGCAGAAGTTGGAATGTTTTTAAGAAAAATAGAGAAGCAGGCTAAGAAATTGGGAATTGACAGGCTTTACGCTACCCGCCGAGCTGCCCCAAGAAATGTTTATCCTTATCCTAATATTTTTAAAAATCCCAAAAAATCAAATATTGTTCGCGAAATAAGAAAAGAACAAAGATTATTTAAAGGAACAAAGTTAATTTCAATGGATGCTTTAATTACGCCAGCTTTGAAGAAAAAACTCGCCAACTTAGAAAAGAAGAGCCGGAAAACATTTAGTTCTTTAAAACAAATTAAAAAAAATTGGATGGAACTTCTTGACTTACGTCAGGAAATTCTCAGAGACTACAATTTAGCTTTAAGATTTAAAGTATTGTCTTCTATTCCTTGGCGGGTTTGGGGAGAAAAAAAGAGACATCGAACTGTACCTCAGACTATAGAGTCAATATATTATTGCATTGAAAGAGCAATAAAGAAGTTTAACAATTTTAAAAAGCAAATTGGGAAAACAAAAATTAATAAAAAATTAATGAGAGAAATTGAAGAAGTTTTTTCTATCCCGCCTTCAATCAAAAAAAATCCCGAATTTTTGTCAGAATATCTTTTAACTGCCTTAAAATCTTTTGAAGGTTATCAAAAATTACTTAAATTAAAAATTAAACCCAGAGAAGCTGTTTTTTTAATTCCTCGGGCAGTAAAAATTGATATTCTGCAGGATTATGATCTCTACAATCTTTTAACTGGATATTATCCACTTAGATTATGCCCAACTGCTGAGGAGGAAATGAGAAGAAATACTTTAAAAGAAGTTTCGGAAATAAAAAAGGTCTTAAAAGAAAAAGGATATGGTTGGCTAAATAGATTTGTTGGTCCCAAATGTCAAATTATGGGTTTTTGTCCCGAAGAGAAAAGTTGCGGTATGATTTTGAGTTCAGTTAAAAATTATAATGAAAAATTTCATCAGGAGATGAAAGATGAGTTAAAAAATTTAGCCAAACGATAAATGTAACGAGCTTTTACTTCGTCACATTTCTTCGTTAGCTGTGAATTTATGATTTTGGGGACTAAAAAACTTTTAGAGTTAGTTAAAACAAAAAAACTAATAGAGAATCTCTCTGAAAGAGAGTTAAAGAATCCTGAAGGAGCCGGTTTTGATTTAAGAATAGGGGAGTTATATACTATAAAGGGAAAAGGATTTTTAGGAATTAAAAAAAGAAAGACACCAGAAATAAAATTGGTTTCTAAATATCATAGTAAAAACCCAAAAAAAGTAATTCTTCAACCTAAGACCTATTACTTAATGAAAACTATTGAGAAATTAAATATGCCGAATAATCTTTTAGCTTTTTTTACTCCTCGCTCAACTCTTTATCGTTCAGGGGTCTATATTTTTGGTGGTCAAACTGCCCCTGGTTACAAGGGTGAGCTAACCACTGGAATTTATAATTTTAGAGCAGAGCCATTTGAATTAGAAATGGGTTCCAGAGTTTTACACCTGATGTTTTTTGAAGTCAAAGGAAAATCAAATTTATACCGTGGACAGTGGCAAGGAGGTAGAATAACAACTAAGAAAAAAGAAAAGCAAATTTAAAATGCTTCAAAATCCCTATACGGGAAAACTTATTGTGATGGAGGGTTTAGATGGTTCGGGGCAAAGCACTCAGGCAAACCTTTTAAAAGATTTTTTATTAAAGAAGGGCTATCAAACGGTTTTGACTAAAGAACCGACTCAAGATTCCAAAGATGGAAGAAAAATTAGAGAAGTTTTAGACAAAAAATCAGAGATTCAGCCTCAAAAATTACAAGAATTATTTGCTCAGGACAGAAAAGAACATTTAGAAGGTGTCATAATTCCTGCCTTAAAAGAAGGAAAAATTGTTATCTCTGATCGTTATTTCTTTTCCTCTTTTGCTTATGGTACAACTTCAGGTCTTGATCTAGGGTGGTTAATTGAAATAAATAATGATTTTCTTTTGCCCGACATTACTTTTTTCTTAAAAGTTTCTCCCGAGATTTGCCTAAAAAGAGTTGATGTGAGAAATAAAAATAAAGAAAGAACTCTTTTTGAAGAAAAAGAGAAATTATCCAAAGTTTGGCAGGTCTATCAAAATCTTCCTAATCGTTTTGATAACATTTCCGTAATTAATGGGGAAAAATCCATTGAAGAAGTTGCAGGATTTGTTAAAAAAATCATAAAGAAAGAACTAAAAATATGAAAATTGCTAAATTTATTGACCACACAAATATAAATCTTAAAGCCATGACAAAGGACATCAAAAAGACTTGTCAGGAAGCTAAAAGGTATGGTTTTAGGGGAGTTTGCGTAAATCCCAAATGGGTAAAATTAGTTAAAAAAGAATTAAGAGGAACTGATATTAAAGTTGTTTGCTTAATAGATCCGCCAATAGGAGGCAGTTCCCACCAAAAGAGGATGGAACAATGCCTAAAAGTAAAACAAGATGGAGCTGATAATTTGGATGTAGTAATGAAAATTAATGTGGCAAAACAAGGGAAGTGGGATGAGGTTTTAGAAGATTTAAAAGAGATCTGCGAAATTGTACCAAGTAAAGTAATTATTGGTTCGGGTTATTTGACTGATGAAGAAATAAAAAAAGCCTCAGAAGTTGTTAAAAAAGCAGGGGCTATTTGTGTTAAAACTTCAACTGAAAAAGGACCTTTAGAACACCGAGAATTAAAAGAAAAAGCTATTCATTTAAAAATTA
>Ga0307421_1001543_pt1 | contig 13778 bp, 19 predicted proteins | sample SalMarWE160270MG_FD_202163 | JGI IMG/M metagenome (GOLD analysis project Ga0307421, IMG submission 202163) | Salt marsh sediment microbial communities from the Plum Island Ecosystem LTER, Massachusetts, United States - WE1602-70 | ecosystem: Environmental > Aquatic > Marine > Intertidal zone >...
ATTTCGCTGTCACGGACAAAGGTTTTCATGAACTCACGAAATTGATGATGTCTATTGCCGAAACGCATTCTCATTCACGAGTCGTGTCGCTTCTGGAAGGCGGATACAATACCCAAGGATTGGCTCTGGCCGTCGAATCGCATCTCCGTGCATTGCTCAGATAATTCATTAGCAATTCTCATCGAAAAAGATATCAAATGCCATCCTTCGGCATTGAAAGAAATTCTTCTATCCACTGAGGTTCACCTGCTACTGGATACCCTCCTCTTGAAAGTGTTTCTATTATATTTTCAACACATCCTACCTGTGCATCCTTGACATATCTGCTTTTCTTTTATAGACTTTTAAGTGCCTAAAACAATAATCGTATTTTATTACAACCAAAAATAAGGATGCTTTAATGAATATTAACACAAATGATTTCAAGGACATCAACCCAGGTGATCGTGTGCTTATGGGCCCTGGGCCAAGCAATGTATCCGCACGGGTGTTACAGGCCATGTCAGCTCCATGCATTGGCCATTTAGATCCTTATTTCTAAAAGCCACAAAAGCCCCATAGTAAGCTGGTATCTCGATATGAGCATGGTTCGTAACTCCTGGTAAGAAGAATCCGTGCCCAACTATAGCACACGTGCCAATTGAGGAGGTTAATCATGTCCAAAATTTACAAACACCTTGAAACAAAACTCATCCATGCCGGTGAACCTGATCCGCTCATCAATGGTGCAGTGAGTATGCCTGTTTTTCAGTCTTCTACATTTGAATATACCGGCGCAACCAGTTACCACGATCTCAAATACATCCGCCTGAACAATACCCCAAATCATATCGCCCTCCACCAAAAATTGGCGGCATTAGAGAATGCTGAGGCAGCACTTGTGACTGCCAGCGGCATGGCAGCGATTTCGACTACCCTTTTAAGCATTCTCTCTTGTGGTGATCATTTGCTGGCACAAGAATGTCTGTATGGTGGGACACATGATTTTATTACCAAAGATTTGGAAACGTTTGGGATCTCATATGATTTCATAGATGGCGATGATCCAGGTTCCTGGAAACACAAATTAAAACCCAATACCAAAGCAATTTATGTTGAAACCATGACAAACCCTCTTCTGCAAGTTGCCGATCTCAAAGCTGTCGTCGAATTTACCAAGGCGCATAGCCTTATTTCCCTGATCGATAATACCTTTTCGAGCCCGGTAAACTTCCGACCCCCTGAGTGGGGTTTTGATCTTTCACTGCATAGCTGCACAAAATACCTTAACGGTCATTCTGATATTGTGGCAGGCGCTGTCATAGGCCGTGCCGATCTAATCGAAAAAATTACACACAAGCTCAACCACCTTGGTGGCTCGCTTGATCCTCATGCCTGTTTTCTGTTGCATCGAGGTCTTAAAACACTGGCAGTAAGGATGAAATATCAAAACGAAAGCACGCTCAAGATTGCCAAGTTTTTAGTAAAACATTCAGCAATTAAAAAAGTTAACTATCCAGGCCTTGAAAGCCATCCCAGGCACCAGCGTGCAAGGGAGTTGTTTGATGGATTCAGCGGTATGTTGAGCTTCGAATTGAATGATGGTGTTCAATCAGCCGAGCGTTTTATCCAAAATACAACACTACCAATAAGTGCCCCAAGTCTCGGAGGTGTAGAATCGCTCATTACCAGACCAGTCACAACTTCTCACTCAGGTATGTCTCCTGAAGACCGGCAAGCAATGGGAATTTCAGACGCCTTAATTCGCTTATCGGTTGGCATAGAGGCAACTGAAGATCTTATTGAGGATTTTGATCAGGCGTTGAATGCGTAAAATAATTAAGTGACAGATGTGCACTTAAAAAGCAGAATATCATAAGAGTTATGAGTGCCATAAAAGTGATCATAATTGACACATAAGCCCAATTACTCTATACTTTCTCACGAAAAAGCAAGATTTTATCAATAGAATGGAAATTCTCCTCTTTTACTCGATATAATTGAATTAATTCCGGTCACTCATTGTTAGGCGTGAAGAAAATATGGAGCTTTCGATGAGTATAAAGGCTGAAGGAAATATCAATATGCCAGCTTTTGAGATGCACGGAACTGCACGCATCATAGGCACATTCGCATTGCAGCATCTTATGGCTGCAGCTCTATTCTCAAGACAAGCTTGGGCGATTGAGAGGCAAAACCTCGGAATGCCGTTTGGTGCTTTTTTTGAAGATATACGTTCCTATGTAAGTGGCGCCATCATGTCTTCTGCTGCTGCCTTGGAAGCCAATATTAACGAGTTATTCATTGCTCATGGTGGTCCACTTAGAAGTACATTATCAGACTTTGACGCTCAATTTTGGGAAAGCAAAGGGATAGAACAAAAATCAATACTCGCCAAGTACCAGGAAGCCATGAAGATACTGGGAAAGAAGGAGCTTACCGAAAACTCTCCTTTTTATGAAGATGCTGATTGTCTCATCGGCTTAAGGAACTCACTTGTCCACTTTAAGCCTCTGTGGGACCCGGAAAGGAAAAGACAAGTCGATCTTGTTGGAAAGCTCAAGAACAAGTTTGCATTGAACTCGTTTTGTGACGAAGGCGCGGACTTCATTTCCATGAAATGTATGAGCCACGGCTGCGCTGCATGGGCTGTTTTAGTAAGCATTGCCTTTGTTAATGAATTCAGTATGGTTTCCGGCCTGCCGGACAGCTTTTGTCAATTTCAACATAAGTTGCATGTAAAATAAACAGGACAGGAATCGCCTAGTAAAACATTCAAGCGGACGGCGGGGCCACGGATTTCAGTGTTGATCCAAGGTCCGTAGCCCGCTGCCCCTTAATGTTGGCGTTATCTGAACTAATCTTTTAAATAATCATGAGGGTGCTTTGAATCTTGAAAATATAAAATATGCTATCACCATTTGTGCAATCATACTATTATTCCTCCATATTTTTTGGCCTAATCTCGGCATCGATATAACTACCATAGCGCTATTATTCGTTGCAGCCCTTCCTTTCTCTGGATCATTATTGAAATCCTTGGCCTCATCAGGTGTTAAAAATCTTGAATTGCCGGGCGGTATAAAAATCGAGCTTACTGATACAAAAGCCGCGATGGATAAAGTCATTCGTGGATTGGCTAATGTTTCACTTCCGCCTTTGAAAGCCTCTGGTAAAGCTACAGTTTCAACCACTGATACCAATCAAGAGAAGATCACTTCAGAAGATCCTATCTCATACATTCGTGAAGTAGCAAATACGGATCCAAATCTAAGTCTGGTGGCCTTTAGAATAGAGGTTGAAAAACGATTAAGAAAACTTGCTGAGAATTACCAAATTAAATCATATAGAACATCACTTGGCTGACTTATAAGGGAACTGCAGAACAGACAACTTTTCCCACCTGAACTTGCATCAGGCTTAATGGATTTAGTGGCCTTAGGTAATCGTGCAGCCCATGGCGTAGAAGTTTCTCAAAATGCTGCTGATGGGGTACTTGATGTCGGGTCTTCGATAATACTTGAATTGGATAATTTATTAAGTTCGCACCCCTGAAATGGGGCAGGAGTGCATAGGGTCCGAGTGAACGCGCTGATATAGGAGGAACATTCCTCCTCGATCTTAAATTGAAAATCAAAAAGCGTTGGGATAGGCCAAGTTATTTTTGCCAGAATTCTGTTATTTTTTTGCCCAAAATGCTCCCTTCTGATAGGTTTTGTATTTAATAATTCTATTGTAGATTTATCTAACGGGCATCTCGAATACTTTTTTGTCTAATTGCAAATTAATTACACTTTAATTAAGGACTAGTAAGATGGGGTGGCTCAGGAACAGAACGATCAGAAGTTACACAAAAAAAGCCGTTCGGTATCTCATTGTTGAATTAGATAAAGTAATGAAAGAAAACTCAACTCTCTCTTATCATGATGCCCTAAAAAAGATTGGAACCCCAATCAGTTGGAACTGGAAAGGTGAAGCGACAACAGGCTTAGACCAGTATGTAAAAGATGATGAGCACCTATTTTATCACGTTGTATTCTTCTTGGCCAGCCAGGGGCTGCTTGAGGAATTGAATATTGTCATATCCCTAGAGGAAGAAGCAATACTCATAGCTGAGACAATAGAGAAAGGGACTATGACTTTTCATGATGGAACTAAATATGTTGGTAAGTTTCTGAACGGTATGCCTAATGGACAAGGGATTTCTATCTATCCTAATGGAGGTAAATATGTTGGTGAGTTTGTGAACGGTATGCTTAATGGACAAGGGACTATGATTTTCCCTGAGGGAGCTAAATATGTTGGTGAGTTTAAGGATGCTGAGTTAGATGGGCAAGGGACTTTTATCTATCCTGATGGAGATAAATATGTTGGTGAGTTTGTGAACGGTATGCCCAATGGACAAGGGACTATGACCTATTCCGATGGTAGAAGATATGTAGGTGAGTTTGAGGATGGTAAGGTTTATGGACAAGGCACTCTGACCTTTCCTGACGGTGGCAAATATGTTGGTGGGTTTAAGGATGCTAAGTATGATGGACAAGGGACTTATACCTTGCCTGATGGAACTAAATATGTTGGTAAGTTTCTGAACGGTATGCCTAATGGACAAGGGACTTATATCTATCCTGACGGTAAAAAGGAGGTAGGTGAATTTAAGAATGCTAAGTTTATTGGAAGATAAAAAATTTACACAAAAAACTTGATAGTACTGATATTAATGATCTACTTAGGTATATTCCTCGTGTCGGCGTAAACAGGAATATGCCAAGATTATAGTCAACCAATGGAGTTTATTCTTTATATTAACTGTTAGGCGCAGGACACATGGATCAACAAGAAAGAATAACGGATATGATATTCGCTCCTAAATGGTCTAAGATGCTACAGAACATCGATTTAATCCTGAGCAAGAAACTGATAGGAGGATTGGAAAAGCTGCGGAAGGAGATTGATATTCCACATGATGTTTTTAGTCTTGCAGTTTCTGCATCATCCGAATTTGGGAAAATAATAATCAAACGGGACTATAAACATCTGAAAAACGAATTTCCCGATGTGCCAGAAAAACAGATTCTCACAAAACTTCTTTACTATGAGAACCATGCTATGGAGATGTCGGGGAGTACGGAACAAATGACAGACGAGCAAATTGAGATGGCTATGGAGAATATCAACACATTAGATGACTTATGCGATTTTATTACAGAACTCGAGCGTAGAGAACAGCCTCTATATTATGAGAATGAAATTGGGGCAAAAATCGAATCAATTATTAAAAACAGGTAGGATGAAAATGATCTGATTTGGTATCAATTCACTATATGTTATTTCCAAGGCTATTAATGCACGGTTTTCTCATCCTATAAACCAGCATTCCGGACTCCCCAGCAGTATCTCAAACGTCGCAGCCTAACCCCCCATTCAACCCAGACGCTGGCGGCACCGCCGGTTAACTTCATCGAAGGCTGGATAAACAACCTCGTGACTATTTTTTCGTCTTAACTCAGTAGGTCCCAATAAAGAATAATTTTTTTCTTAATAGGATGAAACCACATGTTTTGCAAGCCTCCAAAAGAAAAGGATCTGGAAAATAGAATAGAAGAACTTCTTCATTTTGCAGATATCGACTCGCCCAATGGTCAAAAGGCGCAGTCACTATTTCTAATTCTTCAGAGCCTAAGGTCTGGACGAATGGCCAAGTATACTCTTGGGTCTGTGGTCATTTTGACTGTTGCATTTATTGCAGACGTCATAATTAGGATTATCCAACTGGCCCTATGACTATTTCCTCTGGCCCTCTAACCATGCATACCGACGGGCAGGGCTGTGGCGGTTTTCGAGTAGATACCTACGGGCTTACGGCCGTGGCCCTCTGCTAATTCTGGTAGTTTAGTCCTCTGGCTCTGCGCGGTCGGCAATCGAATTGGTTTTTATCCCTTCCCGCCCGTGATGGCGGCGTTATTCCGAGCTTTCAACTGCTGCTATGAACCACGCATGATAAAAGACTGATTTTTTTATCAATACTGTTTGTAATCGTTAATCCCGTCTGATATTATCCAACTATCTATTTTGGCACGCAGTGTTAATTGCAAATACTGGACACTTTCGTAATTATGTAGTTATCGGATAACATTCAGATTATGGTCTAATACATTTAGAAAAATCATGAAATAGAGGATTTTTTCGTAATATTTTATTAGTTCTTTAAGACTATGTAGAAACTATATACTGACTGGTTATACTGAAAGGATTTAACATGAGTGATTATCTTTTCCCAAGACAAAAAGTTACATTTGAAGAAGCATTTCCTGAGTTGGAAGATGTAAAAATAAAAATAGCATTTTTAAGAGGTGGTGGACGAGAAGAGAAAACAGCAACTTTTAGCAAAGATAACTTCCCAGGCAATAGCATAAAATGTAGCAATCCAGTTTGTAGGAATGGTGGTTTATCTGCAATTACAATTCCTCGTTTAATCAAAAAGATGATTTCTGAAAAGAAATTGGGATTAAAAGAACATGAGTTCTGCAATGGCGGATTATACAGGGGACAAACAAGATATAACGATTGTGGGTGGTCTTTTAATATTGAAATTACTATTCAGTTAAAGGGGGATTCCTAATTCTAATAGTCAAGCGATCAACTGTGGTATATACCAGGTTCTTAATAATCATTATAACCAGTCGATGGTGAGGGGTGCGAAATACGCTGGCACTTTTTCGCACCCCTCACCTTTGCGTTAGACAAATCGGTTTCGATATTTTCGCATGTGGCAAAATTTCATAATTGAACTCCAAAATGGTGAAAGGTTAAAAACCCTGAAAGAGGAAAAAATAGGCAGCGGTGCACATTGGGAAGTCTGGTTCATATCTTTGGAGACGCCTTTTATTTCAAACGACCAACAATTTTCAGAGGTAGTCTGTAAAATTCCACAAGGAAGCAGTACAAATTTAAAACAAAATATCGATGCATATGAAAGAGTATGTAAAGCTAACTTACCAACTGTATACTTTCTTTTATAGGGTAGTCTAAAGAAAGAGGCTGAAGAAATACCTATATTACTTACGGAAAACCTTAATAACGATAATTTTTTGTTTGTTTCACCTAATAGCGTGAGGGAAAAACTATTTCCTGACATTCATGAGATTCTTTCGAGAATTGGAGATGAAGACATTGATAGATTGAGTGAAGTTATTAAAGATATGCTGCAAGTAAATAAATGTGGCATTTCTCCAAGCTCCAGAAAGCCTGAATATGAAGGTTCAACTTATGAAGTATTTCTAGCAGAGAATAAAATTAAGGAAATAAATAACTTGATTAGCTTCATTGATTTAGTCCTTCTGGACTCAACCAAAGCAGCCCATCACAATATTTCTATGTATTATGACGCTTACTTTTTCGGGATTAAACGAGATACTGATGCGGTGAACCTAATCTATAAAATTGCAGATTTCGACTCTATTGCTGTTTTGGACAATGATGAGGTTTATGTTGACGAGCTTACAAAAAGCAATATTAGTGCCGCATATGAAGCTATTTGGAAGTTCATAAATACATTTGTTTATATTGAAAATGCTGACAACTATCAAAAGATAGTAAGTACAAAATTATCAGAGTTGGCTATTAACATTTAACTATACGAAAAAAGAAGATTTGTCTAACAAGGCTCTTACAGCCGACAGCTAATCGCTGCGGCAGAAGAGCGTCATTGGGCTGAAAATGAGAAAATCACAAAAACAAAAGAAAAAATTGGATGTAAATATGACGAAAATTATGGATAGGTTAGGAGAGCACATCGCAAAAGCAGTGACTCACTACTGGCTTACCCGGAAAGTGCAAAGAGAAAAACAGAAGAAACGTGGGGTATCAGATGCCGGTTTGAGGAGTGCCGTAACCGGTGGTGCCCAGATGGATGGCTTCATAGATCTTTTCACAAACCTGATTCTTGATGCTGGAATAGATAACAGATACGTTTTCCGAAAAAAATCTTTAGAGTTGCCTGGATTCTTTCGCCCAACCAAAGAGTGGGATTTAGTGGTTGTCAAAAATGGGCACCTGTTCGTTGCTATAGAGGCGAAGTCCCAAGTAGGGCCTTCATTTGGTAACAATTTTAATAACAGGACTGAAGAAGCTATGGGAAGCGCCCTCGACCTCTGGACAGCATTCAGGGAAGGCGCTTTTAATGGAGGGATTCAGCCATTCCTCGGATATTTCTTTATGCTCGAAGACTGTGAAGCATCTAATCGCCCGGTGAGGGTAAAGGAACCACATTTTAAAGTATTCCCTGAATTCGTACGGGCTTCGTACATGAAACGATATGAATTGTTTTGTCGGAAACTGATACTCGAACGTCATTATACATCGGCATCATTTATAACATCAGACAGCAAAAATGGCCTTAATGGAGTTTACAAGCAACCTGCAAAAGATCTGTCCCTTTCAATCTTTGCCAAATCCTTATTCTCTCACATTGCTGCATTTTCATAAGGAGGGTTATGAGTCATACATATCAAAGATTGATTAACGGAGATGCAAGAGATCTGTCTTTTCTGGAAGATGAGTCTGTTCATCTAATCGTAACGTCACCTCCGTATTGGAACCTTAAGCGCTATAATGAAAATCCAAGCCAATTGGGGCATATACAGAATTATGAAACCTTTCTTACAGAACTTGAGAATGTTTGGCGTGAAGTTTTTCGAGTTCTGGTTCCTGGCGGTAGGCTCGTGTGCGTTGTCGGGGATGTCTGCGTTTCACGTCGCAAATTCGGCCGACATCTCGTTTTCCCATTGCATGCCGATATCTGTGTTTTATGTCGTAAAATAGGCTTTGATAATCTAAATCCAATTATATGGTATAAAATAGCCAATGCCACTTTTGAAGTAGCGAATGGTTCAAAGTTTTTGGGAAAACCCTATGAGCCAAATGCCATTATAAAGAATGACATGGAATTTATCTTAATGCAGAGAAAGCCAGGAGGTTACAGAAAACCGACACAAGAACAAAGGATACTAAGCAAGATAGATAAAAAAGACTTTGATAACTGGTTTAGACAGATTTGGACTATTCCTGGCGCATCAACAAGAAATCATCCAGCTCCGTTTCCGCTTGAATTGGCAACTCGACTGGTAAGAATGTTTTCTTTTCACGGTGATACCATATTGGACCCTTTTTGCGGCACAGGCACTACAATGATTGCAGCGTTAATGAATGGCAGAAATTGCATTGGAATTGACATTGATCCCGAATATTGTCGTATGGCTGCACGTTACTTAAAGGCAGAAAGCGGCAATCTCTTCATGCAGACCGAATTGATATTTGAAAATTTGATTGACGACCATACGGGCCATATGCAGGTCTGTGAAGATCAAGCCCTCTACAAAGTCAAATCTGCCAAAAAAACAATAGATTAGGCATTGCATGCGACCGCCATTCAACTGTGCTTCATTGAGGCAGGTGAGCTTTGACAAATTTTTTCCACCTAATTTGATATATGCATAATTAATGCATAAAATGGAACATGCGTTCTAAAGCAACTTAATGATTAAGAAATTATTCTATTCTACTTTGTTCTAAAACATTCCTATGAAATCCTTCACGCCTATTTATGAAACCTGGCTTCCTGGAGATGACACCTGCCAAGGTTAAATTACCTCCTGACGTTCAAGATCTTTTAAGAACTTCCTAATATCCTCAGTCTAACGTGCGCGCAATGGCTTTCCTTTGATAGAAGTGACAAACCTTTGTGCCCATCGAATATACCACTCTGCTATCGCTTTCGTCACTCCTGAGTCAACCACAGCATCCAGGCAATAGCTGAGGAAAACTTTAAGCTCCGATCACGGCTTTTAAAACGTTGGCGCGCCCACAACACAAGTTGATTCTACCGTTCAGCAATAAATTCACATCTCATTTCTGCTATTCCGATTTTTTCATTTTCCATCCTTTTTTATTTATTGACAGATCACCATTAACATATTAGACTGGTCTTAATCTAGTCTGAGAGGTGATATTATGGAAACAGTCGGTGCATATGAAGCCAAAACACATCTTCCAAAACTACTTGAGCGTGTAATCAAAGGAGAACAAATAACCATTACAAAACATGGTGTTCCAGTAGCCGTATTGCAACCTCTGGAATCTTTACGAAAGGCAGAACCTAAAAAGGTTATTGCTGAACTGCGTAATTTCCGCGCTAAACATCGTCTTAATGGGCTTTCTCTACGTAAAATGATCGAAGAAGGAAGGCCATAGATGATTGAAAATTTTGTCATTGATAATTCTGTGGTTATGGCATGGTGTTTTGAGGATGAAACAAGCCAATATACTGAAGCCATTCTGGATAGCCTGGAGGTGCTCACAGCATTCGTACCCTCAATTTGGCCGTTAGAAGTTGGAAATGTATTATTGGTTGCTGAACGTAAGAAACGCCTCAGCGAAGCAGGTAGCGCACGGTTTATTGCATTGCTAAACGAACTGCCGATAACAATTGAACAGGAATCGCCAGAAAGGATGTTGAAGGAGATTTTGGCCTTGGCACGGGAGCATCAACTTTCAAGTTATGATGCCTCATATTTAGATCTCGCAATGAGGAAAGGGATACCTATTGCTACTTTGGATAATGCCTTGATAGCAGCAGCTAAAAAGATACAAGTTCCAATTGTAGAGCATAGCTCTTAACACTGCCCTATCATTACCTGTGAAAAGAGCTGCCGAACAGCGACACCACTCCACAGCTTATGCAGCCGTTTTGCATAGGATATTGAAAAGAATTCATGCGTATGCAATATATAAAGAAATGAAAACGACACAATAATTTGAATATACGAGGAAAAGATCTGATCGAGTTCAGGCTAACAATAAATGGATAGAAAGAGTGAAAGAATTAAAAACAGAGATGCTCTCTTTTATAATTACCTAACCAGATAAGACCAACTTTTTGAGGGAAATCCTGGTCAAAGCTCTGGGTCCTGCGAATATACTTAACTGCCTCATATTCTGTTTTCATCCTTATGAGATCCTGTATATCCTCATAAACAACTGCATGACATAAGATATTATTTTCTACTCTATTTCTTAAAGAATCTCCATCTTTCAAAAAGAAATCTGTTAACTGATTCACGGTATCTTCCATATTAAAGTGCCACATTATTTTATACACAGCCCCGCACTGACATCTGTAAATCTCATCAAAATTTTCCGGGAATGGATAAAAGTTTTCACAGAAAGGACACACTATTTTAAATGATTTCAATGCGGCTAATCTCCCTATGTTCCTATTGATCGTTATTAAAAGTATTATTTTTAATATGAAAAATCTTTTCCCATGTCAATAAAATATCCTTGCGGATAGGAATAAAAAATGACAACATCCCATAAGTAAATTTTCTTAACTGTTTAGGTAGCCACAAAGCACCAAGCCCGCCCTGGTGCAAATGCCTGAATATCATAAGGCAATGCATTATTTATCAGATGAATTCTATATATAAATTCATTGCAAGCCAGGCCTGCCCGCCATCCGGCAGGCGGGTCTGGGCCAGGGACACAAAGTATAGACCTGCCCAACGTATGGCAGGCGGGTATGAGTTTTATCCATTAACTTAACCTTAGTGACTTCGTGTCTTAGTGGCTGAATAATTACAATTTTTCCTGAAGAAAAGAAAGGCTAAAGAAAAAGTTGAATACCCTCAATATTGATCCTATTAGTTCCCATAGCTCTTATCAGGATCTTTATATCTACTATCTTGAAGGAGCACTAAAAAGGGAAGAAGAGTCCCATTTAGGACTTACATTTTTAGGCAATTGGGCCGAGGAAGACAGCTCTTTTTTATTCTTTACGCAACCGTCTAAGGATCTTGTACAAAGGATAATTGATAAGGACAAACAATTACGACTGATTGATGAGTTTCATTTTACTTATGAAGAATGGGTAGGTGGTAAGGTTATACCGCGCAAGGTGTCTCGATTCTTAATCGTCCCTCCCTGGAAAGACCGTCAGCAAGATGATGGTGAGCTAAAGATGCTGCTGAACCCTGGAGTAGTTTTTGGCACTTCCCTGCATGCAACAACAAGAGATTCTTTATTAGCCTTATTAGAGATATCTGATGGATTACCATCTTATAGGGTTCTTGATCTTGGAACAGGTACAGGAATACTTGCTATAGGGGCAGCCCTATTAGGGGCAGAAAGAGTTTTGGCAGTTGATAATAATCCTCTGGCAGTAAGAACGGCTACCCTCAATGTAAAATTGAATGGATTAGAAGAGAGCATCGATGTAAGAGAAGGTTTAGCAGAAGATATTGTAGATACCCCTTCTGATCTCCTCATAGCAAATATCCACTATGACATTATCCTAAAACTAATAAAAGGCGTGGGATTTATTAAGAAAAAATATTTTATTCTCTCTGGATTGATGAGGAGCCAAGCAAGGGATATCAAGCTGGAATTATCTCGTTATCCGGTAGAAATTTTGCATGAGTGGGATAATGATTTGATTTGGCGTACCATTCTTGGGAGAGTAAAGGGATTTTAGAATGGATAAAAATATTGAGAGCATTCCCAAATTGCAAGGATATAATTGTTTTGCTTGCGGAACTGCAAATCCAATAGGACTTAATCTTAGCTTTTACAAAAAGGGAGAGTATGTTTGTTCAGATCTAATCCTTGGAAAGAACTATGAAGGATGGGAAAATATGGCACACGGAGGGATAGTGTCAACCCTTTTAGATGAGGTCATGTCCTGGGCTATGATTTATTTCAAGAGAATCTTCTTTGTTACAAGAAGCATGACAATAAAGTACAAAAATCCTGTTCCATTGCATAGATTGTTGACCGTTCAGGGCACAATATTAGAAGGAGAAAGAAAGCGTTTATGTAAGGCTAAGGGATTGCTCTGCGATGAGGATAAAAACATCTTGGTTAGAGCAGAGGCCACATTTGCCATTTTATCAGATAAAGATCTCCATCTAGTGCCAGATAAGTTAAAAAGAGATATGAATAATCTCTTTAAAAAATTTTAATCAGATAATCTAAGCTTCACCAATCCAGACTACTATCGTGTATGACCGAAGAAAAAATCAGATTTTTATCTAAAGACCTACTCATTGAAGGCCTCCTATGCATACAGGAAGGAGAAAAGGGTGTGGTAGTAACTCATCCTCACTCACTTTATGGCGGCACTATGTATAATCAGGTTGTGGAGACACTTGTTGAGGTCTATCAGGATAAAGGCTTTTCCACCCTGAGATTTAATTTTAGAGGTGTTGAGGGAAGTGAAGGAAGTTATGACGAGGGGAAAGGGGAGCAGGAGGATGTGAGGTCTGCCTTAAAGTATGTGTATGAGAGGGGAAAGAGAGATGTTGACCTGACTGGATATTCATTTGGGGCATGGGTAAATGCCAAAATTAACGACAGCCACTCTCTATGCAATAGAATAGTAATGATTTCCCCTCCGGTTGCCTTTTTAGATTTTACCTTTTTATCCTATAACCCAAAGATAAGGTTCGTAGTGGTTGGTGGTAAAGATAATATTGCACCAGCAGATAAGATAACGAATGTTATCAATACATGGAATCCAAAGGCCCATTTTGAGGTGATTGAAGGGGCAGACCATTTTTACACTGGCAAGATAGACTCCCTAAAGTCTATCTTGTCTCGCTTTATAAGTTGAATAATAATTTCAGTGGTCCGTTGACAGTTGTCCGTAGTAATAAAAATGAAGAGATATGGCAGTATACGATTATCAGTTCACTTTGAGAAAAGTTGACTATGCCCTAATAGCATGGTTTTGGAGTGAAACGATT
>Ga0307421_1001548_pt1 | contig 13751 bp, 13 predicted proteins | sample SalMarWE160270MG_FD_202163 | JGI IMG/M metagenome (GOLD analysis project Ga0307421, IMG submission 202163) | Salt marsh sediment microbial communities from the Plum Island Ecosystem LTER, Massachusetts, United States - WE1602-70 | ecosystem: Environmental > Aquatic > Marine > Intertidal zone >...
CAGGAGGTTCCTGAGTAAAAACATCAATTCCTGCCCCAGCTATTTTATTTTCTTTCAAGGCATTAATTAAAGCTTCTTCATCAACGATGAGACCCCTGGAATTATTGATAAAAAATGCAGAAGGCTTCATTAAATTAAATTTTTCTTTATCAAAATATTTTTCAGTTTCCTTATTCAAAGGTAAAGCCATAACTACAAAATCACTAATTTGACACAATTCTTCAATGGAAACAAATTTTACTCCTAATTTTTCTTCAGCTCTTTGATTTCTTATAAGATCATGATAATAAACATCCATATTAAAACCGATTTTACTTATTTCTGCGGTGCGATATCCGATCTTCCCCAAACCAACAAATCCTATTTTTTTACCGAATAATTCTTCCCCTACTAAATAATGCCCATAATTCCAATTACCTTCTCTCAAAGTTTTATCGACTTTTAGAATAGGTTTAGCTATAGCTAACATTAAGGCTATATTATGCTCCGCTACTGCCTCAACGTTGGCATAGGGTGTATTTACAACGTAAATCCCTAATTCTTCTGCACCTTTTACATCGATAGTATCAAGGCCAACGCCATGTCTACCAACAGCTTTTACGGTTGGGCATTGTTCTAACATTTTTTTGGTAATAAATCCTCTATCTCTTTTAATTACCGCATCCTTACCTAATAACGCTTTGGTTATAGTTTCTTCATCGTACTTACTAACATACGAAATATCTGCTTTCTCTTCTAGAAATTTAATTCCTTTCTCATCCATATTTTCTAGTAATAAAACTTTGAATTTTTTTCCCATTTTAATTAACCTCTCTTTATAATTATTTGACTTTTTATCTTCGTTCTAGCAATCAAAAAATAGCACCTGTTTTACCTTAAATTTCTCTATGAGCACTTTTTATTATTTTAATAAATTATAATTTTCTATCTAAAAAGGTATCGAAAATTATAATTAGGGGTAAATCTTTTTTAAATTCTGGTTAATAAATTACCCGAATTATCGAAATTAAGCTCTTCCCAGCTTCCAGATATGGTTATATTCTTCCTATTTTTTATTTCTTCCCAAATTGGTTCAGTTACATACATTTGGTCAAGTTTTAAAGTATTTTTGATAATAATAATTCTAGGTTTCGTTCCTGGTAAGTTCCATATAGTTTTTAAGCCTACTTCAATTGCTTCTTTGTCTGTATCGAAGACCATCGGAATTCTTGCTCTATCGAGGAAAGTGGTAGTAATTGTATTAATATTCGTTGCTTTTAAATCTATTTTTTCATATAATCTCCTCGTTATCATATCAGCCATTCCTATCCCCAAAGCATTCCCATGAGTTTCTGGGGTTAAATCTAAAACCAATATCTTTTTAATTATAGGAGGTTCGTATTCCCCTGCCTTAAAATCTTTTATCCCACCAATGACATTAGTATCCATCCCTGTGCCACTTATATTCTTACCCATTTCTTGAATAATAAGAATATCTATATTTTTTACCGGAAGTTTAGGTAATATCTGTTTACATTCCTTTAGCAATTCTTTCTCAACTTGGTAAAATTCTTCAATTTTAGCCCCGACAATTTTATAGGTTTCATCATAGGCGTTCTCTAAAATTGCAAAACCAGCTAATATAGGTGCTTTCTTTAATATCACTTTGGCAAATTCCACTATATAATCCCGTAGACCTACTATACCAAGAGAATGAACTAACACCGCACCACGATGATTTCCTAAACCAACGGATAGCATTTTGTGCAAACCACTCTCGATTTTTCCTTTATATGCAGTGTGAACCTTCACACGATTAACTGCAATAACTCCGTCAGCATAATAGGCAATACGATCAAAATGAACCGGTAAACCATTTTCAAGATGATCCAATTCTATGGTATCCATTGTTGCTTGGATTGGTACACCCATACTTTCTTCCGTAATTCCATAATGCTCCAACACTTTACGTTGTCCCTCAGCGGTTGCTCCTCCGTGAGCACCCATAGCTGTTACAATAAAAGGAATGCCTTTTCTTTTTTTAACTTCACTAATAATACTTTTTATAATTAATTGAAGATTATCAATTCCTCTACTTCCTACAGTAATGGCAATTTTCATCCCTGGTTTGATTTTTCGATCTAGTTGAATTCTTTTAAATTCCTCGGAAATAAACTCAGGAATATTATTTAATTTTTTATTATCAAATTTTTGGTAAATTTTTTTAAATTTTAAATTATGCATTTTATTCATCCTTTAAAATTAGCTTTCTTAATAAAATAAAATCTATTATGATCATATTTTTATATTATGAATGATTTCATTTCCCAATATTTACGCCTATTTGTAATGCTTTTAAATTTAGATCTAATGTTTTCGAAGGAACTAAATCAGCAATCGCTTTTTCCAAGGCATCAAGACTAACGATTTTAGTTTTCTCCTGAAGAAACCCTAACATGGCCATATTAGCAACTGCTTTTTTCTTTAATTCTTCAATGGCAATTTTATTAAATGATCCGTGATAATAAATTATTCCTTTTTTTAGAGATGATACATTTACTAGATCAGAATCAGTAATAATAATTCCCTCAGCTTTAAGGTCATTAAAATTATCATCATATGCTTTCTGAGATAAGGCAACCAGGATATCCGGATTATTAATGATCGGATAAATAATCCTTTCTTCAGCGATTATTACTTCAGTACATACATCTCCACCCCTCATATCTGAACCATATGTTTCTGTCTGAACAGCATTTATTTTATCATATACTGAAGCAGCTCTTCCTAATATAACGCTTGATAAAACAACACCTTGGCCACCAACACCGGTTAATCTTATCTCAACTTTCTTCATTTTCTTGAAACCTCCCTGCGCAGTCTTTTTATTTCATCAGTTAATTCCGGAATATTTTTCTTTTCTACTAGTTCTCCTACGATTATTTTGTCTTTTAATTCATCCGCACTCATATTCTTAGCTTTATTAATATTCACTGCACACTCCTTATAATGCATGAGCATGCTTACCGGATCATTTCTCATACCAATAACTTTACCATATTGAACGGGGCACTGCGAAATAACCTCAATAAATGAAAATCCCTTGTGTTCGATTGCTTTTTTTATACTATTTTTAAGAGAACGAGCATGGTAAGTAGTCCAACGTGCCACAAAAGTTGCACCAGCAGCTATCGCTAAATTGCTTAGATCAAAAGGTCTTTCAATACTTCCGTAGGGAGTCGTCGTTGTTACAGAATTATAAGGAGTAGTTGGTGCCACTTGGCCACCCGTCATACCAAATATTCCGTTATTGACACAAACCACGGTTAGATCAATATTTCTTCTTGCGGCATGGATAAAATGATTCCCTCCGATAGCACCAGTATCTCCATCACCAGCACAAACAATTACTTTCATTTGAGGTGCAGCCAATTTTAATCCGGTAGCAAAAGCAATAGAACGACCATGAGTGACATGGAGCACATCTGTATTAAATGAAGGGCTAGGAATCCAACCCGAACAACCTATACCGGAAACAAAAGCAATTTGATCAAAAATTATGGCTATTTCATCTATTGCCCTTAAAATACTTTGAGAGATAATACCATTTCCACAACCAGAACAGGTGGTGTAGTTTATTTCTCCTCTAAAATATTTTTTTAAAGGATGTTCAACTGTATTTTTCATGAAATAACCTCCTTAATTTTATTCAATATTTCTTCTTGCTTATAAAGGGCGCCTAAGATTTTCGGAGGTAAAAATATTATCTTTGCATTACCATTTGCCGCAGCTTTAACAAATGGATATATTTGTCCTAAATTATTTTCACATACAATAATGGTTTTAACTTTTTTAGATAATTCTTCAACTTGTTCTTGAGGAAAAGGCCATATAGTGATCGGTCTAAAACTACCAACTTTCAATCCTTCGCTTCTTGCTGTATTTACGGTTTCCAATACTGCTCTGTATACTAATCCGTAAGAAAATATCGCTACTTCTGCATCCTCAAGATACTTTTCTTCTACGGCTATAATATCTTCTTTGTGTTTCAATATCTTATTGCTAAGTTTTTTTATGGCATTATCCATAATTTTTGGATCAGATACATTCCTAAAACCATCCTCTTTATGGGTAGAGCCAGTAATATTTGCTTTAAGGCCTTTCCCAAAAATTGGCATAGGTGCTACGTCTTCATCTAAAAAAATCTTTTGATGGGTTCCTTGATAGGTTTCTAATTTTTTTCTTTCATCTAAAACTATCTCATCCTCAAAAGGAAAATCAACTCTTTCTCTCATATGACCAACTAAAGCATCAGCTAATATAAAGACGGGAACACGGTATCTTTCCGCTTTATTAAAAGCTGTGACAGTAAAATCAAACATTTCCTGCGGAGAAGAAGGAACCAAGGCAATAATCTGATACTCCCCATGCGAACCAAACTTTGGTTGCAGCATGTCTCCTTGAAATGCTATAGTTGGGCTTCCAGTAGATGGACCTCCTCGTTGTACATTTACTATAACACAAGGAGTTTCTGTAACAACTGCCAAGCCGATATTTTCTAACATTAAACTAATCCCTGGTCCAGAGGTAGCGGTCATCGACTTTACTCCACCCCAAGAAGCGCCAATAATATTAGCAATGGCCGCAATTTCATCTTCAGTCTGGATGAAAGTCCCCTCTTCTTCAAACATTCTTCTGGACATATGATGAGCAATTTCTGAAGCAGGAGTGATGGGGTAACCCGCAAAAAATTTACATCCCGCGGCAATAGCTCCTTCGGCGCAAGCTATATTTCCCTGGATAAAATCAGTTTTTCTAATACTGTATTTTTTATTTTGCATCTTAACTCACCACCATGGCAAAATCTGGACAATAGATCATGCAATTTTCACATCTTGTACATTTTGATTCATCAGTTACTTCGGGAAAATGTACTCCCTGTTTGTTTAGATCATCAGAAAATTCTAATATTTTAACCGGACACATGGCAATACATATTCCACATCCTTTGCATGCATCTTTATTTATTTGAACCATTCGTTTATTTTATACCTCCGCATCGTAGTGTATTTTATTATTAAATTCTTTCAATTTAAGAAATTAATTCCTTAACCAATGAAGGAATTTCGTAAAGCCTATTAGCTATCTTTACATCGGAAGCAAGCAAGGATTCAATCTTACTTTTAGCACTTCCTTTGCCTCCTTCGATAATTGCCCCTGCGTGACCCATTCTCTTCCCTGGAGGTACAGAAGTTCCGGCAATATACGCTACAACCGGTTTAGACATTTCTTTCCTAATAAATTCAGCAGCATCTTCTTCTTGAGTTCCCCCTACTTCCCCTACTATAACTACGACTTTCGTATCCTTATCTTGATTAAATAATTTTAAAATATCTACTAAATTAGTCCCGGCAACCCTATCAGCACCCATACCAACCACCGTACTCTGTCCTATCCCTATAGCACATAAATTTGCTGCCACTTCGTAAGCCAATGTGCCGCTTCGTGAAATAATACCAACCTGACCTTGACAAAACATATTTGCCGGTAAAATACCTATCTTACATTCACCGGGAGTAATAATACCTGGGGTAGTAGGGCCAATTAAAATAGCATTTTTCTGCAAAGCATATGCTTTCATCTCCATGACATCATGTACAGGTGTATGTTCGGTTATTAGAACCACTGTTTTAATCCCTGCATCAATCGCCTCAAGAACTGAATCTTTGGCTACTCTTGCAGGAACAAATAAAAGTGATACATCAATTGGAAAATTATTAACCGCTTCCTCGACTGTATCAAATACAGGAACATTTTCAACTTTTAATCCACCTTTTCCTGGAGTTACCCCTGCCACTATGTTTGTTCCTTCTTCTAACATATATCTTGTTTGAGTTGTACCTATATTTCCGGTAATACCTTGAACCAATACCTTTGTATTCTTATCGATTAAAATGCTCATTTTGCTTTAACCCCCAATAATTTAGCGAGAAATTCTACTGCTTTCTGAGATTCGGATTCTTTAATAATATGAACTCCCACTTCTTCTAATGTTTCCCAAGTTTCTTCTTGTCGATTGCCTAAGGCTTTAGCTACAATTGGAATATTTAATTTCCTTTCACGAATTACTTTGGCTATTCCTTTTGCTCCTTCATGAATAGGATTTATTCCTCCATATAGATTTATAAATATTGCATCCAATTTAGGTTGCTCCAAAACAAGCTCCATACAATCAACCATTAAGTCAGAAGTTATACCACCACCAGTTTCTAAAAAATTAGCTGGGGATAACGCGGGATAATCACTAATCATATCCATAGTAGCCATAGCTAACCCAGCTCCACTGCAAACTAATCCAATGTTTCCATTTAACTTAACAAAAGTAGCTCCTTTTTTCATTAATCTCTTGTCTCTTTCGCTCATGGCATCTAATTTTCTTTTATTTAATTCGGGATGCCGGAAGAGAGCTGAGTCATCTATCTCTAAAACTGCATCTACACAAAGTACTTTTCCCTCTTCGGTAAGCACTAAAGGATTTATTTCTGCTATCAGGCCATCGTATTCCCTAAATACTTTATACAATTTTACTATGATATTTACGGTCTCTACTAATGGTTCCCCCGTTAATCCAATTTTTTTCACGATACTAATCACTTGATAAGGGTATAAATTTTGCAAAGGATTAACTGAAAACTTAAATATTTTTTCTGGATTTTTTCTACTAACCTCTTCTATATTAATACCGCCTTCAGTAGATATCATAATGATAGGAGTTCCTGAAGTTCTATCAATAGTTATCCCCAAATATATTTCTTTCTTAATATCTACTTTTTTTAAGACTAATAATCCTTCGGGTTTATATCCTTTTAACTCAGTTTTTAGCATTTTATCAGCTACTATATCTACTTCATCCAAATTATCTACAATCTTTACTCCTCCAGCCTTTCCTCTTCCTCCTACTAAAACTTGAGATTTAAGTACTACTGGCACATCAATACTCTCAGCTATTTGTTTTGCTTCCTGAGGTGTTTTGGCTAATCCTCCTAGTGGAATGTTAATGCCATATTTAGAAAATATTTTTTCTGCTTCATATTCGTGTAATCTCATAAGTATTTTCCTCGGTATCAAATCGAAATGAATTTTTTATTTTAATTTACTTATTTATTATATTAACTTTCCGGGTAGCAATTAGATCTATATCCTCACCCAATAAATTTTGAGCTACCACCTGACCAATTTTGATAGGGGCTTTCATTTTTAGGCAATGTGTAATCTCCCCTATTTCCTTTAAATATTTTTTAGGGATAGGCACGGGAGTCTTTACGCTTGCCAAAGAGAAATTACCGCTCTCTACCAAAACAGAGCCGGTGAATACTCTTAGGGGATTAGTAATTTCGTTTTTTACATAGTCCTTTCCTTTGGGACACCCATCCCCTTTAATATTTTTAATATTTGTTCCTTCGTATTCTACTGATATTCGACAACTATTGGGACAGAGTATACAGATAAATTCTCTATGCATTGTTAAACCAACCTTACCTTTAATCTCTTTATGCCTTCTAACTCAGAAGAAGATAATTTTACTCTCACCATCTCTGCCGGGTTTACTCGTCGCAAAGATTTTTTCTTAATTACTTTTTTGCCATCTTCAAATACCAAAATCTTCTTTTCTCCGGGTTGATTCACCCGAAAAGAAAAGATGGTATCTTTTCGACTAATCAATTTTTGAGGAACTACGTATCTTAAACCCTCTCCTAATTCAACCTTAATCTCCTGCTCTTTAATCAACTTTCCTTCCAGGTATCTTGCTACTCCCTCCACTATATATTCTGCTTCCAAAGATACATTATCTACGATATCGTGTACCTGCAGAACATTCCCACAGGCAAAGGTACCCGGAACACTGGTCTGACCTCTTTCATCTACTTGCGGTCCCCCGGTTATATTGTCTAAAACTATACCTGCTTCTCGAGAAAGCTCGTTCTCCGGAATTAATCCTACCGAGAGGAGTAAAGTATCACAAGTTATCTTTCTCTTACTTCCGGGGATAATTCCTCCTCTTTTGCCTAATTGGGCAATGGTAACTCCCGATAAGCGCCCATTCCCCTCTATATCCACTACGGTATGACTTAATAAAAGAGGTATATCAAAATCATACAGACATTGATTAATATTCCGGGAAAGGCCGCTGCTGTAGGGGAGTTTCTCTGCCACTGTTATGACCTCTGCCCCTTCCAAGGTTAGACGGCGGGCCATAATCAGACCAATATCTCCTGAGCCTAAAATGACTATCTTATTGCCGATCATATAATTCTTTAAATTAATTAATTCCTGTGCCACTCCAGCAGTATAGATGCCGGATGGCCGAGCTCCGGGTATGCCGATAGCTCCCCGAGTCCGTTCACGACAACCCATAGCTAAAATAATTACCTTAGCTCGATAATGCTGCAAACCATTACTATTAGCTACAACTACTTCTTTTTGAGGAGTTAAATTAACTACCATACTATTTAATAAGAAGGGAATCTCTTTCTCTTTTACCTGGTCAATATATCTTTGGGCATATTCCGGACCAGACAGGGAAGTATGAAATTTTTCCAGTCCAAATCCATCATGAATACACTGTTGTAATATACCCCCTAAATAGTCTCCCCGTTCGATAATCAGAATATCCTCTATTCCTTTTTGCTTACAGGCGACTGCTGCGGCTAAACCAGCAGCTCCTCCTCCAATGATAATAACTTCTCTTTCTTTCATAATTTATTTACCTCATCACTCCTATACCCACTAAATAAATAAGAATTATCCCCCTTTAGATTAATCTCTTGAAGGGTGAGACCAAATTCATTTCTCAAAATCTCAATAATTCTGGTTAAACAATATCCTCCCTGACAACGACCCATCATTGCCCTACTCCGATATTTTATAGAGATTAAACTTTTCGCACCTAAGGGGTTATTAATCGCCTCTAATATTTCCTTTTTAGTAACTTGTTCACATCTGCAGATTATTTCTCCATAATCAGGATCTTGCTTAATTAAGGCTTTCTTGGTTTCTTCATCCTGTTCTTCAAAACGAAGAATTCCTTTTCTAAAAGGATTAAAGTTAGAATTAAGAGATAGTTTCTCTTTTTTATTAATAATTTCTACTACCCTTTTGGCAATTGGTTGGGCAGAAGCTAATCCCGGAGATTCGATACCGATTAAATTGATAAAATTATTAACTGAATTACTTTCTTCTATTACAAAATCCCAATATCCACCTTCAGAAGGGGGAGCTTGTTTGGCTCTGATACCAGAATAACTACGAATAATATCTCGAGATGAGATTAAAGGTAAGAATTTTTGAGCTTCTGCAGAAAGCATCTTCATTATTTGAGAAGTAGTAGAAAGATTATCTTTTTGTTTTATATATTCATTACTGGGACCTATTAAAATATTTTTATCAATGGTAGGAGTAAAATGAACTCCTAATCCACCTGTCCCTGCCTTTGGTACCGGATAGATTAAATGATTAATAATCCAGGAGGCATTTTTATCTAAAACATAATATTCACCCCGACAAGGATAAATTCGATATTTATCTTTTTCCACCATATGAGCTACTTTATCGGAGTAGAGACCGGCACTATTAATTACATAAGAAGAAGTAAATTCACCCTTATTGGTATTGATTCTAAAATCAGAATTTCTTAACTTAGCTATACTTTTTGCTTCGGTATTTAAAAAGAAGGAAACACCATTAGTGAGAGCATTTTCTGCTAAAGCGATAGTTAATAGATAAGGAGAGATGATAGCAGTTTCCGGAGAATAGAGAGCAGCTATACCCTTAACATTAGGCTCTAATCTTTTTAATTCAGCAGAATCAATAATTTGTAAACCCCCTACTTTATTCTTTTCTCCCTGGGTTTTTAATTTTTTTAATTCCCTTATCTCTTCTTTTTTTTGGGCGACTATTACTTTTCCTATTTTCTTATAAGGAACATCAAGCTCATGACACAGTTTGGCAAAAGATTTATTCCCTTCTACACAAAGTTGAGCTCTTAAAGTCCCCGATTTATAATTAAAACCAGCATGAACTACTCCGCTGTTTCGGCAGCTTATTCCCCAGCCGACATCATCTTCTTTTTCCAATACTGCAATACTAGTTTTATATTTGGATAGTTCCCGGGCAATAGCACAACCCACTACGCCACCACCGATTATTACTACATCATAATGATTGTTTGTTGTTTTCACTTTATTTTTTCCCTTTAAAAACAAAATACATAAATACTTACTGTGTCTTTAATTATTTAGCACCAATATCATAGATAGTTATCGCCTCGAGGGAAGATCTTTTAGCTCTTTCTAAGTGTTGAAGCAGGGCTTTAAGAATTAGTTTTTCATCTTTCTTTTGTAAAGCTTCAATAATAGCCAAATGTTCCCCTACTGAACCAGCGAAAGTAATCCTTTTGAGAGAGATATTCCTTAACCAATGGATCTGTTCTTGAAGGTTAGCTAATAAATCAATAAGCTTTTTATTACCACAATTTTGACTAAGAAGATCATGAAATTTTTTATCCAGAGCTAAATACTGAATACAATTTTCTGTTGTGTTTGTGGATTTGTTTATAAATTTTTTAAATCCCTCTCCAACTTTTTCTACTTTCTCTATAGATATATTCCCGATAGATTTTTTCACCGCTAATGATTCCAGGGTTTCTCTAATTTCAAAGATGTCTTCTATTGCTTGTGCAGTAATCTTAGAGACTGCTGCTCCTTTTCGAGGAATGATGGTGACAAATCCCTCTTTTTCCAACCTATTAAAAGCTTCTCTAATGGGAGCTCTACTTATATTCATTGCTTTTGATAATTCTTCTTCCGGTAAACGGGTACCCGGTTTTAAAGTGCCGATTATAATCTGAAATTTTATATTCTGGTAGACTCTATCTTTGAGGGATAAATAGTTTCCTAAATTTTCAAAATATTCTTTCATAATTCTCCCCTTCTCTTTAAAGGTTTAACTATTCTTAATGGTATTTTACCTTGTCGATTGTATATTGTCAACATTATTTTGTATCTTTTTTCTTCTAACTACCCCACTAAAGTTTACACTAACTTTGTATCTCGTATAACGCATTGCGTTGCGTAGAGAGAAAGAGAAGTGGTAAGAAAAAAGATAATTAAATAAATATAGAGGAGGATCAATTCGTTTGATTCTCCTCTATATTTATGATTAAAAAAGATAAAAATAAAAGCTGGTAATTAGTACAGTATAGCTAATAAATATAATTTAAAATCATTTAATATTTAACTTTTTAACTTCTTTAACTATTTCATCTCCCATTTCTTCGGTAGAAGAATTTCCTCCTAAATCATGGGATCTTACTTTCCCTTTACTTAAGACTTTTTCTACTGCGTTCTCTATAGCTTGAGCAACCTTAATCTCTCCCAAATGATCTAACATCATAGCCCCGGCAAATATAGTAGCAATAGGATTAGCGATAGACTTATCTTTGTATTTGGGAGCAGAACCATGGATAGGCTCAAACATGGAAACGCCTTCAGGGTTTATATTCCCTCCGGCGGCTATTCCTAAGCCACCTTGAATCATTGCTCCTAAATCAGTAATGATATCTCCAAACATATTAGGGGTAACTACTACCTTAAACCACTCGGGTTTTCTTACAAACCACATAGTAATCGCATCTACAAAGGAAAATTCTGTTTCTATATCAGGATATTGAGTAGATATTTCTTTAAAAACATCTCTCCATAATCCATAGATATTGGTCAATACATTAGCCTTGTCTACTGAAGTTACTCGATTCATCCCTTTTTTCTTGGCCAATTCAAAGGCATATTTAATCACTCTCTGAGTTCCCGGTCTACTAATTAAACCAATCTGATAAGCTAACTCTTCTTCCTGTTCTAAGTTAAAATTCACTTTAATTTTAGTCTTATACAGTTTTCTTAAAATTTCTAAATTATCTTCTTGCTCTACTCCTTTAAATCGTCCCCCAATTCCTACATAGAAATCTTCGGTATTTTCTCTCACCACATAAAAATTAATATCTTCCGGTTTCTTATCTTTTAAAGGGCAGGGGACCCCTTTATACAACTTAATGGGACGTAAATTGATATACTGATCAAAATAAAATCTGGCCTTAAGCAATATTTCATTTTCTAAAATACCAGGTTTTACTCGGGGATCACCGACAGCTCCAAGATAGACAGCATCCATAGCTTCCATTTCTTTTAAGGCTGAATCGGGAAGCAACTCCCCGGTTTTAAGATAATGTTCGGCTCCAAAGGGATATTCGGTCCAATTAATTTTTATTCCATACCTATAAGAAGCAGTATCTATTACCTTTTTGCCTTCTCTAATTATCTCTGGTCCTATTCCATCACCGGGAATTAAAGCTATATTATACATTCTTTTCTCTCCTTTTTAATTCTTCTTTAACATATTTTCTTAAACCACCCAGAGAAATTACTTTTTGAATAAATTCAGGCAGAAGGTTGGTCTTGTAAATCTTATCTTTGGTCAGATTTTTTATTATCCCTTGCGTGCTATCTATTTCTAATATATCTCCCTGGGAACATTGTTCTGCCGCTTCTTCGGATTCAAAGATAGAAAGACCAATATTTATGGCGTTTCTAAAAAAGATTCGGCCAAAAGATGGGGCGATAACACAAGATATTCCTGCTGCTTTTAGGGCAATAGGGGCATGTTCACGAGAGCTCCCACAGCCAAAGTTTCTACCCGCTACTATAATATCTCCCTGATTCATCTTTTTAACAAATTCAGAATCATAATCCTCCATGCAGTGTAAGGCTAATTCTTTGGGATCAGAGGTATTAAGGTAACGAGCAGGGATAATTACATCAGTATCGATGTTGTCTTTAAATTTCCAAACTTTTCCTTTAATGATCATTCTATTTCACCTCCTCAGGGCCGGCTATTCTGCCTAAAATGGCAGAAGCGGCAGCAAGGGCAGGACTGGCCAAGTATACTTCGCTTTCGGGGTGTCCCATCCTCCCTACAAAATTCCGGTTGGTGGTAGAGATGGCTCTTTCTCCTTTGGCCAAGATACCCATATAACCACCTAGACAAGGACCACAAGTAGGAGTACTGACTGCGGCTCCGGAAGAAATAAATATGTCAATTAATCCTTCTCGAAGGGCTTGCAGATAAACATCTTGAGTAGCCGGGATAATAATTAATCTGACTTCAGGATGAACCTGCTTTCCTTTTAGGATTTCAGCAGCTATACGCAAATCCTCTATTCTGCCGTTGGTACAGGAACCGATAATTGACTGATCAATTTTAATCCCTTTTGCTTTACTAATCGGTTTAGCATTCTCCGGTAGATGAGGGAAAGCCACCTGGGGCTCAATTTTACTAACATCAATCTCTATAATCTTTTCATAATGGGCATCTATATCACTTTTGTAAATTTGATAAGGTCTTTTGGCCCGCCCTTTTAAATATTTCAAAGTAATCTCATCCGGTTCAATAATGCCGGTTTTTGCTCCTGCTTCAATAGCCATGTTACATATAGTAAAGCGATTATCCATAGAAAGACCTTTAATTACTTCCCCGCTAAATTCCATCACCTTATAATTTGCTCCGTCTACCCCAATCTTGTAAATAGTGTACAGAATCAGGTCTTTTCCGCTGACCCATTTATTTAATTTTCCGGAATAGATAAATTTAATAGTGGGTGGCACTTTAAGCCAGATCTCACCAAGAGCTATAACAGCAGCAAAATCGGTACTACCCACCCC
>Ga0307421_1001550_pt1 | contig 13743 bp, 12 predicted proteins | sample SalMarWE160270MG_FD_202163 | JGI IMG/M metagenome (GOLD analysis project Ga0307421, IMG submission 202163) | Salt marsh sediment microbial communities from the Plum Island Ecosystem LTER, Massachusetts, United States - WE1602-70 | ecosystem: Environmental > Aquatic > Marine > Intertidal zone >...
TCCACCCCTCGGGGAACGCCCGAGAACATCTCCATGCCCTCCTCAGGGATCGTCCCCTCGATCCGGTCGATTACCTCCCCAGTTTCCCCATCGGCCACGTACACCCCAACACGTGCGACATAGAGACGATGGGTGACCGGGTCCACCTCAATCCTGCCATAGGCGTCGACGCGCCCCAAGAGAGACAGGCTCTCGCTGTCCAGTATCAGGGTCTCTTCATGGGGCCCATTTCCCAGATATACCTTGCCCGTTGCCTCGTCTACGGCCAGATCAGACGGTTCTCCCTCCTCCGGAGAGGGCAGCACCTGCCGCTTTGCGACCACCTGCAGAGAAGCCCCATCAAGAACGTAGAGCCACCCCGCCGAGTCCAGGAAATAGGCCAACCCGGTCGTGCGTGCGACCTCCCCAGCCACGATGACGTCGCCTGGGGAGACCAGAGTCAGGGACATCACGCCCCCCGGGATAGCCTCGCGGGCGGGAGTCGGCGAAGGCTGAGACGGCTCCACCGCGGTGAGGGTGATAGGCGCAGACTCACCAACGTTCCCCGCGCCGTCGTAGGCCTTGACCACGATTCCATGAGATCCGACCACCTGAGGCGTCCAAGATAGCGTGACCGAAAGAGGAGATTCCCCTTCAGCGACCGAGCTGATCTCGGAGGTGAATAGGGCATCGTCGACCCATAGCTCGACGATCGTCACCCCCATCTCATGGGTCGCGGTGGAGCGGATAAGCACCTCCTCGCCCACTGTGACCTCGCTGTTGTCGGGTGGGTCGTCTATCGTCACCACAGGAGCCGCAGGCTCGCCTGCACATCCCAATAGGCTGCAGGCGAGTGTTGCGCCCAGAACCATGAGACGAATAGTGAGAAGAAGCGGGCTTCTCATCAGTTCCCCCTTTTTGCCATCCAATGGCTGGGTCGCCGTCTGTGCGCAGTCGGCCTCGATGTGCTGAGCGAGCAGCCACGCGTTGATCCCCCTCCCATAGAGGAACTGCCGGGTAATGACTTCCGGCACCTCCAGTCGGCTAATCACACCGCCGGACAAACCCACGCTGAGCAAGTTGGCCACGAAAGGCATCCGATCCCCTCACTTCGATTGGCCACCGCAGGCGGGAACACTCGCCACTTCGGCACCGCCCTCAACAACCTGATTGTATGCGAACGCGAGGAAACAGGAAACGGAGGAACCCATCGTGTCCTCTTCCTGGACGAGGTCCCCGAGTTCGGTACGCGGGTGCTGGAGGTCATGCGCCAGCCCATGGAGGACAAGGTGGTGACCATCAGCCGGGCCCAGGGTACCCTCACCTTCCCGGCCAACTTCACCCTGGTGGCGGCCATGAACCCCTGCCCGTGTGGAGCGCAAATGCGGCGCTGGAACTGCGCAGGGTGTTGTGCCTAGTGTAGACGGGCCTCGCACAATCCTCGCGAGACTGAAGACGCGGCACCTATGTCGCCCCCAGCTCTCGCGATCCGTGCTTGGTTCTGGCTAGCAGCGCAGACCGCTAGCGTCGAAGAGAAGCGCTGCTGTCTCAACGCCGTCCGCCCCGCCCACTCCATGCGCCAGCCGCCGCTGTACCCACTCAACGGCCCCACCCGCCCTCGCCGCAGCGATTGCGTCCCCAAGAGCCATCTGGTACAATCGCGATGGTTACACGGTCCACCTTCCAGCGCTGCACAGAAGTCCGCGCCCACATGATGCCAGGTTGAGACATGACCGCCCCGGGCCTGCTCGAAGTCTGTCCGATCTGCCTCGGGGGTCCCGTGTTACAGCGCGGGAAATCCCGCCTCGGAAGTGCCGCACTCTGTCGGCACAGTCATATAGCAAGGAGAAGACATGCAAGCCAAGGAGCTCTTGCGCTACATCAAGACTACCGAGAAGATGGTCGTGCCCGCAAAGGTCGCGTCCACGACCCAGGGCAGCGCCATGCTCCGCAAGCTCCCACTCAGACTCCAGCGGTACATCGTCAAGAGAGGAGCGCGCACCAACCCGTACATGAGCTTCGTCGTTGAACCGTACTGTGTGTTCCTCTCCTTTGAGATCGCCGATACTGAGGCGGCCGAGCGGCTGTTGCCGCCGAACTACAGCTTGTTCCCTTCGGCGATGTTCAGCGATACGCCCAAGCGACCGTGCGCGATCATTGGCGCCTTCAACGTCCACACGAGCGTGTTTTGGGGGAGCCGCGTGGAGTTCTACCTGATTGCCGAGAACTGCGAGACCGGGCTTCTCTCTTGGATCATCACTGAGTATGAGAGCAACACGCATAGCTACGACCCGAGCCAGGGCTTCATCGGCCCGAGCACGTCGCATTCGGTAGTCACCACGTCCTATCTCGGAGAGATCATCGTTGATGTCGCGAGCGCGCAGTCCCACAATAGCCTCACCCTCCTTGCCGATCTGAAGAACGGTGTGCTCAGGGAGCTCGATCAGCGCCTGTGGGTCGAGGGCAACCTCTCAGTCGACTACGGCGGTGAGCTGCAGCAATGCACCAAGCCGTTCAGTCTGGTGTTCGACCCGAAGGAGATGGCGCAGGCGCTGAAGCTCCCGCTCGACGATATCTCGCTGTGCACCAATACGTTCGGCGCAGGCATACTGGACCCGATGCCGTTCGAGGCGGCGTGCTTCCCGTACGCGCAGCACTTCGTCACGACCAGCGTACCGACAGCCACCTCGATGCGGACGGCCGAGGATCTCGAGCAGGCCGTGATCGAGATCAACGACAAGATGAATGCCCCTCAGGAGACGGACTGCCGAGAGTGAACGATGACGGATCGCTAGGGTGTCTTACCACCCACCGCACCGATCAACAGTGAACCACAAAACTGGTCAGCGACGGCGTGCAGTATTGCCTCACGACCGGGCAGTAAACAGAAACTGAGGTAGCGGCCTTCATGGCCAGGCCCTTCACCCGCCCAAGGGTCTTCATGGTCCGATCGCGGTTTTCGTGGGCACCGCAGACAGCCGGCCTCTAAGAGAACCGCCGTTGCCTCAATGCGGTGCTCCAGATAGACCCCGAGAACGAGCCTACACCCCTGGCCCTGGTTGGCGCGGGCCAGGGAGGAACGACTGCCTGCGCAGCTCTCCGCTGACCCCCGAGCGACTTTTCATCACCTGAGCCACCAGCGCCTTACCCTTGCCCTACCCCCTCTCCTCTGCTACAATACTTGAGGCCTACCAAGGGAGGCAGCATGCTGGCCAAGGTCTTCAGTTGCGCGGTCATCGGGCTGGAGTTCATGCGCCAGCCCATGGAGGACAAGGTGGTAGCCATCAGTCGGGCCCAGGGTACCCTCACCTTGCCCGCCAACTTCACCCTGGTGGCAGCCATGCACCCCTGCCCATGTGGGGCACAAATGCGGCGCTGGACCTGGAGCAGGTGGGCACTCTGCCTCGCTTGACTAGGTGCCAACGCCGATTCGACCTCGAAAGGGATCCAACATCGGGGTACGTTCGTTCCGGGCCCAGATCCCCGTACACTTGGGGGCTGCGTTCTGTCCCCCCAGTCACGACTGTCGGCAAAGTCGGCTGGAGCCGGACCTCAAAATGCGAATCAACCTCTTGACAACGGGCGGACACTGCTGTATGATATTGAAAGCGTACCTTAGTCAGGAACAGGTCCAGGGACTCATGCCGGCGATCGCCAACTTGTGCAACCTGCTATCTCTGCCTGGCGAGAACGGTCCAGGAAGAGCGAACGGAAGGATGTCGTATGCGTGGACGACTTGCATAGGTCGCAAGAGGGTCGGCGCTTCCTCTTGTGCCGGGCAAGCGGATACTCTCTGGTAACTGGGGATTGCTTCGCTGCGCTCGCAATGACAGATACACTAGCGCAACAACCAAGTTGACATACCCCTTTTCGCAAAACCAAAATGCGATCAGTATAGGCAACAGTCCGGCAGTGTCGATCTTCCTCGGGCGCCCATTGCCGGGACCTTGACAGAAGCGACAGCATAGAAGGCGGCCCATACCAGCGCAAACCTACTCCCATGGGTTTGCTGCATGTGTTCAGATCCAGATCCCAGGAATGATCCTGCAAAGCGCATATCGGACGCGGATGGAGCCGACATACACAACCGAATCTAGCACACCACAAGGAGATGAATATGCGAGACGTCGGTGGTAGTGAAGATAGGCAATTCAAAACGGTGAGCGATGACGAAGCAAGAAGGAGGCATGAGACTGAGAATCAAGAAGAGGGATTCAATTGGATGCTTCCGCTGTTTGGTGCTATTGGATTTGGGGTTGGATTTGCTCTCACATGTGCAATTAGTGCAACTATGTATAACATTGTACAAAACGCCTGGGTCGATGTATATCCTGGTACCGGAGTAGGTCCCGATGTAGGTGTGCTCAGAGGTATCATTGTGGGGCTCATAGGTGGTGCTGCATTGGGGTTAGCATTCGATGACAAGATGCACGCGGTCTATTTCTCATTTACTGGTGCTATCGGATTTGCCATCGCATTTGCACTCGTGATTTCCCTTGATCCCATGACTGTGCCAGATCTTGGGGGAGCCATCATACGATTCATGGGAGGGCCTGAGTTCCTTTCATCGTTCGAGATAGCTTTGGCGCATGGCTTGGGCGCGGGTGCAATAGTGGGCGCCATCGGAGGTTTGGTGTTGGGGTTAGCATCACCGAAAGGTAGGATCGTATGCTCTCTCCTACTGTGCTTCACCGGGGCGACGTGGTTCGCCAACGCTTTTGCCGTCGAATCTGCCGTCGTTGAAGATGGTTTGTGTTCCTCATGGAATGTCGGGGGAGGAGCCGCGGGAGGTGCCATATTTGGCTTGGCTCTTGCACTGTACTACAGAATACACGGTAGACTGAGATCTACCAACCACAGAGCAGCGGGGACGGGAGACGGTATCTCGTAGCATACCTTGCAGATGTCAACGAGATGGTAGCCAGCGCTCGTTCAGGAGCGGTTTCGTTTACGCTCCTTCAGCGAAAGCTCCCCATCCGGGGCGTGGTACACGCTGGTCCTATCAAGAGGGCGTTGGAAAAGGTTGGCGATCCTCGAGCCCAGGAAGCCCTCCAGACCCTGGAATGGCACCCCAATCGGAAGGTTCGCAGAGAAGCGAAAGGAGCCCTGAAGAACCTCCAGGGCCGCTGGATTCTGGACTGGGCTCGGTCAAGACGCCTTCGTTGTCAAGAAGTTGCCCAGGCTCCCTCGCGGAGCGCAAGAGCACCCCGGGCCTATTCTCCGGTCACCTCCAGACCGTGTGAGTCCTGTGAGTCGCGCTCTGCGCCGGGTTCTGGCTGGCAGCGCGGACAGACAACCTCGAAGAGAAGCGCCGTTGTGTCAACGCGGCCCTCGAAGCAGACGACGAGGACGAGCACGCAGCCCAGGCATTGTTCGCGTTTGGTCAGAGTAGATATTCCTGTTCAGCAATTCGCCGCTCCGCACCGGGTCCTCCCTGCTCACCTGAGATGCCAGCGCCCTACCCTTGCCTTCCCCCCTCTCCTCTGCTACACTCCTTGAGGGCTACCAAGGGAGGCGGCATGCTGGCCAAGGTCTTCAGTTGCGCGGTCATCGGACTCGACGGAGCCATCATCCAGGTGGAGGTGGACATCTCACGAGGCTTGCCTTCCTTCACCATCGTCGGCCTCCCCGACACCGCCGTCCAGGAATCCCGCGAACGGGTCCGCGCCGCCATCAAGAACTCCGGCCTGGCGTTCCCCGGCACGCGCCTCACCGTCAACCTGGCCCCCGCCGATCTCCGCAAGGAGGGACCCGCCTACGACCTGCCCATCGCCCTGGGCATCCTCCTGGCCAACGACCAGCTCTGGGCCGATGTGTCATCGTTTCTTTTCGTCGGTGAACTCTCCCTCGACGGCGCTGTGCGCCACACAGACGGCATCCTCCCCATGGCTAGCGTGGCCAAGGATGAGGGATTCGAGCGCGTCTTCGTGCCGGCCAGCGACGCCCCCGAGGCCTCTCTGATCCAGGGCTTGGAAGTGGTGCCCGTGGAGAGCCTGGGCCAGCTAGCCATGCAACTCCAGGGTCTCGAGGAGATGACGCCCTATCAGCCGGACTTCGACATCGAGGACGAACCCGCCCCCCTGTACGTCACCGACATGGCCCATGTCAAGGGGCAAGAACACGTCAAGAGGGCCCTGGAGGTGGCTGCCGCTGGCGGCCACAACGTGCTCATGACCGGTCCACCCGGCGCTGGAAAGACCCTCATGGCCCGCGCCATGCCTTCTATCCTGCCCAGCATGACCATCAATGAAGCCCTGGAGGTGACCAAGATCTACTCCGTCTCGGGCTTGCTGCCGCCGGAGACGCCTCTCATCCGCAACCGCCCCTTCCGCGCTCCCCACCACACCATCAGCCACGCCGGGCTGGTGGGCGGCGGGCAGTGGCCTCGACCGGGCGAGATCAGCCTGGCCCACCACGGCGTCCTCTTCCTGGACGAGGTCCCCGAGTTCGGCACACGGGTTCTGGAGGTCATGCGTCAGCCCATGGAGGACAAGGTGGTGACCATCAGCCGCGCCCAGGGCACTCTCACCTTCCCCGCCAACTTCACCCTAGTGGCGGCGATGAACCCATGTCCCTGCGGCTACTTTGGCGATCCCACCAGGGAATGCACCTGCCCTCTATCCATGGTCAGCCGCTACCAGAAGCGGCTCTCCGGACCACTGCTGGACCGCATCGACATCCACATCGATGTGCCCAGGGTGAACTACGAAAAACTGACCGACGAACGGCTGGGCGAGCCATCGGAGGCTATCCGCGCCCGTGTGGAGAAGGCCCGCCGCAGCCAGCGCCAGCGCTTCGCCAACGGGAAGCTGTCCTGCAACGCGGACATGGGACCCGCGGAGGTGCGGGAATACTGCCAGATCGACGATGCCGGGCGCAGCCTGTTACGGGCGGCCATGGAGCAGTTGCAGATGAGCGCCCGCGCGTTTCATCGCGTGCTCAAGCTGGGCCGGACCATCGCCGACCTGGCCGGCTCGGAGGGCATCGAGACTGCGCACCTGGCCGAGGCTCTTCAGTATAGACCGAGGACGCACCTCTGAGAAGACGGCACGCAGATTCTGCCGGAGAGAGGAGGTATGAGGCACAAGGACCCGCTTTGGCGCTGCCCGGGGGTGACCCCTCTCTGGGCGGTTTCCCCCGTGGAGGCTTGTGCGCCTGACCTTGAGCCAGCAAAGCCGTCGGCTTGAACAGAGGGAGGACTTCGATGACCATGACGCCCAAAGGTGCTCTGATACTCTGTCTAGTCCTGCTGATGATGCTCACCGCGTGTGGCCAGGAAGCAGCAGAGGAGGCTGCTCCGACCGTGCCACCTCAAGAGGTTCGCACCGTCGAGCCTGCGCCAACACCGACCCCCCAGCCAACGCCGACAGAAGCTCTGCCACCAACGCCGACAGAAGCAGCACCGCCCACGCCCACGCCAGTTCCACCTGCGGCACCGGAGGTGGAGGCGGAAGACTGGGCTGAGTTCTGCCAGCCGTCACCAGAGGAGGAGGGCGTACTGGTCGCCAACCTGGCCGTGGGCAGCACCGTCGAGCTCGATGCCTACCTTTACGTCAAGTCCTACTCCAACATCCGAAACAACGTGATGCCTTTCACCCTCCGTGGCATCCCATACCAGTCCGGCGATAGCGGTTGGATCGACGCCTGTCAGATCCATCTCCTCATCCCCATCGGGACCGGTCCCAACCACGTCAAGGAGCTTCCAGACAAGTTCCAGTTCGGCGACGTCGTGGTCTGGCACAACGCGGGGGGAGAGATACGCGGGTGGCAACGAAACCTGGACAGCTACCACGTAAGAGTGAGAGGCGTGGTCGTCGACGCCTACGGAGGCGATACCGGCCTCGACGGATCCAACACCGTCCGATTGGAGGAGATCGAGCTCCTGGAGGGGTAGGACTCGCACCTGGTCGAGGCACTATAGCACGAGCGGAGGACACACGTGTAGCTCTTCCACTCGCACATGACAAACTGAGAGAGCATTTGGGACATCGCCAACAACAAAGACAGGAGGTTCGGCATGAACACTGGAAAGCCGGGCATTGTGGCTCTGATCCTGAAGACAATCGTCGTCCACAACGTCACGTACTGGCTGATGGGTCTGCTTGCGTCCACCTTGCTGGGTTACGCGGAGGTGTACGCCAGGCCGTGGATGGCTTGTTGGATAAGACAGCTAGACGATCCACTACTCATCGCAGGGTCGCTCTTTCAACCTATCCGCGGTCTGATCTTCGCACTGGCCTTCTATCCCCTGCGAGAAACCCTGTTCGGAAAAAGGAACGGTTGGTTGATCATGTGGTGGCTGCTGGTGGCTCTGGGGATTCTCTCAGCCTTCGGGCCAACCCCTGGATCGGTCGAAGGTTTGATTTACACCGTGATTCCCATCTCGCAGCAGGTCACGGGTTGGCTGGAAATCGTACCTCAGGCGTTGTTGCTTTCCGTGATCCTCTTCTACTGGGTCAATCATCCAGAGAAGAGATGGCTGAACTGGGTGATGGGCGTGATCTTCGTGGTTATGCTCATTCTCCCGACCTTGGGGCTACTGGTCACTGCCATGGGCATAGGCTAGACGGTCCTCTCCTAGAGAATTCCTTTCCAGTTAGTCAACATCTACACGTGTGGCTTGACAAAGACGTCAGAATCAACTTAGAATAGCGTGAAACGGTAGGCACAGGCTGACTCGTCCACAGCCGGGATCTCCTCACGTGGGGCGAAGGAGGCGATAGCCATCGGTGCTTTGTGCCTACGGATGATCATTGTTGTGCGTCATTCATCGCTGCAGAAACCGTCAAGGAGGATTCGAAATGATGGACAGAGTAGCCAAGATTCTAGTCGTAGCAGGTCTGCTGGTCCTCGCCTGCGCTCCAACCCTGGCCGCAGCCCAGGCGGATCGCCCAGTGAAGACCTTACCCTGCACCTCTGCATCCCCGGTGATCAACGGCAAGATCGAACCCTTGTGGGAGGAGTATGCCCACTGGGAGGACATAACCATAGACTTCGAGATGCTTCCCGTTGGGAGCCAGCAAGCCCATCCGTACGGTGTCGACCTCGCCATGATGCAGGACGAAGGCAAGCTGTACCTTCTGCTGACGGAATACTGGCAGGAGAGAGACCTCAGGCTTGCCCAAGAGGCGGACCTCTATTCGCTCTTCTGCATGGGCTTCGAGGACCAACAGCCGGCGTGGGCGTGGAACACCAAGAACCCGAACAGGAACTCCGGCGAAGGCTGGCTCTGTTTTGTGGGCGGTGAGGACTTCGACTTCGACGATGTGAGCGCGCAGCAGGATTGGGTCCGCCTCGAGAGCCTCGCCTTCTACATCGGCAGGATCGGAGGCGACCAGGAAGGTCCTGAGGATTGTTTCGATGGGCTGATGGTGGACTACGAGGGTATGTCCCCCAGCGCCCCGGAGCTGAATGGTGTAAAACACGCCTTCGCCGCCTACTACGAGGGTGGCGAGGGCCTGGATAGCCTGATGTGGGTCCACGAGGTGGCGATCAATCTCTCCACATCGCCACTGAGCCCAATTCCGGAAGGCAGCTTCCGGGCCTGGTTTGGGGCGCTGAGCATAGGCCCCGACCTGCTCGCCCCCGCAGAACTGGAGGGAGTAGAGGACTTCCGAGCTCTGGCAGAGGGTATCAGCCAGCCGCTTCCCGAGGATCTCCTGGTGGGCCTGTGGCCTGGTGGCAGGGGGATGGTTGACCCCACGGACGACCTTGAGCAGCAGATCGAGGACATGTTTGAGTTCGTCGTTTGCTGCGAGGAGTACGGCGACATAGGCCCCAGTTGCGACTGGTGCGTGCCCTGCTTCGGCAAGGTCGAGCTCCCGCCCTGCACAGTGGTGGAGGCGGTCGAAGAGTTCGTGCCTGAGCCCGGCACACTGCTGCTCCTGGGCAGCGGGCTGATCGGTCTCGGCGGATACGCCAGTCTGCGCTTTCGAAAGCGCTAGCTCCGCGAGCGGAAGGAAGAATGCCTGACTGAAGGTCCAGAAGCGCACCTCCACGAACGCCAGTCGGACCCTCAGTCATTGATGGTTCTCGGATCGTAAGAAGGCCATCGTGCCTCACACGGTGGCCTTTCCGCGTGTTGGCAGCAACCCTCATCCTACTCACGATGGAGAGGCGAAGGTCGAGGTCACTCTGCTGCACCGCAGGGCCCTCCTGGTACTGATGGACCAAGAAGGCAGGGATGTGCCCGACGCAATCACGGAACGGCAAGAGCTGCGCCTCTGTCTGGACCCATAGGGCAGAACGCGTGTACAATCGTGGCGTCTGGGGTGGTGTTGCCGCGCTGGGGCCGTCGCTTGCTGGCTGGCTCGGAGGAGATCGAGACTGCGCACCTGGCGGAGGCTCTTCAGTACAGACCCCGAACGCACACGTAGGGTGGACGATTGCCTAAAGGCAACACCCCCTCTCTTCGAGAGTGTCTACTTCCGGTGCTGGTCAGAGCCAGGCGCGGATGACGAACGGGGGGATGCAGGTGAAGTTGGAGAAGAAGCTGAGGGAGACTTCGCTCACACAGTTGGGACTGCCTCTGTCTGTCAATTGCAGGAGCCGACTGCTACCGCTCCACAGTATCGGTCAACACCCAATGCCCCCCGCTGTCAGGCCGCACGAAGGTGGCAGTGAACTCGCGGGTCAGACCCTCTGTGCTGAAGAGGATCATACCTTCCGGTTCGGCAGGCTGATCGGAGATGAAGGCTAGGTAGAGAACCGCTGGGTCGTTCAGACGCAGAAGCATCCCCTTCTCTATACACCGACAGAACTCATCCCCTGGGAAAGTGCGAACTACTTCGTAACAACCCAGTAAATGGCGGTCATACCTCCGGGGCCCTCAGCGGTTAGGTTGTACGTCGTCCATTCGGTAGGACATAGGTCCCTTGTCCCACTGGCGCTCACAGGCTCTCCATCAAGCTGTACTGTGGTAGCGCCTTGCACCTCCCATTTGAGCTCAACACACTCGTCCTCCAGCACCAGGACCTCATCGAGCTCCGGCGCCAACCCACCCAGCCAGATCGTGATCCGCGGGGGTCCGGTGGGCCCAGGCGGCACCGTCGGCTCCGGCGCCTCTGGCCACCTGCATTCGCTTTCGCCATCAGGGCAAATCTGTCCCTCCGGACAGGCCGTAAAAACCACCCCTTCCCCTGCGTCCGGGACAGGCGCTTCCACATAATACGGCGTTGTCTGCCCAGAACAGTCCTCGACCACTGGTTCCAGCCACTTGCCGGAGCCAGCGCACACCTCGAGAAATCGGGGGGTCTGAGGCCGTGGCGCCCGATCGTCGTCTACGTCAATCTGGAACCTCCACGTGGGTATCGTGAGCACACCCTGTTGACCATCAATGGTGACACACGGTGACAAACACGGTGATTCCGGTGATTCCTCTAACCGTGGCATTGTCTTCACCTCGACCGTAGGGGGATCGTCAAAGTCGCTCGCGACAATGCAATGCCAGACAAAAGGGCAACCACCAGCAGCAAGAGCGACGAGACATGCCGGAGTGCCGCCTCCGAGCGTGCCAGCCTCGATAAGACCACAGGTAGCGATGCCCACGCCGCAACCGGCAAGGCTGCCCACACCGGACGCCAAGAAGCGTCGGGTGCAATGGTCGAAATCGTCCCAGTGGCCACCTGTGCAACCCTGTTGTCGAGGAGCGCTCACGCCCAGTGCGCGTGAACCTCCTTGGAGCTCCGTGTCTCCGATCACGTTTCCGCCTGCGTCAAAGACTATCACCCCTTGCTCGGTTATCTCTGCCCGCCCCTCCCGATCGTACAGGACCACGGCTTCGTCTTCCAAGCGCGCCAGGAGGGAATTGCTGCGCTCGTCTCCCTTCAAACGAAAAACCGCTACAGTCTCACCCTCAGGCGAACTCAGGGGAAGAACTGCCAGCACCGACCCATCGCTCATTACAGCCTCGACCCCTGTTTCGGCCTCAGTGTATCCCTGCTCGGAGGCCAGGTCGTAGACCTCCGCGAACCGTTCGTCTCCCTCTACGGCCTGTAAGAACTCGTCTGGCGTGAGTTTCCTCTCAGATACGACCTCAACTGGTTCCGAGGCCTCAACCGCTTCCGAGGCAAAGACGTAGCCCACGCGATGGGTTTCAGCCTCTGCTACCCTCCACCCGCTCTCCGGGTCGTCGAAATCGTCCTCAAAGAGCGCAATGGAAGGCTCCGTCGCCGTAGAAACCCGCAGGTTGTCGAAGAAGACCCGCGTGGTAATGGGCGATTCGGCGAACACCTCGGCGCGGAGGCCGATCATGCCCTCGCTGATGGAACTGTCAGTGAAATCGGCCAGATGCTGGTCGTTAACGTAGATGCTGATCAAATCGGCCTCCGCAACTACTTTCAGGTTGTTGGTGGCGATGCCGGTACTGATGTGGGGGGAGGCGGTGGCAGGGATCAGGGTTTGCCACTCTCCGTCCAAGAACTTCTCCAGGGCGTAACGGCCGGTGTTTCGGATATTGAAGTAGTAGTAGCTAGGCTTGTCCTGATAACGCCAGACCAGGCCGCCTCGTACGGATTCGACTTCCGTTTCGAAGCGGACCTGGACCTCGGCGGCAAAGTCAGCGAAGATCTGCCCAGGATAGATCTCCCGCTGGCCCCTGTCGTTCTGTTCTATCAACTCGATGAAGTACTCGCCAGCCTCGTAATCGCGCCGTGGGGTCGCCAAGGAGGCCACGCCCGTGTCCAACAGCAGTGAGCCCACGACGAACACCGCGATGCAGATGCAGGCCAGGAGCACGAGGCCGCCTCCACCGACCAAGGTAAGCCACAGGCCACGCCTGGGAGTCTCTTTCGGGAGCGGGGCCGCAACGGCCTCCGTAGGCGCAGCGGCAACCGCGGTCCCGCAGGCGGGACAGAAGCGCTGCCCGGAAGCCAGTTCACTGCCGCAGTCGGCGCACATCTGGGGGCTCATGGTTCACCTCCATGTAGCATACTGTAACATATTCCTTGACTGGTGGCATCATCTGTGTTTTCTGCCCTTTGCCACGAAGTTACCATTCTTTCCCCACCGCCGTCCTTGTCTCCTCGCACGCCTGTGCCTTAGAATGATCTATTGCCTTGGAACGGCAACGCACGGTTGGGAGAGGTGTCGTTCTCCCAGACTATGAGTTCGTAGTCCTCGTCCCACTAACTGCTGGAGACGATGTCCAGATCTCCGTCGTTATCCAGGTCACCCAGGGCTACCGACCTGACGTCGTCCGCACTGGCCCCCGCATCGTTGCCAGCGCCAAACGAGATGGTCCCGCAGCCGGCCGAAGCTGTCGCTTCGGCATACCGAGCCGGCCCACCAGCGATTAGCACTGGGTAGAGCACGGCGCAACAGATGATCACCCCAAGGACCGGTCGCAACCTGGCCACGAATCTACTGCGATCCATTTCACCAGCTCCCGGATCGGATGCTGGCGTGTTCAAGCTGGTTCGCAACTGGAGAGCACTGGGCAATCGAGCCAAGACCCCGCTGTCACCAACGGGGGATGCCCTGGATCCCTGCTGTTTGTGCTGGCTGTGCGCGGCGAGGGTTGGACCGGATATGTACTAGGTGATCGGGTAGTTCGGTTGGAACGAATCACTAGGACAAGCGAACGGCTCGGTGAAAGTGTGCACACGGCTTGTGAGCAGCCAGACTGCCTTGCGCACAGTATAGGGTCACTTGGTACTCGTGTCAAGGTCTTCCACGGGAGTCGCGGTCAGGCGTCGGGGACAGTACGTCGATCAGAACTCACTCGTGGATCAGCCGCGAGACATGCGTGCAGCTCACAAGACCCCT
>Ga0307421_1001552_pt1 | contig 13739 bp, 13 predicted proteins | sample SalMarWE160270MG_FD_202163 | JGI IMG/M metagenome (GOLD analysis project Ga0307421, IMG submission 202163) | Salt marsh sediment microbial communities from the Plum Island Ecosystem LTER, Massachusetts, United States - WE1602-70 | ecosystem: Environmental > Aquatic > Marine > Intertidal zone >...
AGCCAGGTATGGAAAGGAAACATGGGGACCTTTATGGCAAAGGCCAGCCCGAAAGCCAGAAAGAGCCACATTTGAATGTTTGGGTTTAACACAAGCTGATAATAATCGAATATATTTAACGAATAGGCTCCGGCCGTTTTGTAAAAAATAGAATAGAGAACGAAAATAGCGACCAGCATGAGCAGACTGCCGAACATCGTGAAAAGTACAAATTTCAAGGTGGCGTATATCTTTCTTTTGCCTCCCCAGATGCCGATAAGGAAATACATGGGGATGAGCATAGCTTCCCAGAAGACATAAAAAAGAAAGAGATTCAAGGAGACAAACACTCCGATGATGCCGGTTCCGAGAAGGAGCATGAAAATATGGTATTCTTTGACTTTTTTCTGGATCGAATTCCAGGAAGACAGGATGACAACAGGCATCAGAAAGGTGGTCAAAAGCACAAGAAAGAGACTGATCCCGTCAATTCCAATATGGTAGTTGATTCCATATCCGATCCAATCTGCTTTTTCCACAAACTGGGGTTCAGCTGTTTGTCCGTTAAAGTTAAAATAAAGAAAAAGCGATAAGATAAAATTAATAATACTTATAAAAAGAGCTGTATAGCGGATGAGATTTTCCTGTTTGCGGTTAATAAAGATAAACAGCAGGGCTCCTGCTGCCGGAAGGAATGTTACGATAGATAAAAGTGGTATATTCATGGTTTAAAAGATCAACAAGCCTAATAAAATGATAGCTCCCAGTAAAAAAATCAAAGCATAGTCCTTGATAAAACCGGTTTGAAGAAAACTCAATATTTTCCCGAAAAATCCGGTTCCTGAAGCCGCTCCGTTCACAGCCCCGTCTATGACATTAAGATCGAATTTATCATAAACGAATTCAGACCCTTTAAGGGTTGGCCTTACGAATACATAATCATAGGCTTCATCAATATAGTATTTGTTATAGAGAAGCCTGTAGAGAAACGGGAAGCGCCTCACTAGTGTATGCGGAATCGAAGGTTTTTTAAGATAAAAGAAATAAGCAATGAAAATACCGGTCAAAGCCACGATAACGGATATCAAGATCAAAAGCCATTCTATCCCGATACCCAAATGAGCCTCATGCCCATGCCCCTTATGCATGATGGGCGCCAGAAAACGATCGAACCAGTTGGCATTTTTGTCAAGCACGACCGGAAGTCCGATATACCCGGCTATGACTGAGAAAAAAGCAAGCAGGGAAAGCGGAACCGTCATGACCGGAGGAGATTCATGAATGTGTTTTTTAACCTCAGGTTCTATTCTTTCTTTGCCGTGAAAAGTGAGAAAAATCAACCTGAACATGTAGAAGGCTGTAAGAACCGCTCCTAAAATGCCAAGGGCCCACACAAAATACTGACCCTGTGCAAAGGCAGCGGTCAGTATGGCATCCTTGGAGAAAAAGCCTGAAAGAAAAGGAACCCCGGCTATGGCGATGGCCCCTATGAGAAATGTGGGGTATGTATAGGGCATGTACTTTTTCAATCCGCCCATCTTTCTCATATCCAGTTCGCCTGAGAGAGCGTGCATCACACTCCCGGCTGCAAGAAACAGAAGGCTCTTAAAAAACGCATGCGTGTAGAGGTGGAATATTCCTGCGGCATAAGCCCCAACTCCGCAGCCAATAAACATATAACCTATTTGAGAGATCGTAGAGTAGGCAAGCACCCGTTTAATGTCATTTTGCGTAAGCGCCATGGTTCCCGCATAAACAGCCGTGACCGCGCCGATAATGGCTACGATGGAACCGGCTGTTTCTGATGTGGTATAAAAGATATTCATCCGGGCTACCATATACACGCCTGCCGTAACCATAGTGGCTGCATGAATGAGCGCGCTCACAGGAGTCGGGCCTTCCATGGCATCGGGAAGCCAGACATAGAGCGGGATCTGTGCTGATTTACCGGTCGCTCCCACAAAAAGCAGTATGGCGATCAGGGTCACTAAGCCATGGGAAAGACTTCCGCTGGCTACAGCATTATTTATGTTTGTAAACTCAGCGCTTCCGACATACACAAGAATAAAAAGCATTCCAATCAGGAAACCGGCATCTCCTATCCGGTTGACTATGAAAGCTTTTTTTCCTGCGTTGGCTGCAGAATGCTTTTCGAACCAGAACCCTATAAGCATATAAGAACAGAATCCCACACCTTCCCATCCCACGAACATGAGCACCAGATTGGAAGCCATGACCAGGACAAGCATGGAAAAAGTAAAAAGGTTCATCAGAGTAAAGAACCGGCTGTAGCTTCTGTCTTCAGCCATATATCCAATGGAATAAACATGGATCAGGAATCCGACGGCCGTGACGACAAGAGCCATAACAGCGGTCAGAGGGTCGAACTGAAAGGAAAGGTTTGCCTGGAAATTTCCCGAATGGATCCAGGTGAAGAGATTTTTTACAACCGGGTATTCAGTTGGGGATATTTTGAGAAGTCCTAAAAAGGAGTAAAGGGAGATCAGAAAGGAAATAAAGACCGCTCCGCAGGCTTGAAAAGAGATGTATTTTTTAGGAAGTTTTTCCCCGAAAACAGCGAGAATGAGAGTGCTGAGAGCCGGAACAAGCGGAATCAACCAGAATATATCTCTCATTTTATCCTTTCATTAAACTGGAGTCTTCTGTTTTTATGGACTTTTTCTGCCTGTATACATGTAGTATTATGGCTAATCCTACGGCTGCCTCAGCCGCAGCCACCGTGATAATGAAAAATACGATGATTTGCCCGTTCAAGGACGAAGATGACCTGGCAAAGGCGATAAAAGCCAGGTTTGCGGCATTCAGCATGACTTCCACACACATGAACTGGGTGATCAGGTCTTTTTTGATAAGAAATCCAACGGTTCCCATGACAAAAAGAACAGCGCTTAATATCAGAAAATAATATGTGGGTATCATTTCTCTTCCTTCTTTTTTACCAGAACAAGTGCGCCGACAAGAGCCGCAATGATCAAAACCGATGTTATCTCAAAAGGATACAGGTATTTAGTGAAAAGGATCTTGCCTAAAATCTTGGGACTTCCAATGGTCCCGGCTGCTTTGGCCTCTGAAGGCCCCAGGGCGTTGTTCAAAATAAAGATAAGCTCGATGATGAGAACAAGCCCAATGCCCAGTGAGGGATAGAGGATCCATTTTTTTCTCTCGGGAGAAAAGCCCTTACGGATATCAATCATCATGATTACAAATATGAACAGCACCATAATGGCTCCTGCATAGATGATGATCTGAACGACAGCAATGAAAGGTGCGCTCATTAGACCGAAGAGTCCGCCGGTACACACAAAGGCAAGAATCAGATAAAGGGCGCTGTGAGCCTGGTTTTTAGACAGGATCATCCCCAGGATGGAACCTATACAGGTTAGGCTTAGTAGTATAAAGAGAAAAACCGCCATTTTTTAGTTCCCCATTATATTTTTTGGTGTTTACTGATGTCAAGTAAATATTTCGTTTTGAAATAATTTGATTAAAGTGCTTTTAAAACTCATGGTTCCTGTGTTATAATCATTCGAGACCGCGGGGTGGAGCAGTCAGGTAGCTCGTCGGGCTCATAACCCGGAGGTCGTTGGTTCAAATCCAACCCCCGCTACCAACTTTTTTTCTATTATTTGTGAATCCTATCTTACCTTTCATTGACATCACTGGGATAAAAGAATAAATTCAGATTATAATCCATAATATTCGTATTGACTTTTGAAAGATAAGGAAAAGGAGGTAAATCATTATGTCGCTTGTCCCAATTTTCAGGATAGGGGTATGGAACGCATGGATTCTTATGGCTCTTCTGTTCCTTTTTATGATGTTATCAGGACTCCTCCCTAAGGATATTGGAAAGAGAATAACACCTGCCAAAGAGGCAAAAAAGACCAGAAATATGATGCTGGTCATCTTTTTTACCTTGATGATATATTCTATCTTTTTGCCTCTTAAAACAGGGGGTATATGGTTCTATGCAGGACTTTCTGTTTATGTTTTAGGATTGATTGTCTCTGCTGCAGCCCTCTTTAGTATTGGCGCCACAAAACCCGGTGATCCGTTCACTAAAGGTATATATCGTTACTCCAGACATCCCATATCTTTGGGCACTTTGCTGTCTGTAATAGGAGTGGGCATTGCTTCTGCTTCGTGGCTTTTCCTGTTTTTTTCAGTCTTATTGATGGTTGTATCTCAAATGTCGTCTATTTCTGAAGAGAGTGCGACCGCGAAGAAGTTTGGAAGCGCTTACGATGAATACACAGCACGAACTCCCAGATGGATAGGAATACCTAAATCAACAAAGAAATAGTACGTATGTTAAAATCAATATAAAAATAACTTTTTTTTTAGCAAAAAGAAGAGTTTGATATAATAGAGAAAATTCCTTACGATTGAGAAAGGGAGAAAGATGGAGAAAAGGAGTTTTTGATGTCGCTTCGAATGATAGATATTGTGCTTCCTCAAGAATTCAAGAATGAGATCGAGACGCTGATTAAGGAACAAAATCTTTTGGATGTATGGGACGAAGAGGTCTCGGAGGGACAGATAAAAATAAAGGTGCTCGTTCCCACGGAAAACACCGAGCCAATCATGGATGCGCTAAAGAAGCGCTTTAACAGTGTCAAAGAATTCCGGATGATCCTTGTTGCTGTGGAAGCCTCTGTCCCAAGACCGGATGAAAAGGAAGAGGACGATAAAAAATCAGAGGTTCTTTCAGCTCAGAAAAACAAGGAAAAGAAAAGAGCGCGGATATCCAGGGAGGAGTTATATGCTGATGTGGATATGATGACCAGAATGTCCTGGATTTATATGGCACTCATGATCCTTGCCTCTGTTGTGGCTGCTGTAGGGATTTTGCGGAACAATGTCGTCTTCATCATCGGTGCTATGGTGATTGCTCCGGCATTGGGGCCTAACGTTGCTTTGTCACTGGCCGCCACCCTGGGGGATGTAGAACTGACTCGAAGAGCGATCAAGTCCATTGCTCTGGGAACAGGTGCTGCTTTTGTTTTTTCAGCATTCATTGGCATTCTTTTTCATGTGGACACGCAGATCCCCGAGTTGGTCTCCAGAACAGAGGTCAGTTTCGGGGACATAGCCCTTGCTCTGGCTGCCGGAAGTGCGGCTGTGCTGTCTTTGTCCTCAGGTATGGTCACGGCTCTTATCGGCGTGATGGTTGCTGTGGCTCTTCTGCCTCCTCTTGTTACACTGGGCATGCTGGTAGGCTCAGGTCAATGGGATTTAGCCCTCGGCGCGTTGTACCTTTTTCTTGTCAATTTCATTTGTGTCAATCTTGCGGGTGTTCTTACATTTTTGGTCCAGGGCATTCGCCCTTTATCCTGGTGGAAAGCCCATCAAGCGAAAAAAGCGGCACGAAATGCGATCATTATATGGACTTTTTTCCTTGCTCTGCTGGTTCTCCTTATCCTTTTATCCCGACATAACTAACCTGACTTATTAGAAAAATAGCGAGTAAAAAAAGGGGAGTCTCCTTGTTGGAGACTCCCCTGCATTACGGCGTCACAAAACGATGTGACAGTAAACTCTAAACGGAAGGAAAAGAGTTTTTATTAATTTCTACCTAATACTCTTGATGTTTCAGCCACTCTTCCTACAGCCAATATATAGGCCGCTTCTCTCATAGACACTTTATAGTCCTTCATGGTTTTGATAACATCCCAGAACGCCTGATTCATTTTCTTTTCCGTTTTAGCAAGCACTTCCTCTTCTGAAAAGAAATACCTCTGTAAGTCCTGTACCCACTCCAGATAAGAAACCATGACTCCTCCTGCGTTTGCCAGGATATCCGGGATCACAAGAGTTTCTTTTTCTTTTAAGATCTCATCCGCATCCAATGTTGTGGGACCATTTGCCCCTTCAAGAATGATTTTCGCCTTCACATTATCTGCATTGTTTTTATGGATCTGTCCTTCAACGGCTGCCGGGATGAGAATATCGCAAGGAAGGCTGATAAGATTTTCATTGTCAATAGGTTCTGTTTCAGGAAAATCGACGATAGAGCCGGTCTTGCTGACCTGCTCTTTAAGAGCCACAGGATCAATGCCTTTTTCACTATAAATGCCGCCGTAAATATCCGTGACTGCAGTAATTTTGCAGCCTGCTTTGTGAACAAGCTTTGCAATAGACGATCCAACATTGCCGAAACCTAAAACAGCGACTTTCTTACCAGCCAGTGAAAAGTCAAGGTGCTTTGAAGCCTCTCTCAACACGTAATACAAACCTGTGCCCGTGGCTTCTTCTCTACCGAGGGAACCTCCCAGAAGTATGGGCTTTCCCGTAACCACAGCCGGTTCGATCTGTCCGTTTTGTTGGTAAGCATCGGCAATCCATGCCATTGTCTGTGAATTGGTGAACATGTCCGGTGCGGGAATGTCTTTAAAAGGGCCTATGATGTCCCTGATAGCTGAGATGTACTGCTTGGTCAGCTTTTTCAATTCGTTTTCAGACATTTTTGTCGCATCGCAGATCACCGCTCCTTTTCCGCCGCCAAAGGGGATATTGATCACAGCGCATTTCCACGTCATCCAGGAAGCAAGCGCTTTGCATTCACTCAGAGAAGCATCCGGACTGTACCGAATGCCGCCTTTTGAAGGGCCTCTGATGGTAGAATGCTGAACCCTGAAGCCGGTGAATGTTTCCGCATTTCCATTGTCCAGAGAAACAGGAATATGGACCGTAAGCTCTCTTTCCGGATATTTGAGCCTCTGGTAAATCCATGGTTCCAGGTCCAGATAATCCGCAGCATTCTCGAACTGCAGTGTGGCTTCAATAAAAGGATCGTATTCCCCTTCCTTTTTCTTAATGACCGGTTCTATATATCTAATTTTTTCCGGTTTTGCCATTTTAATCTCCTATTTCTTTAACAAGGAGCTTCAATAATTTGTCATAACCTGTTTTTTTGAACTGAAGAATTGGGTATTTTTGACCTTTGTAATAAATAAACTTTTGATCCAGCCTGATTCTTTTTGGTTTGTCTTTCTTTTCCTCTTTTTCTTCTAAAATGGATTCCATGTCAGGCCATGGAATGATCTCTGCTTTGTGTTTTTCATAGATACTTTCTTTTTCTTTCTTTTTAGCTGATGCGTTATAATAATTATTCATAATGACCTCCTTTTCAAGGCGACTTTAATCAATGCAAGGTATGTGCCAAATTGTAACTATACTATTATCAGTTAGTTAGATATTTCACATGCTGGCACTATAGCATTTTGCATCACTGCAATTTGCAATAGTTGTGTTTTTAGGGAAGACTAAAGGCTTATTTTTCCCAGGACTTTATTTTCCTGAAAAGTGAGGTGGGATGGATTCCCAGTATTTTTGCGGCTTTTGTTTTGTTATTATCCGTATGTTCGAGCACTCTTTCTATGTACTGTTTTTCAAGCTGTTCTAGAGTGGGAAGGTCTTTATTTTTTTCAGCTTGCTCCATCACAGCCGAGCTTGTATATTTTTTATAATTTCTTATTTCAAGAGGAAGGTGAAGCATTTTTACCTCATCGGAAATATGAAGAGACATGATTCTTTCCATTATATTTTTTAACTCCCGGGCATTTCCCGGCCACGGGTAGTTGACCAGACAGGCTGCTGCCTCAGAAGTTATTCTCTTATAGGAACGTTTCAGCTCTTGATTTAGCTCTTGAATAAAATGAAGCGCAAGAGGCAGTATGTCTTCTTTTCTCTCTCTCAAAGGAGGTATTTTGATGGGGACCACATTGAGCCTGTAGAACAGATCCGAGCGGAACCGCTCTTCTTTGACAGCTTTTTCAAGGTCTTTATTCGTAGCGGCTATGATCCTTATATCGACTTTTATGTTTTTGTTTCCTCCCAGTCTCTTGAATGTTTCTTCTTCCAGAACTCTCAACAGTTTGGCCTGGAGATTAAAACTCATATCTCCTATTTCATCAAAAAAAACCGTTCCTTCGTCAGCTTTTTCCAGAAGACCTAATTTTCTTTTTTTGGCATCTGTAAAAGCACCTGCCTCATATCCGAACAATTCGCTTTCCAACAGATTATCCGGAATGGCCGCGCAATTGATCTCTATGATCGGCTTGTCAGATCGAGGGCTTTGGTAGTGGATAGCCTTTGCGAGAAGCTCTTTACCAGTACCGCTTTCTCCCTGCAGAAGCACTGTGGTTTTAGAAGCAAATGAGATTTTGTTAGCTGTTTCCAACACTCCGGTCATCTCTTTGCTTTCCGCGACTATGTTGCCAAAATAATAACGGCCTTTCTCTGACTTGAGGTGATCTTGAATTCTTATGCGAAGATAAAGAGTTTCCAGTGCGCGCCGGATAGTATTCTTTAAGTCGTTTATCTTAAACGGCTTTAAAATGTAGTCATACGCGCCCAGTTTCATGGCTTCGACGGCTTTTTCAAGGATTTCATAAGCGGTCATCATGATGACAATGGTCTCGTTTCTCTTTTCCTTTATTCTTTTTAATACCTCAAGTCCTGAAATTCCAGGAAGCATCAGGTCGAGAAGTATTAGATTTGGTTTCAGTTGTCCCATGATCTCCAAGGCGCTTTCCCCTGAGTCAGCAATGTGTATTTCATATCCTTCTTTTTCCAGGGCTTTCTTTAAATTATTAAGGGTCAGTGTTTCGTCATCGACAATAAGAATGGAGTAAGAGGTCATAAAATGGTCTCCTCATCTCTCTCAGCTTTTTTCCCTTCCTGCCGGATAGGAAGAAATATTGAAAATGTGGTCCCTTTGTTCAGTTCGCTTTTTACAGATATATCTCCTTTGTGATTTTCTAAGTAACTCATGCTAATACTCAAACCTAATCCTGTTCCTTTTGATTTTTTTGTGGTAAAGAAAGGATCGAATATTTTCTTGATATTTTCTTCAGAAATTCCTTGGCCTGTATCTGAAATATCGATGCGCACCGTTTCTTTAAATTTTACTTTGGTCGTGGTCACGACTAATTGTCCTTTATCCGGTATTGACTGGGCTGCGTTCAAGAACATGTTTATAAGGACCTGCCTGATTTGGTTATGATCCGCCGTGATATTTGGGAGTGAAGATGAAAGTTTTTTTTCAAAGTTGACTTTTCTGAATATCGGTTGATGACTGATAAAAGAGATCGTCTCTTCAATCAGTTGATTGAGATTGATTTTAGTGTACTGAGGAGGAGCCGGACGGGCAAAATTAAGAAGACCTCTTACTGTTTGTGATATTCGATAGACATTCTCCAATACCAACGCGATTTCCTTTTTTGACTTTTCTTCCTGAGCTTCTTCCTCCAAATTCTCGAGATAAGAGGAAATACCTAAAAGCGGGTTATTTATTTCATGGGCCGCTCCCAAAGCGAGCTGACTGAGGGCTGAATATTTCTCATATTGAGCGAGTTGTATACGAAGCCTTTTTCGTTCGGTCACATTCTCTATTAAGAGAGTCACTCCTAAAACATGTTTTTCATCAGCTAGTATAGGGAAAAAGGAAAAATTGAAGTATTCCTCTCTGTTTTCTATATTCACCTGTTTTTCACGGATGTGATGGGGGCGTGTTTCTTTTATGGTTTTCTCGAAGACCTCTTTTATGTCCTTTTGGTCAAGGCAGGGAAGTATTGTAAAAAGATCATCTCCTTTTTCTAATTTGTCCAGCTTGAATAAGTTAATGAATTCTCTGTTGTAATGTGTGATTTTATATGATGTATCCAGAGCAATAACTCCCAGTGAGATGCTGTCAATGAGGTTTGATATATATTCTTCAGAATTTTTAAGGTCTTTGGTTAGGTTGCGCAGAAGTGAGGTCGTCCTTCTGGAATAAAAACCGGATATCACAATTACAAGGAGGAAAAAAGGGACAAAAATAAAAATGATGACCTGACTCACTTCTTTGGCAGGAAGCAAAGCTTCCTTCAAATCTATCTCAGATACAATATAGAAATCTTGGTCTGTTAACTTTTTATAAGCACACAAGACTTTCTTTCCTCTATAATCAAAGTGGGTTTTAACTCCTGCATCGCCTGTATGGGGGTTTTTTTCTTCCATAAAATGTCCTATATCAGACAAAGGTTTTCCTCCTAACCGAGTGGGTGAAAGGAGGGTTCCCTCTTTGTTGACTAAGAAAACCTCACTCGTATCACCCATTCTCAAATCAAAAAGAAGGTCAAAGAAATTCTCCAGATTAATGGAAGCGGCCAACACTCCCATGATTTTACCTTCTTTGTTTAATAGGGGGTGTGACAGTATCATAACGGGTTCATTAAGAATATCGGAAAAAAATATTCCTGAGTTGTAGGTATGCCCTTTTTTGCTTTGCTGGAAATACTCCCTACTGGAAATATTTTCCCTTACATTGATGTTTATTGACAGAAAGACGTCTCCATTGAGATCAGCAATGATGACAAAGTCATACCATTTTTTCTGCTCTATTAAAGTACTTAAAAAGTCCGAATACTGTGAGGATTGATACGCATCCTGGATATTAAGTTTGGAATAAGATTTAAGGTCAGATTCTCTGTCAGTGAGAAAAGTGTTGATGGTTTTGATGTTTTCATCCACGGATTCTGAGAGGCGATCATAAATCTGGTTTTTTATAAGTGATGAGATCTCGTGGTTGAAAATAAAAAATAAAAGCAAAAAAGGAGTGAAAAACAGCAACAAAGTGATCAGGGCATTGCGCAGGGTCAGCTTTTTATAATAGATTTCTTTCCCCTTCCCGGATGAATACTTATTTTTGGACATTTTCCAGAGGCAAGTCATTTTTCGTATGTTTTTAAATATTGGGAACGAAAGTAAGACTTGGCTTCTCCCATGTTTTTAAAGCTTAGTTCCTGGTTTTTGAAACTCAATTCACCCTTGAAATCCTCAATCGATTCATACTGATGGGCGGTCATCCAGGATTCAAGCTCGTTTGCCATATCTTTGACAGTGTCCAATCCACCCTTATAAAAAAGAGAACAAACCTGTACGGCTGAAGCCCCAGCTAGGAGCTGTTTTATCAGTCCGTTTCCATCCATGATCCCACCTGAAGAGGATATGTCACAGCCTATTCTGCCCGCAACGAGAGCCACCCATCTCAAAGTCCGGTTGAAGTCGCCCTTCCCTTTTATGGTTCTTGTGGTGAGGTTTTTCAGATCAATATCAGGTTCGATAAACCAGTTGAAAAAGACAAGCCCGTCGCATCCTGATTCAGACAGCCTTCTGGCCAAGTAGGGAACAGAGGTTATCTGGTTATTCAATTTTATAGAGACAGGAATAGAGACACTGCTCTTAATACTTTTAAGGATTTCAAGGTGCTGTTTTTCATATTCAGCGCACGGTTTATCAAGCTCCAACGGCAGGGAATATATATTCAGTTCCAGTCCGTCAGCGCCGGCATCCTGGAACTGCTTGGCAAACGCAGGCCACAGCTTGGGAGACCGGCAGTTGATGCTTGCAATGATCGGAATCTTTGATTTTTGCTTTGCTTCTTCAATCATCTGGTATATTTTCTGAGGTCCGTATTCTAAAAGTCCTCCTTCACGCAGATAATCAACAGCTTCTGGATATATATTGATATATTTATCATACACATCTTCTTGTGAGATAAGCTGTTCTTCAAAGACTGACTTTAAAACCACGGCCCCCACACCGGCTTCTTCACACTTAAGGATCCCGGATAAAGAATCCGTAAATCCGCTGCTCGCGGCAATGACCGGATTTCTCAGCTTTAAGCCCATATAAGAAGCTGATATATCAGGCATTTTGTTCTCCCTTTCCATGTATTTTCACAGACAATGAAAATCCTTTTTTAGAATAGAACAATTTCAACCAGAAATAGAATTATACTATCATTGTTCTGCAAATCAAAGTAATGGATTGATTTTATGTTGAACATCTCTTTTTCAAGTGGTATAAATGAGTTCTATCGCAATGGGTCTCAAAGAATATAAAAAGAAAAGAGATTTTAAAAAGACCACAGAACCTGATGGAGCTTCAGGGCCTAAGAAGAAGAAAAATCTCGTATATGTTATCCAGCGTCATGACGCTTCACATCTTCATTATGACCTGCGTATTGAAGAGAATGGTGTTTTGAAAAGCTGGGCTTTCCCTAAAGAACCTCCTATGAAATATGGAATCAAAAGGCTTGCGGTTCAGACAGAAGACCATCCCCTGGGTTATGAAGATTTTGAAGGGACCATCCCGGAAGGGCAGTACGGTGCAGGCCAGGTTGAGATCTGGGATAAAGGCACTTATGTTCCCATTGAAAAAACTTCTGAGAAAAGAATTTTTATGCTATCAGGGGATAAGCTTCAGGGAGAGTACTGCCTTATAAAACTGAAACCAAAAAATTCTGAGGGCAAAAATTGGCTGTTTTTTAAAATGGAAGACAAAAAAGAGCCCTGACCTGTCCGTTAATACTCTTCCAAATGATTGAATTCAGCATCTTCCAGCCAGGTCTCTGGTCTGGAAACAAAATTGATAATGTTTTCCAGCAGGAAATAGTGCCGTTTTTCTTCCTCGGCTATCTTTAAAAACAAGTCCTTCTGGTCAGGCTCATCCACTTCAGAAGCCTTTTTCTCATAAAATTCCTGGCTTTTCTTCTCAATGTCTTGAGCTTTTCGGTACATATCTTTCTGTCCTATATCCGGATCTACCTTTTCCCCTCTCATATCTGTAAAGATATTTTTGCTCTTCTTTAAGATATCTGTCTCATGCATGGAGACCTTTGTTTTTTCAGACATGGATTTGAAAATGTTGAAGTGTTTCACTTCATCATCAGCCAGCATGGTGAGTATGCTTTTAAGCCCGGGATGATTGATTTTTTTTGATAATTCACGGTAGTATTTTTCTCCGTCTTTTTCCATCTTCATGGCGTATTCAAAAATATCCATTTTGATATTCCTTTGGATGAAATATTTTGTTTTGCTTACATAACTTCTTGCTAAAGATATAGTAACAAAAACGGAAAAAGAGAGCAAAAATACATTTTAACTTATTCATTGTATTTGCTATAGTATGAAGGCAGGATCCATAAAAAAATCTGGTAAAAAAATAGGGGAGAATAAAATGAAAAAAATGTATTCAATGGTTCTATGCATGGTGTTTCTGTTTTTTTTAAAATCCGTTGTATTTCCTCACTGTGAGATTCCGTGCGGGATATATAATGATGAAATGCGCTTTGAAATGATCATGGAACACATACAAACCATAGAAAAATCCATTAAAGAAATACAACATCTCTCAAATGAAACAGCTTCTCTTAATTACAATCAATTAGTGAGATGGATCACCAATAAGGAACACCATGCAGAGGAAATACAGCATATCATAAGTCAATATTTTTTAACTCAACGCATAAAAATGAATGAGAAGAAAGAACCTGAAGCACAACAAATATATATGAATCAGTTATCATTGTGTCATAAAATACTGGTACTCTCGATGAAGACCAAGCAGAGTCTGGAACTCTCAAATGTAGAGGAACTCAAAAAGACCGTAGTTGAATTCAAGAGCTCATATCTGGATTCCAAATAAAAAATCAAAAGGATGGACTCATGAATGTCAATCAAGCCATTCAAAAAAGGAGAGCCTTTCGTTCTTTAACACATGTTGAAATAAGTAAAAAAACAGTCAATGACTTAGCAGAAAGCGCTCGACTCGCTCCCTCATGCTTTAACAATCAGCCCTGGCGGTTTGTTTTTGTCTATGATCCTGACACTCTCAAAAAGATGCACTCGGCCCTCTCCGAAGGAAATGAGTGGGCTCAGTCAGCATCCATGATCATAGCTGTGTTCAGTAAA
>Ga0307421_1001558_pt1 | contig 13708 bp, 16 predicted proteins | sample SalMarWE160270MG_FD_202163 | JGI IMG/M metagenome (GOLD analysis project Ga0307421, IMG submission 202163) | Salt marsh sediment microbial communities from the Plum Island Ecosystem LTER, Massachusetts, United States - WE1602-70 | ecosystem: Environmental > Aquatic > Marine > Intertidal zone >...
ATAGCAAGTGAAATGTCGGCAAGCCAGGCAACAAACGATAAATTACTCTCAATAGCCATTGGAGGGCAAGTATGGTAAGGAACAATATCCAAGGGATTTTAAAGGCAGCGAAAATAAAAAAATTATTAAGTAGCGAGATTGGTTTAGTATTAACCTTCTTGATTATCTCGGTATTTTTTTCATTTTTATCAGATTATTTTTTTGCTCCAAAGAATTTATTCAATGTAACCCGACAGGTATCCATAAACTTGATTGTGGCTATTGGTACGACCTTTGTAATTCTTACTGGTGAAATTGATCTTTCAGTTGGTTCAGTAGCAGCTCTTTCTGGTGTTGCAACAGCATGGGTAATGACTATAACTAATTCGATTACATTAGGTATTCTAGCCGGCTTGGGAATAGGATTGGTGATTGGTTTAATTAATGGCTTACTAACAGTTTATGGCAAGATTCAATCCTTTATTGTGACGTTGGCTATGCTAGGAATTGCGCGTGGTATTGCGCTTTCTTGGACAAGCGGACGACCGATATCAAATCTAACCAGAGAATTTGCGGTTTTTGGAGCTGGCTATCTAGGGAAAATTCCTGTTTCAAGCATTATAGCCACTGTTTTTTTTATCCTGGGGTTTATTATCCTAAATAAAACTAAACACGGGGTTTATGTATTATCAACAGGTGCAAATAGAGAAGCTGCCAGATTGTCCGCTATTCCAGTGAATCGTTATCGGATTTTAGCATTTCTTGTTTCAGGATTGCTTAGCGCTGTCGGAGGCATAATTATTACCTCTCGTTTATTATCAGCTCAACCTACGGTTGCTGAGGGTATGGAGTTGAATGTTATTGCAGCAGTGGTTTTGGGTGGAGCCTCGTTATCTGGTGGCGAGGGATCTGTGGTAGGGACTTTATTAGGGGCAATGATTATTGGTGTGATTAATAATGGTATGAACCTTACTGGTGTGTCGCCTTTCTTACAGGAGATTGTTAAGGGACTCATCATCCTGTTCGCAGTTCTAGCGAAAAGAAAGAATGATTAATGGAAGATAGATTTTTGAGAAGGAGGTGGTGCGATAGATTTTACTTGTTTGTAGTAAAGAACATAATAACAATAAAAAACTTTTAGGAGGAAGCAAATGTTTAAAAAAGGCACTATAGTACTTCTTGTCTTGTCATTATTTTGTATTGCAATGACAAGTTGTGCTACCGAAAAAGCTCAAGTCGAAGAAGCACCAGTTGAAGAACCGGAGGTTGTTGAGGAAGAACCGGCAGATGTTTATGTCATTGGTTTTGCAGTATCAACTCTGGCAAATCCTTTCTTTGTCTCAATGAAGGATGGTGGAGAAGCAAAGGCGGCTGAATTAGGGATGGAAATAATCACCTTGGATGCGCAAGATGACATTGAAAAGCAGGCATCGCAGATTGAGGATTTAATTAGCCGTGAAGTGGATTTGATTATTGTAAATCCGTGTGATTCTGACGCAATAGCTACATCTGTCATAGAGATCAACAAAGCAGGCATTCCTGTGATTACAGTAACTCGTCCATCAAACGGCGGTGAAGTTTTACAGCACTTGGATGTTGATAATTCATTTGCTGGTAAGCTAGTAGCCGATGAGATGATCAAAGTTCTGGATGGGGTGGGCAAAGTCGCCATTTTGGAAGGCATTGCTGGCGCACCATCTGCTGAAGCACGCCAAAAAGGTTTTATGGATGGGATAGAAGGAGTTGAAGGCATTGAAGTTGTGGCTAGTCTAACTGCTAACTATTCACGCGAAGAAGGTGCCAGCGTGATGGAAGATATCCTTCAGGCCAATCCTGAGCTTGATGCCGTATATGCGCACAATGATGAAATGGCGTTGGGTGCAGTCCGCGCTATTATTGCTGCTGGACTCTTGGATAAGATTAAAGTCTTTGGTGTCGATGCAGTAGATGACGCATTGGCTGCTATTGCTAAAGGTGAAATGGTTGCCACAGTCAAGCAGCAACCTTATTTACAAATGGAGATGGCAGTTGAGGCTGCAAAGACAATTCTCGATGGCGGGACTGTTGAGCCATTGGTGATCATACCTCTGGTGCTAATCAACGCTGAGAATTTACCTTAATTCAATTTCAATAACGTAGCAAGGCGATGAGTGAACTCATCGCCTTGCAGGGACATACTAGGCAAGTATAGTCAAGAATAAGTTTGTTGTAAAGAATACACTTGAGGGTGTTGAAAAAGTCACATTAATAAGCAATTTCACCATAATTTTATGAAAAAACCACCATATGTGACGTAAAACCATAGTAATTTTCAAAAGAAATCTTGTTTTTCCACACCCTCCACTTGTCGCTTGTAATATAACAAATATCCTATTTCTATGATATATATCTACCTATTTTATCCAATCAGGCTCCGTGTCAATCCGAAAATAATAAACTATCACACCAGTGTCACTTTCCACTCCCGTTCCGCTATAATACGTTTCCTCATGTCAACCTCCCAAATCTAGTACCACTCATAGGTATACACAATTAGAAAAACAAATAGAAACCTCTAATATCAACCAGCTACCTTTAAGATCAGTTTCGCTTCGTTTGTATAGCATAAACTTAAATTTATCCTATGCGATATAAATAAAATCGGTTGACACTTTTAGCCAGATAATCTACTCCTTGCCAAATAATATGAGGTGGCTGGTTCACGTCTTTTTCATTGCCCCTGATCGTGGTCGTATTTCTTTCCAACCACCCTGTTCACATTTATCATCTCAAGCTGGGATAAGTTATTTGCAATCTTAGCCGCTTCCCACTCTGGTAAGTCATCCGGGCTACCGCCGTTTCTCTCACTGATTTAACAAAGTGTTTGCGAAAGTGGCTTTTTCTTCGTCAATTTACTCATTGAATAAATACGGACCGATTTTTACTAAAAAAAATATATATTCCATTTACTGTTAATCTCTTAACTTATCCTAATATTTAAAAAATATTTGAGAGCATCTCATTTAATTTCCAATAACTCCTCTTTTGATACCTTTGCCTGTAAACAACTTCAATATCCAGAGTATCTTCTAGAAAAGAGTCTTCTAATAAAAACAATAAATCAAATACCAGGCTTGAATTACTTACCGGCAGATCAAGATCGGCTTTTCAAACTCACGCATCATTTGGTCAACCGTGCTGCCGATAGCAACATTTATCAGCGGACTTTTTCCATAACCTCCCATAACGATCAAGTTCGCTTTCTGGGCACGTGCAGTTTCCAAAATAGCATCACCCGCATGACCATCTACCTCAATATATTCAGCTTTAACTCCATTTTTCTGTAAATAATCTCTAGCACGTGTTAGATTTTGATTTTGTTTTTTTTGCACCTCTGTGGAACTTACAACCAACAACCGGGTATCCCAGCTGCTGCCGAGATATGAAGATAAAAACAAAGCTTCCTCAGCTTTTGGGCTGCCATCATAAGCCAATAAGGTAATATCTAAACGGGTTGTTACAGATGGTACTGCCAGCACTGGCCGGGAGCAGCGCTGTAAAATTGTTCTAATCCCAGATTGCAAGCGTTCCTGTGGCTGTGCTCCAGGCGGGTGGTTGAGATGCAGCATGACCAAATCGGTTCAAATTGCGCGCTGAACAATCTGCCGGGCAACCTGGCCTACCTCAACCGCAAACTCGCCTTTTATCTTCTCTTCAGAACAGCGTGTATAGAATTGGTCGCGAATATCCTTCACTTTTTGAGAATCTAACTTTTTCTGGTTGGTAACTACATGCAATCCGCGCAGGACAGAGCTCTCATGTCGAGCAACCAGAATAGCTTCGTCCAGGACCTGCCAATTTTCTTCTTTACCGCTAAGGCCTACCAAAATTGCATTGAATAATTTATCTTTGCGGGGCAAACTTACATTAATACGCCATTCACCTGGCGGTGGTCCTGCTTCTAATTCATCTGGGGTTACCAGGTCTACGATTTTTTCCCAAACTTCAGCCAGTACTCGCCCGGGGGTGCGGTTAAAGCGGCGAGCCAGGTCTTTAGCAGTCTGGTTGACATCTATGTTCCAACCCAATGCTCCAGCTAGTTCAACCTGATGTTTTGTCAGCCATAAATACAGGTCAGTTTCAGTGCGGCCCGGAAAATCGCGCAAAATACCTAATTGCCGGATGGCGCGGATCACTGGACAATAAACATTTTCCATCCAACTATTTACTGCTTCCTCAATTGGAATATCTCGTTGTTGTTCTAGTCCGAGGTAATAATGATGGACAGATATATGTTCAAATAATTCCTTATATCCCCCGGGTTCTGTAACTTTAAAATCAAAATCTGGTGAAAAACGCTCTAATCCCATTTCGTCGAACAATTCCGCTCTTTCAGATTTGATAATCAAATCTTCCAGGTCATCATCAGGTTTAATTTCGATATTAGTGCGGAATTCACTTACATATGCTTCAATTGTGGCCATTTTCATCTGCTTTGCCACTGAGACACGATGGTTGCCATCAATTACAAAATAAATTTCCCCTATTTTGTAAACCTCGATTGGTGGTAACCCCTTCTGCACTTGAGCCAATTTAACTCTTGCCCAGCGTTCAGCACCACTGTCAGTTAGGGGTAAGAATTTTTTATTGAAATCCAGATACCGGCCTACACTTCCCACAATGGAATCTAACGGTATTTCTGCCAAATAGTGTCTTCGTTGACCAGATACTTTGATGCCTCTTTTTACTTCTTCATAGGATAATAGCTTTTCATGTTTTCCGCTGATTACGGCAATTAAAGACTGTAATTTAGCTCTTCGGCGCGCTTGGCGGAAGTCATTCAATGCAGACAAATAACTACCAGCACGATTATTTTCCATTGATTCCTTCATCTTTTCCCCGAGAAATGATCGCCTCAACATCAATCACAGTTTTACGATAACCATACGTGTTGACCACAATAGTTTGTGCATGGAGGGTTTCCACTTCTTTGGTGCTGCTGCCAACATGCACATGTCCGTGAAAATGATATGCTGGTTTGCAAACCTCTAATAACCAGCGTAGAGCTTTAAATCCCTGGTGCGCACGATCCGGTTGGTCGTGTATACCCCAGGGGGGAGAGTGGCTAATTAATATATCCAACCATCGATGATATACCAATCGGTTCCACAATAATACAGGCATCATTGTCAGAACCATCCACCACATTTGAGCCTGCGTGTATTGATTAGATCCGGTTCGGTACCGCACTGATCCTTCAAACCCGGCGATTATCAAACCCTGATGCCGAATCACACGGCGGTGCAAGTTGGTTGCACCATGTGGTTTAGTGCGATCCCCATTTTCACTGTATTCAACTGCGGCAGCATGATTTCCGCGCACAAACATTACCGGGACATTCAATGAGTCAACCAGGAACTCCAGATAATAATAAGGCAGATCACCGCAGCCCAGCACAAGGTCAACATCTGCGAAACGTTGATATGTTTTTTCATCATAGAGAATGTCTTCAACTTTATCACTAATAGACAATATGATCATTTTTTATTATTCTACTTGATTGCAGGTCAATACAAAATATTAGTTGGAATTAGCAATTTCCCGCAACTTACCTCTCTTTTAGCTTTCATAGTTGCACTAGATAGTTTAATTCAAGCACAAAATTGGAAAGGCAACCCGTAAATGTATTTGTTACTAATTATTGATTGCATCATTCTTCTTCTTATTCTTTTCCGTTAACGATTAAAACGATCCACCCCTCGACCACGGCCTGCCCAATTAACTCATGCGCTTGCGCAGCGTCTTCTAGCTTAATGCGTTTCTCAATAGATGGTTTGATCTTGCCCTCTGCAAGCGTGGACGGGTCTTCCTTGAACCATCCGGGGTTCTTTTTGCGCACATCACCGATAGAATAAAATCCTGCTTTACAGCCATTAGGTAAAATGTTCCACAGGGCGACACTCAAATAATCCATCGCCACGTTGCCTCCTCTGCCCATAGCCTGATTGTAGAAACCGTAAAGTACCAATATGCCGCCTTTCTTTAACGACTTGAATGAACGTTTGAAATTCTCGTTGTCACTTTTACAGCCTTCTCAGGTACCCTGTCTATATTTATCAGATGCTTGTTAAACAATCCATATCCTATGCTCACAAACACCAGTACACCTGCTGTAATGAACCAGATCTGGATGCCAAACTTATCTGATACCGGCCCGGCCGCCGCTAATCCAATCGGTCCTGATAGGTTGATTATGCTTCCGAACAATGTCATCACCCTTCCTTGATATTCGTTATCAATTTTAGCCTGCAAGATCGCGCTCATCGGCCCATCCACAATCGGTACCATGAACCCGACTAAGAAGATGGGTGGGATAATCCAGTAAGTTTTTCCTTCTGGCAGCAGTCCAATCAGAAAAATGCCTAGTCCCACACCCAGCCCGCCCAGAAACAGTGTATAGATGTTTTTCTTGAACCCACCCCATGCGCTCAGCACCAGTCCACCTACAATGATGCCTACTCCTGTAACAACTTCCACCAGGCTGTACTGTGCTGCGTTCCCATTCAGGTGCTCAAACACTAACAGAGGGATCAGGGAAATAGCTGGAGTAAGTGCCAACTTGAAAACCAAACCTATTCCGGTCAGCACCATCAGCGCCTTCCAGTTGACCAAGTATAAGAATCCATCGCGCATATCCCGCATCACCGTACCGACCCAACTTTTTCCATGATTTTCCAATTCTTGCTGTTTGGGGATAAAAGTAAAAGCAACAATCCCGATCGCGACGGCAGCAGTGATTACATCAATAAATAATGAACCTTCCACATCTAAAAGTTCCAACACCAGTGCGCCCATTGGGGCGGAGACGATATTGATAATTCCGCGCGATGCCTGGTTAAGGCCTGCAATGCGCGCCAGGTGTTCCTCCGGCACCATTAGTGCCACGGATGCCTGCTCTGCCGGGTAGTGAAACGCGCCTCCGATTGATCGCAGCAGCATGATTCCATAAATAAACCACACTTCGGCGCGGTCCATATAGAACAGCAGGCCTAAACCCAGCGTAGCTATCGCAATTGCTGCATCTGCAGCGATGATAACTCTCTTGCGGTTTGCCCGGTCCACAATCGCGCCGGCAAACGGCTGCATCACAATCTCAGGTATCAGCGCGAACATGGATGCTGTCGCTAAAACCGTCGCCGAACCCGTCTCACGCGTTAGCCACCACACCAGTGTAAACTGCACCAGTGAGCTGCCCAAGATCGAAACTATTTGGCTGGCCCAAAATGGGAAAAATTTCTTTTTCCAGTTGTTCTTAATATTTGAAGTTTTCATGAAATACGCTTTCTGTCATTTACTCAATAAATTATATTGAAAAATAAATCCTGGATTCAAGTGCTATGTACAACTTGCTTTTCCTGAAAGGATTCCATCTATACCCACACGTATCAGAAAAGAAAGGTTCTATTTCTTCATCGCACATTAGATTGTTGCTACCCTGTGGTATCCTGCTCATTGAAATACTCCTCTCTCAGTTCAATCACACAAATCGATGTTATCCAACACATTGGAACAGCAGCTCGAGATAAAAAAGCGGGAAAGTACCAGTAGTACTTTTTGACATCTCTAAAATTCCTTTTTCTCGAACTTTGCCAACGCCACTAAGATGAATACCATACTCAACAGGGCAGTGGCGACCAGTGGGGCAATTCCCAACCCATTGGGTATCGCCTGTGCGCTAGCAGTTAGGAGCGCGATATTCGGGAGCATCAAGGGTGTGACATAGATTATTGGTTCGAACAGATTTCCCAACAGCCCCCCACCCAGGAGGAAACCCAGTGCAATCCCTAAGATGGGGCCTCGATTGTTGAAAATGGTTCCTAGCATCAGAGTTAGGGTAAGGTAGAAGAAGGTATGTATGGTCATGATCCCAACTGCGGACAGGAAAGGCGCCAAAGGAAACAGCGCACCCATATATAACGACAACATACCATAAGCCACAACGGAAGGCAGTCCAACCAATATAGCAAACATTCCCAGCGCATTGGCGGCCACTTTTGCTATAATGTAGGCACGACGTGTCACTGGTTTAGAAAGCAGCCATTCAGCCACGCCGTTTTGTTTCTCGCCGATGATCAGACCTTGTACCAGGATGATCGTCCCTATCGCCAGCACCGGGACGCCGAACTCGAAGAAAGTATTCAATCCCATCAACAGGATATAGGCAATTAACCCGCCGGCTTGGGCAATTTCGGCTTCAGTGGCGTTATTAACCTCGTCGTTAGACGCGAACAGCATGATCGCCGTCATGCCACAAAGCAACACCGTCCACAGCAGGGCGTTGATCCACCAGCGATGGGTGCCCCACCAGGCCTTACTATCTTTTCTGAACAGATTGGTAAAACCACGCAGTCCACCCCATTCGTTCACTTCTTGAAAATCTAAATTAGCTGACATTTCCATCTCCTTTGACAATTTCCATAAAAACTTCTTCCAGTTCGTATTTCTTGCGTTTGAACTCGGCCACCGTCACAGCGGAGTCAGCCAGCACGTACCGAAGCAGGTCCTTTTCGGCTGCTGCCTCATCGCTCACGCTGACCTGCCAGACACTTGTTCCATTGTGTGGTGCCACAGTCGTGTGCGCCACCCACGGCAGTTCTGCCAACCGATCGCCCAGACCATCGGGCGCACCCTTCAGAGCTACGGTGTAAACCACGCCATCCTTGCCGTTCAAGATTTGTTCAATCGGCCCGCTGGCCACCACCTGTCCCCGGTTCAAAATGGCAACCGAGTCGCTGATTCGTTGTACATCGTCTAAAATGTGGGTAGAGTAAAAGATTGTGGAATACTTGCACAAACGGGCTATTACATCCAGTATTGATTGTCGACCAATCGGATCGAGCGCCGAAGCAGGCTCGTCCAAAATTAGCAGATCAGGATAATTGACCTGAGCCAGAGCGATACCCAGTCGCTGCTTCTCGCCACCAGAAAAGCCTTTGATAGGACGGTCAGCTTTATCCTCTAGTCCGACCAATTCCAGCATCTCATCGCAGCGCTTCCAAACTTTGTCCTGTGGACCGTTATAGAAGAACTTCGCGGTGAATTGCAAATTCTCACGAGCGGTCATGTATTCGATGAAACGGGGTTGCTGCGGTAGGTATCCGATACGTTCGCGTATGGCAACGCTGTCGGTCACGATATCGTGCCCAAAGATCGAGCCTCCGCCAGCTGTTGGACGGCATAATCCGATCATTGTTTTCATCAACGTGGTTTTCCCCGACCCGTTGGGGCCCAAGAAACCGAAAATCGAATTGTGAGGTACTTGCAAATCCACATCTTGTAGGGCTTTTACGTCTCCAAAGGATTTACTCAGACTATGGGTCTCGATTACAAAATCGTTAAATTGTTTCATATCTCGTCTCCATTTTTATTAAATCTGTCTATAGGATAAAAGAAAATCCCCCCATGCACATCGACGACCTGGGGGGATTTTATACTGGTCAGGGGGGGAAACTTATACTTGGTCAGGTGGGCAGGTTGTTCGTACGGTTTATTTTATACTTACCATCCTTTAACTCATTGCTCGAGCCGATCATGTTCAGCACCAGCACAACCAGGATGGTGATAAGCCGCCAAACTTTTCTTTTGTGATTTGTCGCTGTACAATTTTCCGACACTTTCGATTACGAGTTTCATATTTACTTCTCCTTTTTTTAGACAATATAGCCATGATCATATAAGCTTCCCCTGCATTGGCGGCATGCCAAAGATCAAGCCGATGGCAGCCCCAATAGTCATCCCTGACCCTGCGGAATTCGCAGCCTTACGAGGGTTTTCTCTCCGTTTAGGTACGCATCATAAAGAGGTGTCTCAAACGATATAGCTGTGGTGATATCCAGTCCCATCTTTTTTCCCATCACGCTACCTACAATCTCAAACCTGATCTTATCGCCTTGCTGCGCAGCAATGCCGGGAAGTAACTGGAAGTTACTGGCGTTTACAATCTCATACTCCAGCCATTCACCAGGGCTGACCATCAGTGGATAGACCAGACCACTTCCATGTACGGAATTGGGTATGGCTTCCTGGGAATCAGTATCGTCTCACCCTAAAACGTTACTATATCGTTGGTGATATTCGTTATGTAAGCACCGTAGCCTGCCAGAACCATTATTGTGATTATTACAAGCGTAATTAGTACTAGTACACCGATAAATTTTATAATCTTCATTTTCTCTTCTCCTTCCTGTGATTTATAAAACCACGATCATATAAGCTTCCCTTGCGTTGGCAGCAAGCAAAATAACAATCGCCAGGCCCAATCCAATCCATTGTTCAAGGGTCAGAGAGAACTTTGGCTTGGGGGTTACAGGCGTATAAGTTGCTGGGATAAACCGTGTGACTTCATACAAATTGATTGAGTAGGTCGCCACAGACGCAAGCGTAAGCGCTGCAATTTCGTATAACCCTGTGCGTCCGAATACCGCCAGTGAAGGTGCCATGCGCTCGGGCAGCGGAATTGAAAAAGAGTTTGTGCCCAGGCAGATGGCATACATTATTAGAAAAACCAGGGGGATAGGGTATCCCAAGGGGATGCCTTTATATCTATAAATACGGTTGGACAGCACAATCATCGATGCCCCAAATAAATTCACAGCCGCGATGGGTAGCCATTCGGCGAGGAAGCTGTCGGCTGCCTTATCTCTAACCAACATCGCGCCCCCGGTGCGGCCGCGTATTATACCTTCCGGCAGAAACAAGTAGCTCAGCGTCCATGCCAGCATGAACAGTGCCAAGCCAAGCCCAAACAGCGCTAAAAAACGAACATACAATCTTTCATGACAAAGTAATTTTTTCATCGTAATTCTCCTTTTTTAATAAGTCTTATTCATTTCGCTCGTCTCAATCTAAGATCAATCGAGCCCGCTGGAATCGAATCATGGCTGCTATAAGAAAACCAGCATTAACCACAACTAAAGCAGCCGCAATTGTGAAAATGGCTTGTGTCAAATCCGCGCCAGGGACCATATAGACCTTCAATGCCTGCCCCAGTCGCGTTTTCCATTCATCGGGCAGCACTTGCAAGGCCAGTATTGGTCCCCACGCCAAAATAAAAACAGCGAGGCCTAATGTCTGGGCCGCCTGTTTTACTGAGCTGGCGCGTAATGAGATCAAGACGCCAACCGTTGATACGAGGCTGGCTGACAGCAGACTTAACCCAAGGCCGATGAGCATAGCATCAGCGCGGTAAAATATGATCCGCCCCTCCCAAAATCTGATGTTGATTGGCACCAGTGCGATGTGCATAATGATTTGTGTTACTACCCAGGTATAGCTCACGATTGCGCCTATCTTGCCAAACAGGATGACCCCGTCTGATAAGCGGCTGGCCAGCAGAGTCTCAAGTGTATGCCTCTCCCGTTCACCGGCGAAAGAGTCCGCAACCATCGTCGTCACCAAGATAACAGGGATCAAAATCCAGAATCCCAATGATACCGGCGTGGTCACCCATGCAATTCCTGCCTGCCAGGGCAAAATAACGCTCATAGTAACCATTACTATTAAAAATCTTAAAGCAGTACTTCGCTTGCTACCGCTTTGGCGCATAACTTCGCGATATTCTTTCCATATCATCGTCAAAATATCAATAATCATTTTTCTTCCTCCATCAAAGATAAGAAAACTTCCTCGAGGCTGGCTTTTCCCTTGCGCACTTCTTCCACTTGTACACCTGCACCTATCATCAAGTTGATCAACGGTGCAACATCTGTCCCTGCTTGCAAATGAAGCGACAGGTGACCATTCTGCCTCTCGGCAGATGTTATCTCAGGTCTTGCTCGTAATATAGTCAGCGTATTCTCACTAAACCCACGCCCGATAATCTCAACTCGTGGGCCGCCGGCCTGCGCCCGCAACGTGTCAGGGTGGTCTACCGCCAGCAGTTTTCCCTGCCGGATGACTCCCACCAGCCCACACAGCTTCTCTGCTTCAGACATGTTATGTGTGGTCAGGAAGACTGTCACTCCCTCGCGAGCCCCTAACGCCGCCAAATCCTCCCGCAGCGCTGCTTGTGCGATCGGATCGAGACCAGCTGTGGGTTCATCGAGGAAGATCAGGGGCGGACGGTGGAGAAGCGCCCGGGCTACGGCTAATTTCTGTTTCATGCCCCGGCTCCAGGTCCCGATGCTCTCCCTGCGCCGCTCCCACAGCCCCAGATTCATGAGCAGCTCTTTAATGCGCGCCTTGCACTCCACTTTTGGTACACGGTTGATCCGCCCGTAGAATTCCAGGTTTTCTTCAGCGCTCAGCTTCTCATAGAGACCATGGTGCTCTAGCAGCGCACCGGCGCGCTCACGGATTGCACCTGCTTGAGCCCGGGTATCGAAACCAAGCACCTCAGCCTGTCCGCCGGTCGGTTCCAGCAGACCAAGCAGCAGGCGAATAATAGTGGTCTTACCTGAGCCGTTTGGTCCCAGTAAACCAAACACAATTCCTCTTGGTACCTCCAGGGTAAGGTTATCCACCGCCCTGACGTTGTCAAAATCTCGTGTCAGGTTCTCAGTAATAATAGCTGTTTCTGTCATTTTCTTTTCTCCTTCCAGAAAACACTTTCTTCTCTGTTTCCGTGAAATTAATATGTGTAATTACTCGTCATGATCTGTCTATTGACGCTTTTGCGCATCTATCGCGGCGCCTATTACCAAGCCCAATGCAGCACCAAAAACACAACCAATCGCCTGGCTCTCGAACAGTAGCATGCCAAAGATCATGCCGATAGCAGCCCCAATAACCATCCCTGATCCTGCGAAATTTGTGTTCCTACGAGAGTTTTCTTGCTTATTCAAATTCTGTTTCATCTCTTTTCTCCTTTGCCTACTTACACCTGCGACTAAAGTTTGTTTCCCAGCATCCCATTATCACAAAATTTACCGGGAGAACCAGCTGGTGATGCGCAGTTTCAGCCCAACAACCACCAGGATAAAAATGTTAAGGGCAGCACCCGCATATGCAATGCTCCAATCTAGAACTGTTAGCACCAGCGAAAAGAGCGCTACCGCCACTAATATTGGTTTCCACCATTTCCACTTAGCCAGCAGGGCAATTGAGATTACGATAAACCCAACAGCGGGCACAACCCACATAGCGCCAAATATACTGATGCCATTCTCTCCAAGATCCCAACGGCCACCAAGCAGAGTGGTTTTGTAACTGAAGTCCTGAATTTCGATTAATTTCATGTAGACGGCAGGACCCATCAGGTGAATAAGACCGTGCACAACAAGAATGATTACAGAAATGGTTTTTATAGTTTTAGACATTGATTCCTCCTTTACCTACCTTCACCTGCGGCAAAAGTTTTCACTGCCGCCAGCAGTCGTTCAGGCGGGTCTCCTTTACTAATAAAGGCATTGGCCCCGGCTGCCAGAGCTGCCTTTTTCGCCTCAAGCCGCCCACTGAGAACGATCACCACCACATTTGGATAAATTTTTCGCATGGAACACAGCGCGTTTTTTCCATTTGTGCTAGGCAGTTCCCAGTCAAGCAGCACTACATCTGGGTGGGAGTTTTCTATCAGGGTAATCAAACGCTCAACATCCACAGCTTCTCCCACTATGCTCAATCCTGGCTCTCGTTCCAGTAATAGACGCAAAGCAAAGCGGATTTTCTTTTTTTCATCAGCGATCAAAACACGCATATAAATTACCTCTTTTATTTTTTCTACTTGTTCCCAGTTTAAATAAAAATATCCCCA
>Ga0307421_1001560_pt1 | contig 13695 bp, 16 predicted proteins | sample SalMarWE160270MG_FD_202163 | JGI IMG/M metagenome (GOLD analysis project Ga0307421, IMG submission 202163) | Salt marsh sediment microbial communities from the Plum Island Ecosystem LTER, Massachusetts, United States - WE1602-70 | ecosystem: Environmental > Aquatic > Marine > Intertidal zone >...
CGAAGTCAATAACATTTAATCATTTCTTCGTTCGCAAAATAATGCTGGTCAAGTATGCCTCTGCCTTTATCATAATGCCCGGGGGCTTAGGGACGCTCGATGAGGTGACCGAGTTATTAACACTTATGCAAACCCACAAGGTAAAGCCTTTTCCGGTGGTGCTGTTTGATAGCATGTATTGGAAAGGATTCTTGCACTGGCTTCGCGATTCGGCATTGTCCAGGGGGTTCATTTCTGAAGAGGACTTTGACCTGTTAAGGATTTGTGACCACGTTGACGAAGTAACTGAGGCTGTCCGCAAGTGGCGTGAAAAACATGAGGTTATAGGTAAGAAAGCAGTAAGTACCTGAGCCTTAAATAGAATTCTTCCGAATCGCTTAATTGCACATCATGACGGAGTGCGCAATGTCGAATGTGATAGGGAGAATCTTTGTGCGTGCGGAGTGTAATTACAACTTCGGAGGAGGAGGCAGCATCTATAGAAAGTCACCCCTTCACTTTTGGCTTTGCTCCGGGCTTAGAACGAGTTAAGACTGGGCGCTAGCTCACGCTTAAAGTAGGCAGCCATGATTTGTCTGCTTTTGAGAAGAGGATTTACCCCTTTCATGGATGGCAGAGTTAACAAAACGATGATTTGGTCAGTCTATACGCTATATAGTTCGATTCCCTTAGGGCATTACTTTCCTCCTTAACCTTCTCCATGCTCTATGCACAGACCCCATACAGTTAGGATCATATTAAAGAGAGTTTGCATTTTTTAAAATCATAGTATACAATGTTCCTGAATAGGGAACATTGTATATAGGAAATGGTACCATGCCAAAACTTGATAAACCTGCGAGTCGGTCATGAAGGTACTAGGCAAAGGGATCCTAGATGACTTCATTAAGCGTCATGCGGATGCAAGATTAAAAATATCGGCTTGGTTATTAGAAGCTGAGGAAGCAATGTGGAACACGCCAAACGACATAAAAACACGCTATGTAAATGCCAGTTTCCTGAGTGGTAATAGAGTTATCTTCAATATCAAAAGCAATGATTATCGATTAGAAACAAAAATAGACTACCAGCGTCAAACAGTCTTGATTAAGAGGATTGGTACACATACAGAGTATGACAGGTGGGATTTCTGAGGAGGGCTAAATTATGGATAAGGTGATTAAAACTAAGGCTGATTGCGAAGAAGTCCTCGCAGCAGTTGAGAAACTGATGGATCTCAACCCGGATGTTGGTACTCCAGAAGCGGATCAGTTGGAGCTTCTCACTCTGTTGATTCAAGACTATGAGTCTCGAGAATATGAATTCATCCCTCCAGATCCTGTCGAGGCAATCAAATTTCGAATGGAACAGCAAAAACTAGCGCCACGTGATCTAGTGCCTTACTTAGGCAGTCGCAGTAAAGTCTCTGAGATATTGTCCAAGAAGAGACCACTGACGCTTTCCATGATCCGCGCACTTCATACTGGTCTAGGGATCCCAGCTAAAGTCCTTGTAGTGGATCAAAGCGATGTCGAAGATGTTCAAATAGAGTGGCGACGCTTTCCTATCAAAGAGATGAGCAACAGAGGCTGGATAGTTCAACCCATCGACAATAGGCTTACTAGCATTGCCAACGTACTTAGGGAGTTCTTTGCTGCTGCAGGTCCACTTGAAGCTGAAGCTATACTGTATCGAAAGTCCGGTCATATTCGGTGCGCTCGCTCAATGGATGACTATGCTCTAGCAGCTTGGTCCGCTCGGATATTAGCAAAGGCATTCAAAGAACCATTATCTGTAGAATATGAGCCTAACACAGTTAATCTAGATTTCATGCGGCAAGTTGCCCAAATAAGCTCATCTGATAATGGTCCTCTAGAAGTGCGAGATTTTCTAAGAAGCCACGGAATAGTTCTCGCTGTTGAGCGGCATTTGCCACGAACTTATCTTGATGGTGCAGCGTTCATTGTCCGCGACAATCGGCCAGTCATTGGTCTCACTCTAAGACACGATCGCATTGATAACTTTTGGTTTAGTTTAATGCACGAACTGGCACATGTGTGCCTTCACTACTACGAAGAGGAATTTAATTACTTCTATGATGATCTTGATATAGAAACTGGAGACGATCCAAGAGAGAAAGAAGCAGATCAGTTGGCCAGCGAAGCACTCATTCCTGCCGAAGCCTGGGAAAGAAGTGCTGCCAGACATTCGCGGATTCCAGAAGCCGCTGAGCTTCTGGCTAATCAACTTGGTATACACCCGGCCATTGTTGCTGGCCGTATGCGTTACGAATCTAAATCTTATCGTCTTCTGAATAATTTGATGGGACATCGTGAAGTACAGAAGCTGTTTCCCGAAGTCAAATGGAGGTGATGGGACAGATGGTTCTGTTTGATCACACACACTATGTGCCTATACTACGTTGGAAGCAAGCTGAGAGATTGGCATTGCGAAATCTACGTGAGGATAAAGCAATGCACATCACTCCGCTCATAGAACTCGTCCCCGAACTGTTCAGGACAAATAACACTGAAAAGAATCTTGTTAAAATCGCACATGACGTCATACATTATTGGCATCAATCACCGTTTTTCCTGGATTTACGGTGGATCCCTCCTACGTTTTGCTCATATGCTGGTGAACATCTTGTGAAGGCGATCAGCAATCAAGTGCGTGCCTATAAGCAGTGCTTGATACCCGTAACCGGCATTCACCGAGACCCGGCATACCAATCAGCAGTAGCTCATGCAGCCAACACTCATGGTCTAGGAGCCTGTATACGGCTCTTACGTGAGGATTTGACAGACGCTAAGCTACAAGTGCATTTGGACAAGACTTTGTCGGACCTAAACCTTCGTACGCACGAGGTGCACATGTTGGTGGATTTACAGATATATGACCCGTCGGCTCCCAACCTAGCGACCATTGCTAAAACAGTGCCTTACCTAGATCAGTGGCGAACATTTACATTAGCTAACGGGGCATTTCCTCAGGATCTTTCTGAACTTGAGAAGAACTGTGAACATGAACTTCCACGCCGTGACTGGTTGTCTTGGTTAACAGAGGTGCCAGATGCATCCCCGAAGATCCGGAAACCGGCATATTCCGACTACACCATACAGTATCCACTTTACATTGAACGCAAGGGATTTCAAAACTTTAGTGCTAGTATCCGATATACATATGACGAATACTGGATAATAATACGCGGTGAAGGTGTTTTTAATGAGGATGGCCCGGGCTTTAAACAATGGCCCGCAAATGCTCAGTTACTGGTTGCACGAAATGAATTCTGTGGTGCTAATTTTAGCGATGGGGATAATTACATTGAAAAGATGAGCATGCAGTTTGATAAACCAGGAAATCCAACAACGTGGCTTCAGGCTGGGATTAATCATCACTTAGCATACGTGGTTCATCAGCTAACCAGCCTGTTCGATGCTTCAACTGTCGGAGCACCCTAGATCGAAGGTAATCATCATCGCAAATCCCAACTAACCTCTCGTACAAAGCAGCTCTTGGCTTTGAAGCGACCCCCTTAATTGCATCTAGCTCTCTCAATAAACCCAGTGCCTCGTCTCGCCACAATAATGCAACGACGGCTTTAATGTCACGAACTGGATTTTCTTGCGGGTCTCTGATTTCCCTAAGGCAAACGACACCGTTCTGATTCATTTCAGCTTGTTTGACTCCCCACCACTCTGGCACTATTTTCATAGCTTCGCACACATGCCGACAACCAACAACCAAGGTGATACGATCTAAGACAGAGTTATAGTTACTTGCTTGATTAGGCAAACGTTTCAGTTTATCGCGGTCGCTCTTGATTTCGAAACCATGTAATAGCTCATTTATTACAACAATATCCACTCGTGCAGAACCGTGTCGTATGCCTAACTCCTCCACAATTATGGTATCCGGCTCTTTTAGGTAGCGAGTCGAAAGCTGTTTTTTTAATGCAGTTCGTATGTCTCTGTCCTTCATTCTCAAAAGCCCATATATTAAAACCTGAAACTAATTACTAAACTTAGGCTTCAACACTCAAATTCGTATTCGCCCTTGTATTTTACATGATTGATGTGGTGGCATCAATCTTAATCACTGCATTGACAAATCAAATATAATAAGTTGTGTACCTAATTATACGCGGACTTATTGTTCGTGTACTAAAATCCTGATTACATGAATGACGTTTGTTCAACCTAGAGTGAACCCCTTGACATTTTATGGTAGTTTGGTATATTTATACCAAAGTCTATTTCTAGCAGGCGAATTGAAATCATGAAGAATGAAGATAGACAGCTCCACATAAGGCTACCTGATAAAGTCTACAAGAAGCTAAAGGTGAAATGTGTGTATGAAGACACATCCATGCAGGAATATGTGGTTAAGCAGATTGCCGAGAGCTTGGCAGAGTATTCAAACGAGAAGCAGCCCGACCAAGGGAAAGCAGCTAGGAAATCAAAGAGGAGGCGGTAACTATGGTAGGCCAATCAACAACCGCGGAAGAAATTATCAATCTAATTTTCAAGGATCCTGAGGTAAACCACGGACTTAAGATTTTCCCGCCTGCGGAACTGGGGAAACTCAATATCTCTGAAGACCATGACAAGTTCTTTATTAAATGCCCAGTCTCGAATAAGAAGAAGGTTGCCAAGCCAGAGGAGATCATCCGCCAGCTCACTATTAACAAGCTTACCGATGACTTTCACTATCCACTGAAGCGCCTGGGTGTTGAGGTTCCCATAAAGATGGGCTCAACTTATGCCAGCAAGAAGGCCGACATAGTGGTCTATGCTGAAGACAGTAGAGAGAACCCCTATATTATCATCGAGGTCAAAAAACCTCTTCGCAAAGATGGGCTAGAGCAACTGCATTCCTATATGAACGCTACGGGTGTTTACTATGGCGGCTGGATTAATGGGAATGACGAGGTCTATCAACTGCGAACCGAGCCTAACCTCTTTGAAACTCTGAAGAAGTTGCCTGCAGTCAATGAAGAACTGGATGATGTTAAGACGCCCATCAGAAAATCCGAGTTAGAACCCATTCATGACTTGAAGGAAATGGTATTGGAGTTGGAGAATACCGTTTTAGCCAATGCTGGGGTCAGTGCCTTCGATGCTATCTTCCCCCTGGTATTTGCCAAGCTATGGGATGAATTTGACAAGGGCGGAAATGATACTATGGAGTTTCGCACCACTACAGCTACACCCCAGGAACAGTATCGGAGGCTGGACGGGCTATTCAAGAAGGCGAAGGATGCTTGGCCTGACATCTTCGGTGAAGGTGATAAGATACAGCTCTCACCCGAAGCGCTGGTGGCTGTGGCCTCAGCGTTTCAGATGAAGAAGTTTTTTGATACTGACCTTGATGTTATTGACGCTGCCTTTGAGTATATGATTAACCCTGAGCAAAAAGCAGACAAAGGTCAGTTCTTCACACCTCGTCAGGTGGTTAAGATGTGTGTCAAGATGCTTAACCCCAAGCCTGACGAATTGGCTTTAGACCCTGCCTGTGGTCCATGTGGCTTCATGATCCACTCTCTCAATTGGGTTACTGAGCGTTACCTCAAGCCAAAATACGGCACTGACTGGAAAGCACATAAAGTCCAGTATGCTAACTCCAAGCTTTTTGCTATCGACTTTGACCCTAGGCTTGCCCGTGTGGCTAAGGCTATGATGCTCATCGCTGGCGATGGTAGGACCAACGTTTACCGAGTAAATTCTCTTGATCCCCGAGAGTGGAAAAACCGCACCGATGGACTGGTAGGAGCCATCTATGATGGCAAGTTCGATGTGGTGATGACTAATCCCCCATTTGCTGGTAATATCACTCAACCAGAGATTCTAGGCACCTTCGACCTGGCTTACAAGGGAGATAGTAGTAAACACAACAGAGTGAACAGGCTAACTCGTGATGTCCTCTTCATCGAGCGGTGTCTGCGCTTCCTTAAACCGGGTGGCAGAATGGCTATTGTCTCTCCCCAGGGTAACCTCAACAACACCAATGCTGAGTATGTTCGTAAATTCGTAGGTGACAAGGCCCGAGCCCTCGCCATTGTAGGGCTACATGTCAACACTTTCAAACCTTTCACTGGCACCAAAACCAGCGTCATCTTCCTGCAAAAGTGGCAGAATGAAGACGAGATTACCAATCATTACCCAATTTTCATGGGTGCCTCAGAGAAGCCGGGTAAGGACAATAGCGGAAGCTATGTTTTCAAGAAAAAGCCTGACGGCTCCTATCTTTTGGATGAGAACAACAAACGTCAGGTCGACCATGACTTAGATGACATTGCCGAGGCATTCATCCAATTTGCCCGAGATCAGGGTCTAAATTTCTGCAAGGACTAAGGAATGGCTCAACTCTCTATAGTTAAGAAGTCTGAACTTGAAGGGGCAATGAGGCTGGACGCCGAGTATTACATGCCTAGGTATAGAAATGTAGTAAATACAGTTCATAAGTATGGTAGCTTTTGTGAGCTTAACAAGATTGGAAAAGTTCTGCGTGGGAAGAATCCGACAGCCTACAGTGACAGTGGCATCCCAGTTATTAGAGCAATCGACCTTAGAGATATTACAAAGACAGAAGACTTCCTATACGCTGATCCTAAAGAAGCCCTGTTCCTTTTGAAGCAGGGAGATATACTAATTTCCTCCATAGGAGAAGGCTCTATTGGAAAGGTGCAAATATTTCAGGATACTATGAAATGTGCAACGGTCTCTGAGGTTTCAGTCATTCGGACCACGAGTTATAATCCCCACGCGCTGGCAGCTTTTCTCAAAACGAGGTACGGATATTTGCAACTCGAACGGAGGATAACAGGCAGCACTGGGCAATTGCATCTCTACCCCAAAGATATAGCCACTGTTATTGTACCATTGATCCCGGCCTCCGCTCAGGAAACTATTGAGAAGATAGATATAGAATCAGGCTATGAGTTCCAAAGGTCGAAAGCTCTTTATCTCCAAGCTGAGCAGCTTTTGCTCGACGGGTTGGGCTTTGAGGAGTTAGACTTGAGTCACCAGCTTTACTACACCGTACCCTATGAAAAGGCGAGGGAAGCAGGTCGCCTTGATGCTGAGCACTTTCAGCCCATATATGGGCTCCTGATTGAGCATCTAGCTAAGACCGGAAAAACTGGCCTACTCGGCAACCTAGTAACTCAGCCCATCAGGCGAGGGCTCCAGCCCACCTATGTTGAAGACGGGCCAGTTATAGTTGTCAACAGCAAGTATGTAGGAAAACAATTCGTTAATATTGAGCAAGCTGAGCGAACAGATGTAAATCTTTGGCAAGACAACAAGCGCTCACAAGCCAGGAAGTACGATGTAATTATGAATTCTACCGGTCGGGGGACAATAGGTCGTGTCAATTGTATCCTTCATGATGACAAGACGGTGGTTGACAATCACGTTACCATCATTCGGACAGATGAAAAACAATGCAATCCTGTTTACTTAGCTGTCTACCTCAACTCTAAATTGGGGCAAATGCAAACTGAGAAGTGGCTTTCAGGATCTTCAGGGCAGATAGAAATCTACCCTAGGGATATTGCTCGCTTTTTGGTCTATCTGCCCTCTTCAGAGTTCCAACAAAGGATTGCTGACCTAGTTGCTCAGTCATGGGAGGCCCGGCAAAGAGCGAGGCAGCTTCTAGAAGAAGCCAAGTACAAAGTAGAAAACATAATCGAGGGCAAGTCAAGTTGATGATAGTAAACACAATTGGAGGTGCGAAATGGCTATTTATTTACAAGGAATGGGGCAAGCTGAGGGACGAGCTATTCCAAGAACTTTTCAAGCGAACCTTTGACCATAAGCTATCAGAAACGCTTACCCAGAAGACGCTAATTGACCTTGGTTTACCTGAAAGGAAAATATGAAAGCCTTAAAATTGAGTAATGATCAACTGATAGAAAATATCATTGGTTTGTCCTTAGAGTATACGAGGCGCTTTGGTAAGAGCCTGGGTATTACAGGTGAAGTAGGGGAGTACAAAGCTTCCCGGTTGCTGAAGTTAAAAAGAGCATCAGGGAATATTAACAAGGGTTTCGACGCTACTGACCCAAAAGGTAAGAAAATACAGATCAAAACGAGGATTTGCTTACGGAATCAAGAAAGGACTAGCGCATTTACCAATTTCAGTTTTGATTACGCTATTCTTGTGTTACTATCCGAAAAATATGAAGTAACTGGAATCTACAAGGCTCGTTGCAAAGACATCCAGAATAAAAGCGAAAGTCAAAGTTATAAAAGACCTGCATTAACTATCAGGGACTTTAAAAAGTTGTCAAAGCTAATTTATCCATAGGAGGGTCATCATGTCGACAGTAATTTTCCATAATAAAAGCAAACTCCACGAATACGCTTACACCCAAGAAAAAGACTTTGAAGACGTAGTTAGAAAAAATACCAAGCTCATCTTTGGGTCTTCCACTATTTACATTGATTTGAAGACAAGAATAAAGACTATATCTCTTGGTGGCTCAGTACCCGATGGACTACTATTTGACCTGAAGAATATAGATAGCCCCGAATTCTACTTGGTGGAAATTGAACTAGCTAAGCACGATTTTTATAGGCATATCTTTCCACAAGTAACCAAATTCTTCGCGTTCTACAGAAACTCTAAAGCACAGAACGAACTAATAGAAAAGGTCTTTTCTTTCACACAATTAAACAAGGCGCTGGAGGATGAATTCAAGAAGTTCCTGAAAGGTAAAGAGATTTTCAAGTTTATTAAAGACACCATAGAAAATAGTCAGAACATACTCATTGTCATTGACGAAATGAAACCTGAATTACCGGAAATGACTGATACTTACAGAGAATGGAGTAAGATGGTCCGAATAGTCGTCTTGAAGGAGTATCGTTATGATAGTGGCCGAATTCTATCCTTGACACCAGATTTTGAAAGTGTTGCATTGGGTGAAATCTCTGTAGTAAAAGAAGAGGAAGAGGTAGCTGGCAAAATACCTCGCACTGAAGAATATCATCTAGAAGGTGTTGAGCCCCAGGTAAAAGAGATCTATCAGACCATAAAGACCAGTCTTTTGGATTTCAAACCCAGTTTAAGATTCAACCCACAAAAATATTATATTTCTATCATCGATAAGAAGAATTTCGCTTATATTTACATTCGGAGGAGAAAGATTAATTTAACAGTGGTACTTCTTGAAAGTGTTATTCGGAATTCGATCAAGCATCATAAAGTGGAGTCCGAATCTGAGGGTGTGCAAAAGTTCTACGGAGGAGAATGTGCAACCGTAGTTATTGAAGACAAGTCTCATTTAGATGAAGTAATAGACTTGTTGAAAATGCCAATAAAATAAGAATGTCTAGTGAAATCGTATCTAAATAGCTTTGAAATTGATATTTTATTCAATAAAATATATAAAATATGTTGAAGCTAATATATTAATAAGGAAACACATTTAAGATAATAATGAATAATCAATATTACGCTCTCTATTATCCTACTATTGAATTTCGAGATTCTGCTTGGCTGTATAGCGCTGCTCTGCTTTGGGATCGCATTTATAGAATTGTACCTTCATCTTACGTGCCAAATGATCCAGAAGATATTAAGACTTTAATTGATACTGGTGAAATAGGTATTCCGATACATCCCGATACCTATGCTAAAAGTATTGCAGAAGAATTTGTTAATAAACTCCAATCGGGGAAATGGGACGCTGCAGCATTGACATGCGAAATTCCGGAAGATTATGCTCGGCTCCATTCAGATAAGGTTGATATAAAACTAAGAGAATTGATAATAGCGAAGGGTAGAGCTAAGACTGAAGACGAGTGGTTACATGTTCCTGCTGAATTTGAAGCTCATTATATGACTTATCTTGCCAATGCTATAGCGGAGAGAAATAATTTATCCATTCTCACAGACAGTACACCAGCATGGACAGGAGCTACATATTTTAAATATGATGGTGAAGTAGAAGATTTCCCCAGAGAAGAACTAACACATGTGCTCGCAGCAGTCGTAATTCGTGACTTTATCCCAAATAACATTAACGCTATCTCCCCGAAAAAATTAATCAAATTTCGTGATAAATATCGAGATGAAAGAAAGCGATTCATGTCAGCTATGCAATCGGCAGCAGCCCGTATTTCGAGTTGTGATGATCCACATATCGTCAGAGATCTCATACAAGATATCAAGAAGGATGTAAATTTAGCTTTAAGAGATTATAGGCAGAGTCTCAGCGTTTTAAACATAGCGACGCTAACGGGAATATACAGTCTAACATTTCCTGCTCTCACACAAGTTGCCTCCATGGCGACCGGACAAGGGCTAAGCGTCGAGACATTAGCTACTGTGTCTGGTCTCGGTTTCGCCATGGGTCTTGTATCAGGACTTTCAGAAGGGAGGGATAAAAGAAGGAAATTAGGCAAAGAATCTGACTATTCTTATTTAATTCACCTGGGAAGAGTTTGGAAAAAGTGTGCTATGTATCACAACGACTATAACTACTATCTCTGTCGTGAAATGGAAGAATTTATTAATGATTAATGAAATTATGGAGTAGACATAAACAAACGTCATTTGTGCAATCGCGCTCATCTCACAAGAAGTCCTAAGGTAAAATTTCAAGCTAATAGCGACGGTTGCATTGAAGGAGGACTACGGCTACTGAAATAAAGTGTGATAATGGCCACCGCCGCCTTGGAACCTGTAGGGAGGCCGCAAGGGAGTTGAGCGAGCATCGCTCCTTGAGACCATGTCCGCATTGTGGAGAGAAGGTACGCTATGTTGTATCCCACTACTATCCGTTCAACAACATAATCGTCGGATATGAGGTGATAGACGTATATACGGTGCTTTCTTCTGAACAGGCTGAAAAGGAAGGATGGGATCCGATGATATTTCTGATGGAAAACCGTCGAGGTGGGAATAGAATAGTGTGACCATACTACTGGATAAAGAATAGGCGCGGGAGGTGGGCGAACAGGCAATTCCCTCCTCTTCTCACTTTCGGAGACTTAAGGAATGTAGTTAAGAGGTTTGGGCGTTATGATCAAAGACCGTCGAACCAAAATAGACCAAATAACTAACACGATCAAGACTAGGATATCAGAAATAAACCGGCGCTATAGAAGCGGCCCTGATTTGTATTTCTACCAAAGGATAATTGATTTAAGGAATCATTCCGACAGCATGCAGTCCTTCTTAAGCAGTGACTATCATATGGAAATGCTGTATGCCACTCTCGTATCTTGGGATATGAACACTCGTGGTGCGAAAATGAAGTATTTCACCGAATTCAAGGCTAACATACTTTCAAGTCTAAGGCGATTGGGCAAACTGGAGGTTTACCAAAGAGGGGGCAATTTGAACTCAGCCGCGACTATGTCCATTCTAAGGAGTGTCTACGATAGCCTAAGCTTGATGAAATCTGGTGCGAAACTTGTCTCGAATTCCAAACTCTTACATTTTGTCCTCCCAGACTCTTACATGCCAATGGATAGAAACAACACCCTTTGGTATTTCTATGGTAACACGGGCGAGTCACCGAACAAGTATGTTGAAATCATTGAACTTTCATTTGAGATAATGAATATGGCTGAGAATTGGAGTACCTATCTGGACGATAATTGGAATAGAACCGTGCCTAAAATGATTGACAACGCGATCATTCTATTGGTTGGAAAGAGCCTGAGGTAGTTCTTGATGAGACAGTCCCGTAAGTGCTGATAAGGATAGGCTGCACAATTACTCATAATGTTGTGTCCGTCGAGTGAGGCAAGAAGAGTTGCGAAACTCAATATTTCACCATGTTGATGCCGCTTCTCTACAGTGTTATCAAGCCTCTTTCCTATGAACTAAAATCAACTATGCTCAATCCATGCACTAGTTGAGAGAGAAAGTAACCCGCCAGCTATATACCAGAGAGGATTACCCATGTTAGATACATTCAATAATAATAATGTTCCCGCGAACATGCTAAGCGTTACTGCGATGCCTATGAGAATACGTGCTGATAGTTTGCGTGGTGCAACACGCTGTGCAGCAATGCGCATTTGCCGAAACCAGTTGTAAATTAATGCTACCGGGATGAGAAGCACAAAAATTATTCCCACAATCAGTATGACTCTATCTTGAGCGTTGTCTGCAGCAAACTGTATCAGTCGTGCCACGGATGCCACAAATAGACCCCCTACTAACACTCCACTTATTCTATATGCCCATGTTGTTAACGTATCGACGCTCGATGCTATGACCAAGAAAAAAGCAAACGCTATGAATACTACACTGATAGCTTGCATAACTATCTCGTTTATTCCCACATCTTTTACTGTCCATATGAATAAACCGGCTAATAGATATCCGATTGCCTGAGACAGAATAAAATGGGTTTGAGCTCTCGGGTGCTGCTGCATCTTGTTTAACCTCCTTGTCAAAGCGTATCCACTCCCACCTCTTCTCTTTCCTAGGCTACGTGGGTACTCTTGATCGATATATTATATCTCATGACGTTTGTGGCACGTAAGGGGTAACTGACTTTAGTCAGAAGCAACTAGACAAAGGACCGAGCGGCTTTCACTGTTTAAGTGAAGCTTAGTTCTCTGCACCTAGACTAGTATGGTGAGTAAGCTGTCGACAAGCTTACAATACTGCACTTTCTAGCGTTTTGTTCAGTAGCCCGAGTTACCATATCCATCTTCATAGTCATTATCGTGGGTGCTATAATCTCGATGAAAATAGCGGATTGTTCGGCGCGCCGAAATCAGGAACCTCAGTTTCCGCCGCTGATGTCAACGACCACAGGGGTTGGGGGACGCCTCGCACTATGCGCCTTCAACATAACCAACGCTGTGGCAAACGGGGCATTCGTCATTCTGGCGAATTCCGGGGACACCATACCAATTAGGCCTACTCAAATCAGGTATTATGTCCCCAGAATACCCTCCCACAGACAGAACGTCAGTAACTATATTTTTCTCTCCTACCCTGCTCAACAGCTATTTCCGCAAACTGCCGCCACTCCAATGTATAGCCAAAAACATGATCTGCAGGAACCCAATGCATATTGCCTTGGCTAATCCTTAATTCCCCTAGTTTTAAACCATCTTCTCTGACCTCGAAAAAAATGTCATTACCACCAATTAGAAGGCGTGGCATCCTTATAAGTGTCACATCATGTGTAGCCATTTTATCCCTCCTTTAAGATTTGATTATGCAGCGAATTCCAAATTCCAGGGACACCATACCAATCAGGCCTACTACAAATCAAGTATTATGTCCCCAGAATACCAAAGGAGTAATTAGGCTCGTTCATCTTTCCGCATCCTCTCCAGCTCTGCGAAAACATCGGTGAGTTCTTTTCTAGCCTTTACCAGCGTTTCATTCATTGACTTTATCAAGGCAGCAGCCTCACGTGCATCATCTGCAATCTTGTCTATAGGAGTTTCAGATCGATCCAGCCGTTGCAATATCTCATGTAAACGTTTGTCCTTTTCTTCATATGTCATCTTTTCGATATCAGAATCCATGGCTACCTCCTCTTGGTTACGACACTGGTCGCCGTCCCGTCGGTAAACTGCGTTTCTATAGAATCATCTTCCTTTATTTGCGTTACGCTCTTCATAATCTGACCACGATTATCTCTGGTAATGGTATATCCTCGTTTTAACACTTGTCCTGGTAACATCGCGTCAAGGTGTCTCCCTCTATCATCCAAACTCGCCTGTTTGT
>Ga0307421_1001563_pt1 | contig 13693 bp, 11 predicted proteins | sample SalMarWE160270MG_FD_202163 | JGI IMG/M metagenome (GOLD analysis project Ga0307421, IMG submission 202163) | Salt marsh sediment microbial communities from the Plum Island Ecosystem LTER, Massachusetts, United States - WE1602-70 | ecosystem: Environmental > Aquatic > Marine > Intertidal zone >...
GGGAAGCTCGATGTCGTGTTCGCCAACAACGGCAGCGCCAATCGGGTCTGCCTGGGCGACGGCGCCGGCGGCTTCACCTGCGCCAACGTCTCCGCCGACGGCAACAACACTCAGGACGTTGCACTGGGGCTCGTGGACCGCAACAGCAACCCCGACGCCGTCTTCTCCAACGCCGGAGCCAATCGCCTCTGCCTCGGTGACGGCGCCGGCGGTTTCACCTGCTCCAACGTCTCCGCTGACACCAACAGCAGTCTGGGAGTGACGTTGGGCGGGCTCCCCGTACCACTGTGTGACGGCCGGCCCGCCACTCTGGAAGGCACCGAACACGGAGATGTCATCTACGGCACACCGGGCGACGATGTGATCGTCAGCTGGGGTCGCCGCGACACCATCTACGGGGGTGACGGCAACGACATTATCTGCGCCGGTGACGGCAACGACACCGTCTACGGCGGCCCCGGAGAGGATCACATCTTCGGAGGCTTTGGGGCGGACGTCATCTCGGGGGGTGATGGACACGACACCCTCTACGGCGAATCCGGGCGCGACACCCTCTTCGGCGGTATCGGCAGTGATTTCATCCACGGTGGTATCCACGCCGATCTGATCTTCGCCGGGAGGGGCAACGACACCATCTACGGCCACAAAGGAAACGACACCATCTACGGCCAGAAAGGCGACGACATTGTCTTCGGCCAGAGGGGCGATGACATCATCTACGGCGGCCGCGGCAACGACGCCCTCTTCGCCAAGAGTGGAGACGACACCGTCTACGGCCAGGGAGGCGACGACTGCCTCTTCGGCGGCTCCGGCAACGACACACTCGATGCGGGTACCGGCTCCTCCGACAACAACCTCGGAGGCCCGGGCACCGATACTTGCCAGAACGCCGCCACCAATCTGAGCTGCGAGATCCCCTAGCGCAGAGCCCTGATCTCAGAGTCCACAGAGCTGCCGGCGCCGGCTTGGTTGTTGAGGATCGGCCGCGTCGCCGTCGACCTGACGCTAACCGACAATCCCCCGCACGTGCTGCCGATCGATGTCCGACACGGTCCTGGCACCACTCAGCGCCATTGTGTGCGCCAGCTCCTCGGTGAATTCCTTGAGCACGGCCGTGACTCCCTCGGCGCCATCGACGACAAGACCCCAGATGGTGGGCCGCGCCACCAGGACTGCCGAGGCTCCAATGGCCAACGCCCTCATGACGTCGGCCCCCGAACGGATACCCCCGTCGACCAGGACCGGCACCCTTCCGGCCACAGCATCGACCACGGCAGGCAGGGCGTCGGCGGTGGCGATGGCACCATCGAGCTGCCGGCCGCCGTGGTTGGAGACGATCACTCCGGAGGCCCCGCACTCGACGGCAGCCACGGCATCTTCGGGATTCAGGATGCCCTTCACCAACACCGGCAGCCCAACGGTTTCGCAAGCCCATTCGATGTCGGCGAACGTCACCGAATCGTCGAGCTGCCGGCTCAGATACTCGTCGGGCTCGATCTCCTCATCCTCAGGAACCGCAAAGGCGAAATTGGCCACTCTGGTTTGCTCGGGCAGGCTGAATCGATCGGCGGCCCTGCGCCGGCGCCGCCCCAGCACCGGCAGCTTGTCGACGGTCATCACCGCACCGAGGTAGCCGGCGGCATTGGCCCGGCGAAGCAACTCTCCGGTCAGCTCACGATCTCGCAGCAAATAGAACTGGAACCAAAGCGGGGCGTCACCCGCGGCCGCGGCGGCAACGTCTTCGAGCGAAGCGGTGGCCAGCGTCGATACCACCATCGCCGTGCCGGCGCCGGCCGCGCCGCGGGCCGTTGCCTTCTCTCCATCGGCGTGGGCCAGGCCTTGGAACGCCCACGGGGCCACCAACACCGGTGTCTCCAGCTTCATGCCGAGAATCTCGGTGGCAGTGGAGACCCCGGACACATCCCGCAGAACACGGGGAACAAGACGGATGCGGCGCCAGGCTGCAGGATTGTCGGCCAGCGTCAGCTCCTCGTCGGCGCCACCGGCGTAGTAGTCGTACGTAGTGGCCGAGAGTTGCTGACGGGCCCGGTGTTCGAGGCTCTCGAGATCGATCATGGATGTGGTGCTGTCAACGTCAGCCTAGGGCAGAAGAGAGACCTCAGAGGTCAGAGTTCAGATCACCCCATGCCGACTCTGACATCTGAATTCTGAATTCTGCATCGCTCATCGGCGGGCTTCGACCGTCGTAATAGCCTCCAGCACCCTCTCGTGCAAGAGCCCGTTGGTGGCCAACACTCCCCGGTTTTCCTCCAGGCACCGCCCCAGCGAAAAGTCGAGTTCCCGGCCGTCAAGATCACTCACCCGGCCCCCGGCCTCGGTGACGATGGCAACACCGCCGGCGTGATCCCAGATGTACTCCCGATAATCTGGGTGCGAGCGCGGCCGCAGGTACACATCCGTCATATCCGCGGCCAGAGCCCCGTATTTCACCTGACTGTCGAGACGCACCCAGCCGCCACCCAGGGCCGCCTCATCGATGATTGCTTCAATCAGCGCCGGATCACCGTGTGCAGGCTCCACACTTGCCGAAACGCGGGCTCGGCCGGGGTCGGGGCTGGAGCTGACCCGCACCGGCCGCCGCTCGCCGCCCTCCAAGGCTTCCACAAAGGCTCCCCCGCCCCGGGCGGCTGAAAACAGCAGCCCTCGCCGCCCCCCGGGCTGGTTGAGGTCCCAAGGCAGATGGGGGCAGGCGAGAACCCCGGCATGAACCTCACCGTGATGCAGCACCCCAATGGCGACCGCGTACTGATCACGCCGCAAGTAGCCCTTGGTGCCGTCGATAGGATCGACGGCCCAGGTATAGGCCCCGCCGCCACCGACGTGATCGATCCAGGAGAGCACTTCCTCCAGGCCCACCTGCCGCCCCAGCGCCTCCCCCACCAGGCGCACCACGTGCTCGGCGCCGGCTGCGCCGGCCAACTCGCCAAGCAGGGCCGATCCCTCTTCGGCAATGACGCCGTGCCCGGAGAACTCCCGAGCCACCGCCTCGAGGATCACCGCCTGCGAGCCATAGTCGGCGATGGTCACCGGCTCCCGCCCCAGCTTGGCCATGGCCTCCGGCGCCGACGGCGTTTCGGCGAGAACGGCAGCACACAGCGTCGCCGCAGACCGGGCTGCGCCACGGGCAACCTCGAGAATGGATTCGGTGGAATCGCTCATGGCCGCCCGGGATCGTAGTGCTCCGCCGCGTCGGACGGTTCGCCTTTGCGCCGGCGTCGACACGGAGGCGTACGCTGAGCCCACCATGGCATCCATCTTCACCAAAATCATCAACGGCGAGATCCCTTGCCACGCCGTCTACGAGGACAACGCCAGCTTCGCCTTTCTCGACATCAACCCGGCACGGCCGGGCCACACCATTGTTGTGCCCCGGTCCGAGGTCCCCTATCTGTTCGATCTGGACCCGGGCGACTACACATCACTGTGGCAAACGGTGAAAACCGTGGCCGCCGTGCTGAAGAAGGTGACCGGGTGTGAGCGAGTTGTTGTCGTCGTGTACGGGGCCGACGTACCCCATGCCCACGTTCACCTGATCCCGCTTGAGTCCGGGGCCACCATTCCAATCCCCGAACCGATGGCGGTGTCACCCGAAGAGCTTGCCGCAACGGCCAAGCGTATTCGGACCGGATTCCGAGACAGCTGACGCGACACGCCCACCACAGACCGCGGCGCCACGCCGCCGGCGGCGCGCCCAGCATCCTGCATCCAGTAGATTCAAGTTCCAGCCGAGGAATCGCCCCAAGGACTACACATGGCCGAGACGGAGAGACCCATCCCGTCGCCACAACAGGCCAGCATCGAGAGCCTCGCCCAAACGGTGCTCCGTTCGAACCAGAACGAGTTCCTCAAGGCGGCGCGCTCCCAGCGTTTCGCCTTCACCACGATGAAGTGGATGTTCCTGGTCATCTTCACCATGGCCCTCGGCACCCTCATCGCCGCAGTGCGCCTAGCAGTCGATGAGCCCGCGGCCGGCTACGACTGGGCCCACGCCGGCATTGTCGGCACGCTTGCTCTCGCCTCGATAGTGCTGTTCGCCCTCCTCCTCTACATGCGGCCACTGGCAGCACTCGAGCGCAACAGCGTGGTGCAGTCGTTCCTCACCGTCGTGGTCAACTCCTACTGGACCCGTCTCCTCTACGTGAAGGACGTCACAGATATCGACTCGCACCTCGAGGACGCCACTGCATACGCCGTCGACCACCTCAGCGCCCTGCTCGACCGCCAGATCCTCGGAGCCAGCAAGTACATGGACCTCGTCCGCCGCGCCCAGGACCAGGCCGGCCGAGAAACCGACGCGTACTCTGCTCCGCTGTAGCTCTATGGCTCGCGGCTTGATCACCCTTGGGATTGTGGCCCTTCTCGCCGCCTGCACCCCCGCGGCGGACCCGCCGACAACAACCGCCGCCACCACCACAACGAACTCGACCAGCACAACCAGCACTTCGATAACGACCACCTCCACTACCTCCACCACCAGCACCACCACCACCACAACTACCGTTCCCCCCAACATCCACACCCTGGCCCGCTCCGTACTCATGGTCGGCTTGCCGGGCCCGACCCTGGATGAAACCACCGCAGCCCACTTGGCAGGCGGTGGACGTGCGGTCATCTACTACAACCGCAATATCACCGACGCCGAGCAAGTCCGTGCGCTCGGCAGTCAGATCTCCTGCGCCGCCGGAGGTCCCGTGCTCATCGCCGTCGATCATGAGATTGGGGTGCCGGTCCGCCGCCTGGCCGGCCTCGTCAGCCCGCTGCCCTCCGCCACCGAAGCCCAGCAGATGAGCGGCTCCGATCTCGAGATGGCGGGCCGGGTTCTTGGTGAGGAGATGCTCGACCTGGGAATCAACGTGGATCTGGCCCCGGTCATCGATGTCGTCCGGGGCGCAAACCCGGTATTGACCGGCCGCCACCTCGGCGCAGACCCCGATCTGGTCGCCCAGCTGGGCGCTGTTTTCATACGCGGGCTTGGTGTCAGCGGCGTTGTCGCAGTGCCTAAACACTTCCCCGGGCATGGTCTATCCACCACAGACCCCCACAGCGGCGTCACCACCATCGACGCCGGAATCGACGAGCTGGCCAGCGTCGACTGGGTGCCGTTCCGGGCCGCCATCGACGCTGGGGCCCTGATGATCATGGTGGGCCATCCCATCTACCCGGCCATCGACCCCGACCTTCCCGCCAGCATCTCGCCCGCCGTGCTGGATCTCCTACGCACCGAGTTCGGATTCGACGGAGTTGCCGTCACCGACGAAGTGACCATGCAGGGAGTGGCCTCCGGACGCTCGCCGGGTGAACGCGCCGTGCTCGCCCTGGCCGCCGGCGAAGATCTGGTGCTGGTGAAGACCGGCTCCCAGGTGGAGGAGATGGTCGACGCCATAGTTGCCGCCGTTGATTCGGGAGAACTCTCCCTGGAGAGGCTTCAGGAGGCTGCGGCCCGGGTAACACGGGTGGCGGAGGCCGCGGCCACCGTCGAATGCCACACCTGATCGGAACCGGTTCGGCGGCCCGCCTGCGGGTGGGTCTTGCTGGCTAGGCTGCGAACAAAAGGGAATTCATGAGCGCGCCCGGGTACCGGGTCCATCCGCTCGATCGTATGCTGCGCTGGGTGGTGGTTGGCTGGCGATTGGCCTCGCTGGCCTGGATGGCCTCCCTGGTGACGGCAACGCTCAGCACCGACGCCGGGGCCAACAAGACCGTTGTCGCCGGCGCCCTGGTCCTTGCCGCCCTCTGGACCTTGCTCACCTTGTACGGCGCCTTCCGTCCTTGGCTGCACGGCTACCCCTGGCTCGTCGCCGACGGCGTTGTCGCCATTGCTGTTTCTGTGGCGCCGTTCGTCGCCGGCTCTCACGACCTATTTTTCGGCGGCTACCCACTGTCCTGGGTGCTGATGGCGGCATACGTCGGCAACCTCAAGCCGGCTCTCCTGGCCGCCGCTGTGCTCGGGGCCGGTCAGGTAATAGGCGCCCTCGGCAAGGTGGGCCACACCGCTACCCGCTCCGTCGGCGATGTGGCCGGTTTCCTCGCCGCAGCCTTGGCCTTCGGCTGGGGCCTGAAAGGGCTGCGCGACAACGATTGCCTCCGCACCGACGCCATCCATGCATTCGAGGAGGAACGCGCCGCCCGCATCCGGGCTCACGACCGGGCGGAGATCGCCGCCCATCTGCACGATTCGGTGTTGCAGACCCTGGCCCTGCTCGAGCAGAACGCAGCCGACCCACAGAAGGTGACGTCGCTCGCTCGAGGCCAAGAGCGCGAGCTGCGGGCCTGGATCGACAAGATCTCCTCCCCATTCACCAATAGCCTCAAGGCGGCGCTGCGCCGCGCCGGCGGGGACGTCGAGGATCTCTACCGGATGAAGGTGCAGACGGTCACGGTCGGCGACTGTGAGATGACCGATCGGCTGGAGGCCCTGATCGACGCCGCACGCGAGGCCCTGGTCAACGCTGCCAAACACGCCGGTGTGGACAACGTGTCGCTCTACTCCGAGGTCGCCAACGGTTCCGTCACCGTCACCGTACGAGATCGCGGGGCCGGCTTCGACGCGGACTCGATGGCGGCAGAGGGCCGCGGTGTGGCCGAGTCCATTGTGGGACGCATGCAGCGCCACGGCGGCAGCGCAGAAGTACGATCGATACCGGGAGAAGGCACCGAAGTCGAGCTCAGCATCGGAATGGACGATGGAGCGAACTGAGCAGAATCTGCGCGTGTTTGTGGTCGACGATCACGACATCTTCCGCGCCGGGGTGCGCGCCGCCGTCGGCGGTCAGGTTGACGTCATCGGCGAGGCCGACGACGTCGACCCGGCCATAGAACTGATCAGAGAACGGGAGCCCGACGTCGTGCTGCTCGACGTGCATCTGCCCGGCGGCGGAGGGCAGCGAGTGGTCGACCAGGTACGGCGAAGCCACCCCAACATCAAGTTCCTCGCCCTATCGGTCTCCGGCGCCCCCGAAGACATTATCGCCGTGATCCGGGCCGGGGCCTCGGGCTACCTCACCAAAACAACGAGCGCTGCAGAGGTCCTGGAGGCGTTGAAGCTGGTGGCCGCCGGCCACGCCGTGTTCTCGCCGCAGCTGGCCGGCTTTGTGCTCGAGGCCTTCCCCAGCGTCGATGTGGCCGACGTCGATCCCGACCTGGATCGCCTCACCGAGCGGCAACGTGAGGTGCTGCGGCACATCGCCAAGGGCTACACGTACAAGGAGATAGCGGCGGCGCTCTACGTCTCTCCCAAGACCATCGAGACCCACGTCTCCGACGTGCTGCGCAAACTGCAGCTATCCAATCGCCACGAACTGACCCGCTGGGCGGTCGATCACGGCATCGGATAGGAGCCTGCCGGCCGTCGTCGCCTCAGCTACCGGCGGCGGCCACCCGACCGCGGCGAGGGCCTGGCTCCACGACCGGCCCCTCTTTCGGGCCTCCGCCCAGGTACATCCGATCTCGACGGCGCCGATACAGGGCGGAGCCGCCCCCACGATTCGGCGGCCGGATACACCGTCAGCCCCATCATCAGAGTGACGATGACCGCCGAGCCGACACACCAGGCACAGGTGGCTCCGATGACAAACGGCTCCAGGAAGGTCAGATACACCGAGAACGCAGTGCCGCCCAAGGAGCCGGCAAACAGCGCCAAGCGGGCCCAATCGGCCAGCGGCCTCCGACTCAGCCTCGCCGTGAACCAGGCCACCAGCGATACCACGTAGCCGGCGATCCCGATGATCCCGATGGGAATGACCCCGAACAGCTTGGCGTACTCGCTCTGCTGCACCGTGTTGCAGTCGCCCACCGGCCCACACACCGCCTCAGCACCGCTTGACTCGACGTAGGCCAGGTAGATGGCGATCCCCAGGCCGATCAGCGCCAGTACCGGCACCACCAGGTCGGAACGCGCTTCGCCGCCGCCTCTGCGGAATACGGCTGCCACAACGAAAAGGCTGCCCACCATAAGCAGCAGCACAACAAAAGCGACGCTGTTGGCCGGCTGGTCGGCGGCGAATAGATCCCACATCGATTCACCGGTCGCCAGAATGATCCCGTCGCTGCCGGGTACCGTCGTAGTCACCGTCCCGCTGTCGAGTGTCGTTGTGGTCACCGTCCCGTCATCGCCCAGGGGCACGCTGGCCACGGCGTCCCCGATGCCGGGAACATCGGGCCAAGGAACGCCGTCACCGGCCAACCCTGCCTCGACTATCCCGGGGAAATAGGCGGGAATGTCAGCCGAACCCAGATACCAAGAATCATCAACGATAAGCAGTGGGACACTTCCCATCGATTCGGCAGGCATCCCGACCGCCTCGCTAGCCCCGTGGAAGAACTGATTGCCAATAGGGCCGCCGGCGTTCACGAAGAGCATCTCCAGGCTGCCGTTGGTCACAATGTAGAAGGGGACTTCTGCGCCCGCCTCCTCAAGAGCCAGGTCGTAATAGATGACCGCATCACCGCCGTTTTCAGGGAAGACGACGGGAAAAAGCACCTCGTAGATGACGTGCTCGCAGTGGCCGCAGGTGGTGAGGAAAAAGAGAATGGCGTGGACCTTGGGCTGATCCTCTTCCTCTTGGGCCGCCGCTCTGGGAACAAACAGGCCGGTTACGAACACCAGCAACAGCATCAAGACCAGGACCTGCCACAGCGTTCCACCGCATGCAGCCCTCTTGGAGGTAATCACAGGCCGTGTCCTGGACATGGTGAACGACAAGGCTGGCATGGTTCCGGTACTACCGCAAGGTTCGACGCGGGCAAAATCCAGTGTTCAGAATTCGGAGCCGTGCGGCGTTCTGCATTCCGCATCCTGTATTCCGCACCAGCTATTCCTGTGGCTCGATGGAACAGATGTCCGGCAGCGTGCGGTGCCGCTCGGCGAAGTCGAGCCCGTAGCCGACAACCCAGACGTCGGGGATCTCAAAGCCCAGGTAGGCAAGCGGCACCTCGACCTGGGAGCGTTCGGGTTTGTGCAACAAGGTGCAGGCCTTCAGTGATGCGGGCCCGCGCGCCGCGAGCAGGCGGAGCAGGTATTCCAGCGTGAGCCCGGTATCCACGATGTCCTCAACCACAAGCACGTGCTTGTGGCCGATATCGTGTCGTACGTCCATGAGCAAGCGCACCGCCCCGGGATGATCGACACTCTCCTCCTCGCCGTAGGACGACACCGCGATGAACTCAATGCGGTGAGGCACGCTCAGATGGCGGGCCAAATCGGCGAGGAACACAAAGGACCCCTTGAGCACACCGACCAGGACCAGCTCGTCGACTCCGGCGTAGTCGGCATCTATCTGGGCGGCGAGCTCCTCGACACGTGCGGCGATACGGTCGCGGGTGATCAGGGGTTCCGGAATCTCGGGCATAGAGCAGCAGAGTAGCCCTCCCAAGTATCTCGGCGCGGAAACGTTTGACAGCGGCCTTTTTGCCTGTGAGAGTTCCCGTCCGCGGAGGCGATCATGGACAGACTGCAAGCAAGAGGGTCCGCCTGACCAAGACGGTCACCGGACAAAAACCCGGCGGGCACCGAACCCGTCGGTAATGCGTCTGCTCCCATCTCGGGCACCTGTGTGCCCCAACACCGAGGAACCCCATGATCCCTGTTCGCGCCTACTGGAGACTGCTCTCCCGCTACCTGCGCCCGCTGCGGCCCCGGGTGAGCCTGCTCGCCGTGATTCTCTTCGCCAGCATCGGCCTCCAGGTGGCCAACCCGCAGATCATCCGGATCTTCATCGATGACGTCACAGCCGGAGCTCAGATGTCGCGGCTGGTGGCGCTCGGGGGCATATTTGCCGCGCTCGCAGTCGGCAATCAGATTCTCAACGTGGCCGCCACATACATCGCCGAGAACGTCGGATGGACCGCCACCAACGAGCTACGCGCCGATCTCATGGCCCATGTTCTCGATCTGGACATGTCGTTCCACAAATCGACAACTCCGGGCGAGCTGATCGAGCGTATCGACGGCGACGTAACCACACTCTCCAACTTCTTCTCCCGTTTTGTCATCCATGTGGTGGGAAACGTGGTTCTTATCGCCTGCATCCTTGCCCTGCTCTGGCGGGAGAGTCTCTGGGTGGGCATAGGGCTAACCAGCTTCGCCACGCTTGCCCTGTTTGCCATGCTGCGCATGCAGGGAGTGGCCATTCCCTGGTGGAAAAGCGTGCGGGCCCGGCGCGCCGAGTTTTTCGGCTTTGTCGGCGAGCAGCTCGCCGGCACCGAGGACATCCGTGCCAGCGGCGGAGTGCCGTTCATGATGCACCGCTTCTCCGCCGTGCTCCGCCCCTGGCTACCCGAAGCAGTGCGAGCCCGGTTCGGCTTCTCGGTGCTTTGGGGCACATCGATCACCACCTACGTGATCGGCGTCGCCCTCGTCTTCTGGCTCGGCTCACTGCTCCTCGACAACGGCACCCTCACCCTCGGCTCGGTGTACCTGATCTTCCACTATACGGACATGCTCAGGCACCCGATCGAGCACATCCGCCGGCAGATGGAGGACCTGCAGCGGGCCGGGGCCGGCATCGCACGCGTCGAAGAGCTTCTCGAGCGCCCGTCTCGCCTCGACACCTCCGGTGATGCCTGCCTACCCAACGGAGCCCTCGCCATCTCCCTGAACAACGTCGAGTTCGCCTACCACGACGACGACTCCGATGGAGACACCGTGCTACACGGCGTTGATCTGGCCCTGAAGCCGGGAAGGGTGCTCGGGGTGCTGGGGCGCACCGGCAGCGGCAAATCGACACTGGCTCGTTTGCTCACCCGCCTCTACGACCCAGTGGACGGTTCGGTCCGGCTCGGCGGCCAACCCGCGGCCTCCGTCTACATACGTGACCTGCGCTCCCGGGTGGCCATGGTCACACAAGAGGTGCAGTTGTTTCGTGCCACCGTGCGCGACAACCTCACCTTCTTCGACGAGTCGATCCACGACGACGCCCTGTGGCAAGTTCTATTCGAGCTTGGCCTCGGCGACTGGGTGGCCGGGCTCAACAAGAGGCTCGATACCGTGCTCGAAACGGGCTCGGCCGGGCTATCCGCCGGCCAAGCACAGCTGCTTGCCTTCGCCCGAGTCTTCCTACGCGATCCCGGCCTCGTCATCCTCGACGAAGCCTCGTCCCGGCTCGACCCGGTGACCGAGCAGCTAATCGAGCGCGCCGTGGACCGCCTGCTCCAAGGCCGCACCGCGGTGATCATCGCCCACCGCCTAGCCACGGTGGAGCGGGCCGACGACATCCTCATACTCGAGCAGGGGCGGGTCGCCGAGTTCGGTGAGCGAATTGCCCTCACCGCCGACGCGTCGTCTCGCTTCAGCCGCCTCCTGAAGACCGGAATGGAGGAGGTGCTGGCATGAACGAGCGGCCCATGCCCACCGGGCGCCTCATGATGCGGCTCGCTTTCCGCCAGCCTTGGCTGTACCTGGCCAATGCCATCACATGGCCCATCATCTGGAGTCTGGCGTTTGTGCCGGCACTTGCCGTGCGGGCCTTCTTCGACACCATCTCCGGAAAGGAAGGCGCAACCTTCTCCGTCGGCACCCTCGTGGTCATCGTGCTCGCCTACGGGGCAGGCCACCTCGTGATCATGTGGCTGGCCATGTGGAACGACATTCATTTCATGTTTCGCGTCGGCGCCCGGCTGCGGCGGAACATGCTGGAGAGGATCTTCGAGATGCCCGGCGCCCAGGCACTCGACCAGTCCCCCGGCGAGGCCATCAGCCGCTTCCGTGAGGACGTGGACGACGTCGAAGAAACGGTTGCCTGGACCATCGACGTCCTCGGAATCAGCCTCTTCGCCGGGGGAGCTCTTGCTCTACTGGCCTCCATCAATGCCCGCGTCACCCTGCTCGTGTTTGCCCCCACTGTGATTGTGATCTGGTTGGCTGCCCTTGCCAGAGAGCGGGTGCGCAAGTACCGCGAGGCAGCACGCGAAGCCACCGGACGTATAACCGACGCCCTTGGCGAGACCTTCGGCTCGGTTCAGTCGATAAAGGTCTCCGGCGCCGAAGGCTCGATGGTGAGACATTTCCGGGTTCTCAACAATGCCCGGCGCACTGCGATGGTGCGCGACACCGTGCTCACCGCCGTTCTCGAGTCGCTGTTCTGGAACACTGTGAACATCGGCACCGCGTTGATCCTTATCGCCGGGGCCCAATCCATGGCGGCCGGATCATTCACCGTCGGCGATTTCGCCATGTTCGTCTACCTCCTGGGAACTTTCAGCGAGGGCGTGTTTGTGCTCGGCTTGTTTGTTGGCCGCTACCAGCAGGCCACGGTCGCCTTCAGGCGCATGCTGGTGCTGCTGGGGGGCGCGGCCCCGGAGCGTTTGGCCGACCCCGTCGATCTGGAGCTAAGGGGCGAATTGCGCGTACCTGAATCCAGCGCTGCAGATGTCGAGCCGCTCCAGGAGCTGCGGCTGGAGGGACTCACCTACCTCCACCCGGGCACCGATGCCGGCATCCGAGAGATCGACCTGGTGGTGCCTAGGTCCTCATTCACCGTCATCACCGGCCGCATCGGCTCGGGCAAGACCACCCTGCTTCGAGCCGTGCTCGGGCTGCTTCCCGCCCAAGCGGGCACAATCCGCTGGAACGGCAAGGTGGTCGAGCACCCCGCCGAGTTCTTCGTGCCACCACGATCGGCCTACACCCCCCAGGTGCCGCGCCTATTCTCACTGTCGCTGCGTGACAACCTGCTGCTGGGCCGCGGTGACACCGATTCCCGCCTGCATGAAGCCATCCGGGCCGCAGTGCTCGACCCCGACGTCGAGTCGATGCCGGCCGGGCTCGGCACCATGGTCGGCCCATCGGGCGTCCGCCTATCGGGTGGCCAGGTACAGCGCTCGGCCGCGGCCCGTATGTTTGTGCGCCAGCCGGAGTTGCTTGTGTTCGACGATCTCTCTAGTGCGCTCGACGTCGAGACCGAGATCCTGCTGTGGGAACGGCTCTTCGCCGAGAGGTCCAGGGTCACCAGCCTGGTCGTCTCCCACCGGAGGCCCGCCTTGCAGCGGGCCGACCAGATTGTGCTCCTCGAGGATGGCCAAGTGTCGGCCACGGGCACACTCGACGAGCTGCTCGATGGAAGTCCAGAGTTCCATAGGTTGTGGGACGTGGAGGCCAACGGAAGGTAGCCACGTCTTGGTGGAGACAGAGTTCAGAGTTCAGAGTCGGTGGCCGGCGGGATCCTGGATCGATCACCGCCGAGAAAGGGCGCGGGAACTCAGGGTTCAGGATTCAGATCCGGCATTCTGCACTCTGCATTCTGGATTCTGGACTCTGAATTCTCTTGCCTGCTCTCTCTCCCAACGTAGGCTTCACCCATGCCCACCCTGCTCGTGCAAAACGCTCGGGTGCTCGTCACCATGGACGCCGATCGGCGTGAGATCGCCAATGGCGGCCTGTTCGCCCGCGACGGGATCATCGAGAAGGTGGGCACTCCAGAGGATCTCCCCACCGACGCCGACAAGATGCTCGACGCCGCCGATCAGCTGGTGCTGCCTGGGTTGGTCAACACGCACCATCACCTCTACCAGACGCTGACCAGGGCATTGCCCGGGGCCCAGGATGTCGGGCTGTTCGACTGGCTACGCGCCCTTTACCCGGCCTGGGCCCGCCTCACTCCCGACGACGTGGCCGTGTCCACCCGAGTCGGCCTTCTCGAGTTGGCACACAGCGGATGCACCACCGTCTTCGACCACC
>Ga0307421_1001571_pt1 | contig 13651 bp, 10 predicted proteins | sample SalMarWE160270MG_FD_202163 | JGI IMG/M metagenome (GOLD analysis project Ga0307421, IMG submission 202163) | Salt marsh sediment microbial communities from the Plum Island Ecosystem LTER, Massachusetts, United States - WE1602-70 | ecosystem: Environmental > Aquatic > Marine > Intertidal zone >...
AGCGCTCTTTTAATAATGGAAAATTAGTATTAACCTTGCATAAAAGTGGTATACTTTTGAAATGAAATAGTGGTATGGTTTTCAAGTGAAGGAAACAAAGGTTAAAGGATTATTCCGGTTCGCGTCATCCCTTGCAATCAAAACATTGAACACCTTATTATTGGCGTTGCCCTGCAATAGGCCCGGCTTTCGACCTTTTGCATCTGCCCCGGACATGATATATGCACAATACAGGGGGAATACGCCGGCAGTATTTATAATCATCCTAAATAAGGGAAAATCTGATGAAAAGCAATTTCTACTTTATCAAACATATTTATATTTGTATCTTTCGTTTACATGGCTATACTGATGGATTCTACGGGTTGTTATGAACAACAGGGTGTTGTTAAAGAAATACAGGAAGGATTAGTAACAGTAAACTTTAGCAATGCCTCACTTTGTGCTGCATGCCATGCAAAAGGAGTATGCGGTATGAGCAATATTCAGCAACAATCAGTGCAGATAAGGGATTCGTCAGGTACGATCAGAAATGGCGACAGAGTAAAGATCAGGATGCGTAAGACGTTGGGAATGAAAGCACTAATGCTTGGATATATCTTTCCTTTTATCCTGTTGATACTTGTTTTGATCATATTAACTGCATCGGGCAATGATGAGTTGACAGCCGGACTGGTATCCCTTGCCAGCCTTGTACCATATTATGTAGCATTGTTTTTTTTCAGGGAAAAGATCAGTAAGGCATTTGTTTTTGAAATAGAAAAGATCGACAGACATGAATGATGTTTTGCTATATACAATATTATCACTAAGCTCTTTGGGAGTGCTGGCAGCAGTAGTGTTATATTTTGTATCTCAAAAGTTTAAGGTATATGAGGACCCGAGAATTGATGAGGTTGAAGAGGTCTTGCCTGCTGCCAACTGCGGGGGGTGCGGATTTGCAGGTTGCAGGAATTTTGCTGAAGCCTGTGTGAAGTCCGATAGCCTGGAGAATTTATATTGCCCTGTAGGAGGTAATGATACAATGGCTAAGGTAGCAAAAATTATGGGCTATGAATCCGTGGAACAGGAACCAAAGGTAGCTGTTTTACGCTGCAACGGAGCATGTGAGTTCAGACCCAAAAAATCACATTATGACGGAGTTGCGTCCTGTGCTGTTGAGGCGGCATTGTATGGCGGCGATACAGGTTGTCAATATGGTTGCCTGGGTTTTGGGGACTGTGTTGAGGCATGTGATTTTGATGCATTGCATATGGATCCGGAAACAGACCTGCCTGTGGTAACCGATGAAAATTGCACTGCATGCGGAGCATGCGTGGAAGCCTGTCCGAGGAACCTGTTCGAATTGAGAAAAAGGGCGAAGCGTGATCGAAAGATCTATGTTGCCTGTATGAATGAAGATAAAGGCGGGATAGCCAAAAAAAATTGTGAGGTTGCATGCATAGGATGCGGTAAGTGTCTTAAAGTTTGCCCGTTCGATGCTATTACTATGAATAATAACCTGGCGTTTATTGATTCTGATAAATGTAAACTGTGCCGTAAGTGTGTGCCGGTATGCCCGACAAATTCAATTATTGAAGTGGGTTTTCCGCCACGCAAAACAAAAGAAAAGACATCAGGCAAGGAAAAGGAAAAACCTGAAGGATCAGCTGCTCCTGAAGTAGCGGCAAAAGATGATCGATCTTCAGGAAAATCATCAAATAATAAAGAATAAAGTGCTCAGGACATTTGCAAAAGGAGGTGTTCATCCTCCGGAAAATAAATTATCTGCAGGGGCCGGTATTGTTGATATGCCCGTTTCGGGAACTCTTGTTATTCCATTATCACAGCATCTTGGCGTGCCTTCAAAACCGGTGGTTGAAAGAGGGCAGGAGGTGAAAACAGGTGAGCTTATTGCCAAAAGCGAAGGATTCGTTTCGGCAAATATTCATTCTCCGGCTTCAGGCAAAGTGCAGAAGATCGATAAAGCCCTTGACAGCAGCGGGTATAAGAGGGATGTAATAATTATTCAAACTTCGGGTGACGAGTGGATAGACACTATTGACAGAAGCGGTGAGCTCCAAAAGAATATCAGCAAATCCCGCGAAGAGATACTGCAAAAGATCAATGAGGCGGGTATAGTGGGTATGGGGGGAGCAACCTTTCCGTCTCACGTGAAGCTTACAGTTCCCCGGGGTAAGATAGCTACCCACTTGATAATAAACGGGGTGGAATGTGAACCCTATCTCACATCAGATCATGCCCTGATGATGAGTAAAGCCCGGGAATTGATGGTGGGTATACAGATATTGAAAAAAGCCCTGGATGTTGACACTGCCATAGTGGGTATCGAGAATAACAAGCCGGATGCCATTGATCATTTAACACAGATTGCCAAAGGGTATAGTGGTATCAAAGTGGTGGCACTTAAAGTGAAATATCCGCAGGGTGGTGAAAAACAGCTTATCAAAGCATTGATAAACCGTGAAGTGCCCGCGGGCGGATTACCTATTGATGTGGGCACGGTGGTTCATAATGTGGGAACTACATTTGCTGTATACGAGGCAATTCAAAAGAACAAGCCGCTGATCGAGCGGATTATTACGGTGACTGGAAAAGATATTAAAAATCCCTCTAATTTTCGTGTAAGAATAGGTACTCCTGTTGCAGAGCTGATTGAAGAGGTTGGTGGTTTGCCTGAAAATGCCGGTAAGATACTCAGCGGTGGTCCTATGATGGGGAAAGCCCTGAATGATTTGAATATTCCGGTTACAAAAGGAACATCAGGAATTACCGTCCTTCCTGAAAGTGAAGCAAAACGAAAAAAAACGGAACCCTGTATAAGATGTTCCAGATGTGTTTCCGTTTGTCCGATGAACCTGGAACCTTATTTGCTAATGTCCTACGCGCAAAATGACATGTTTGAGCAACTGGAAAAGCGTCATGTGATGGATTGTATTGAATGCGGGTCATGCAGCTTTATATGTCCCTCGAGCCGGCCCTTGCTCGATTATATCAGACTGGGAAAATCAAATGTTGGAAAAATTATAAGATCAAGAAAATAACAATGAGTAAGTTTTTAACGGTTTCACCGTCACCCCATATATTTGCAGGTTCCGCGATAAACAAGCTGATGACAGGGGTGGTCATTGCATTGCTGCCGGCATTTGTTGTGTCGGTAGTATTTTATGGTACAGGAGCAATTATTGTTACACTGTTATCGGTTCTTTTCTGCGTGTTGTTTGAATACCTGATACAGAAATTTATTCTGAACACAGAGGTCAGGGTGAACGACGGATCGGCAGTTGTTACCGGTGTGCTGCTGGCATTTAATCTTCCCTCAAATCTGCCCTGGTGGATTATTATGACAGGTGCCCTGGTTGCTATTGGTATAGGTAAAATGACTTTTGGCGGTCTGGGAAATAATCCTTTTAATCCTGCACTTGTGGGAAGGGTTTTTTTATTGATATCTTTCCCCGTGCAGATGACGACTTATCCCGTGCCGGCTGGATTTGATACGGGATATGCCGATGCTGTTACCGGGGCTACACCCCTTAGTATTATAAAGGAGGGCTTGAGCAATAATATGACTATTCCCGAACTGATGAAGGAGGTTCCCGGCTACTGGGAATTATTTATCGGTAAGCTGGGAGGATCATTGGGTGAAATAGCCGGTGCAGCGCTGATCCTGGGATTGATCTATATGTTGATAAGGAAGATCATCACCTGGCATATTCCTGTCAGCATCATTGTTACAATTGTTCTTTTTACCGGTATTCTCTGGCAAATTGACCCGCGGACAAATGCCGACCCTCTTTTTCATCTCTTAACGGGAGGTATTTTACTTGGTGCAATTTTTATGGCTACCGATTATGTTACTTCACCAATGACATACTTAGGGATGATCATATATGGAGTTGGAATAGGATTGATAACAGTGATCATAAGGGTTTTCGGATCTTATCCCGAAGGTGTTTCATTTGCCATTCTCATTATGAATGGTTTTGTCCCTGTTATTAACAGGTATATTAAACCAAAAAGGTTTGGAGAGGAGGTGAAAAATGGCTAAAAAAGAATCTACTTTTCTGAACATGGTGTTCACCCTCCTGATAGTTACACTGGTGGCATCTGCTGCACTTGGATTTGTTTATGAGCTGACAAAGGAACCTATCAAATCTGCCAAAAATGCGAAAAAAGATCTGGCTATTCAGCGTGTAATGCCTGAATATACGAATAATCCTTCCAATGATGTGAAAGCTGTTGCTGTTGATAATGATACGGTTTATATTTATTATGCAGTTAATAATAAGGATACGGTAGGTATAGCAGTAGAAACTTTTACAAATGAAGCTTTCGGTGGCAATATGAAGCTAATGGTGGGGTTTGTCCCGGATGGAACGATAAGGGAGATCGCTGTGATTGAACATAAGGAGACACCCGGGCTCGGGGATAAGATCCTGCAGGCGAAATCCGACTGGAGCGTTCAGTTTGAAGGTAAAAACCCCGATGATTTTCAGATCAGCGTGAAAAAAGACGGGGGTGATGTTGATGCCATAACTGCATCCACGATAACATCGCGCGCTTATTGCGATGCCGTAAAACGTGCATATGAAGTATTTAAGAAAGGAGGTATAACAGATGAACCAGGTCAGTAATTTTACCAAGGGATTCCTGAAGGAGAACCCGGTGTTTGTACTGTTTTTGGGTTTATGTCCAACGCTGGGTACGACCAGTTCTGCTTTTAATGGTCTGGGTATGGGACTGGCGACCACCTTCGTGCTGGTGATGTCGAATTTTGTTGTGTCGCTTGTTGCCGGGCAGATCCCCCAGAAGGTGCGTATCCCGGCTTATATTGTTATTATCGCCTCATTTGTAACCATTGTTGATCTGCTTATGAGTGCTTATATGAATACACCTGGTCCGCATGGTGAACCCAGCTTATATGACCAGCTCGGGATATTTATTCCTTTGATCGTTGTTAACTGTATTGTTCTGGGCAGAGCCGAAGCTTTTGCATCAAAGAATTCTGTTGTCACATCACTGGTTGATGGTTTGGGCATGGGACTGGGATTTGCATTTGCACTTACCATGCTGGGAGCGGTAAGAGAGATACTTGGAAGCGGTTCGCTGTTCGGAATGAAATTTATAGAAGGTGATGCTATTCTTTTGTTCGTGAGTCCACCGGGTGCTTTTATCGCCCTTGGGTTTTTAATAATGTTGATAAACCGGCTAAAACAAAAAATCGCGTGACATTATGGAATATGTATTGATAATTATATCGGCTGTTTTTGTTAATAATATTGTATTGCATCAGTTTCTCGGTATATGCCCCTTCATTGGTGTTTCCGGCAAAGTTGACACGGCTCTCGGGATGACCGGCGCAGTTACTTTTGTGATGGTTATTGCTACCCTTTTTACATATATCCTCCAAAACTATGTTCTGCTGCCCCTGGGTATACCGTTTATGCAAACTGTGGTTTTTATCCTGGTCATTGCATCGCTGGTACAACTCGTTGAAATCATTTTGAAAAAGGTCAGTCCGGCCCTTTATCAGGCTCTGGGTATATTTCTTCCCCTGATAACAACAAACTGTGCTATTTTGGGAGTAGCTATACTGGCAGTGCAAAAAGACTTCGATTTGCTTGGGAGTGTTGTGTTTGCTGCGGCCAATGCCGTGGGGTTCGGACTTGCATTAATCACTTTTTCAGGTATTCGTGAACAGCTCGACCTTGTTGATGTACCCGAAGGAATGAAAGGTGTTCCTATTGCTTTTATTATTGCCGGCCTGTTGGCCATGGCATTTATGGGTTTTGCCGGTATTGTGAAATAGTGTCCGTTCATAAAGTTGGCAAAATGTTTTACCGGCCATAGCAAAATATTACAGGCACATATCTTTTTCAACTACCGCGAGTCTGTGACTAGCGGCATATGGAAATAACGCGGCAAATGGGACTTTATGGACAGACACTATATAGACATTATTCATACTTACCTGGCAGTTTCAGTAAAAAAGCATAATCAAGTGCTGTTTCGCGGTAACGTTCAAAACGTCCCGATGCGCCGGAATGGCCGAAATCCATATTAGTGTGTAATAAGATCATTGCATCTCCTTTATTGTTCTCCCTGAGCCGGGCAATCCATTTCGCGGGTTCCCAGTATTGTACCTGGGAGTCGTGAAGGCCGGCAGTTACAAGTATGTTGGGATACTTTTTTGGTTTTACGTTATCATAGGGAGAATATGACAATATATAATTGTAATATTCCTTTTCGTTCGGATTACCCCATTCGTCATATTCGCCCGTGGTAAGCGGAATGCTTTCATCCAGCATAGTGGTAACAACATCAACAAAGGGTACTTTCGCTATTACCCCTTTAAACAGCGATGGTTCCATGTTTATAACGGCACCTATCAAGAGTCCCCCGGCACTGCCACCCATGGCAAACAATTTTTCCGGACGGGTATATTTTTGTTTGATAAGGTATTCCGCACAGCTGATAAAATCGGTAAATGTATTTTTTTTATTTAATAACTTTCCATCGTCATACCATTCACGACCTTTTATCTGTCCGCCCCTCACATGTGCTATGGCATAGGCAAAACCCCTGTCAAGCAAACTCAGTCTCACTGAGCTGAAGTAAGGATCCATGGTGTGCCCGTAAGAGCCATAGCCATATAACAACAGTGGGTTGTCCCCGTTTTTCTTCATGCCTTTCCGGTATACTATGGAAACGGGGATTTCCTTTCCATCGTCTGCAACGGCAAAAAGTCTTTCCGCGTAATAATTGCCCGGTTCGAAATTACCTAGTACTTCCTGTTGTTTGAGCAATTCCCTTTCCCGGGTATCCATATTGTAATCGTAAGTTGAGTTTGGTGTGGTAAGCGAAGAATATCCGAAACGTAGTTTGGAACTCTCAAATTCCGGGTTTACAGAGATCCAGGTCTCATAAACCTGTTCCTCGAAATCAATATAATGGTCATTACCGCTTATCATATTAATGACACGCAAACCGGTCAGCCCGTCTATCCTTTCTTCCAACACCATATATTTGTTGAACAATTCCAGATTTTGCAAATATATATTTTCCCTGTGTGGAATTACTTCTTTCCAATGGCTGACGTTTGTGCTGGTTTCCGTGGTGACCATCAATCTGAAATTTTTTGCATCCAGATTGGTGAGGATATAAAAACGGTCATCAAAATGAAATATCCAGTATTCGTGTTCTTTTTCTCTTGGACTGAACAAAGTGAATGTACCTTCCGGTTTATCCGCGGGTAAAAAACGGAATTCATTTGACAATGTGCTTGAAGATGCTATGATGATGTATTTTTTTGATTTGCTTTTATATACATGAACATCATAAGTATCATCCTTTTCATGGTATATTTCCGTATCTTCATTTATTCCCGATCCTAAAGTATGTTTGAATATCTTGTATGACCGGAGAGTTTGTTCATGCCTGGAGGTATAAAACAGGGTTTTGTTGTCATTGGCCCAGGTTGAGCTGCCCGATGTATTGAACATTTTATCATCCAGGATCTTCCCGGTTTGCAGATCCTTAACGTGAATAATGTATTTTCTCCGGCCAAGTGTGTCCACGCCGAATGACAGCAGTTTATTATCGTTGCTGACCGAGAGTCCGGCTATATTGTAGTAACTATATCCGGCGGCCATATCATTTACATTGAGCATGATTTCCTCCGGGGCACCGGGGGATCCTTTTTTTCGGCAATAGACGGGATACTCCTTACCCTCTTCATAGCGTGTATAATAATAATAACCGTTCCGGAAATAAGGCACCGACATGTCCGTTTGCTTAATCCTCCCCGTGATCTCATCGTATAATTTCTCCTGTAATTCTTCTGTGTTTTTCATCATTTCCTTTGTATAGGCATTCTCTTTTTCAAGATATTCCAATACTTCCGGATTCTCCCTTTGATTTAACCAGTGATATTCATCGATACGTGTATGATCATGAATGGTAAGTTCTTTAGGTATCTTCTTAGCTGTGGGAGGTTTCATAGTGTCATTTCGTTTACAGGATAAAACAAGAACAGATCCGGTCAGGACGGGCAGCAGGACTAAAAGGGTTTTAATATTTCTCATCTCGAGAGGGTATAAAATCACTATTCTATTTTATCAAATATATTTATTTAATATGTAATAATAATGTTAATTCAAAAAAAAACCACTTACCGGGAAGTAAGTGGTTTTACAAGCATAATAAAAACATTTGAGGTAGGCTTTAAATTAAGTTATGATAAAACTTAATTAGCCATAGCTGTTCAAGCAAATATAGATGTAATACACAAAAAATAAAATACTCTAAATGGAGTATTTTTCAATGTTTAACTATATTTTATTGATTAGTAGTGGATTATAGGTATATGCCGATCATCTCAAACCAATTGTTTCAAACCAATCACTTAAAGCTATCACTTCTCTTCCGTTTCTTTTAAGGAGAGCTGTATTCTTTTCCTCCCGGCGTCCACTTCAAGCACTTTAACTTTAACATGTTGATTAAGTGTGACTATTTCATTCGGGTCCTTAACAAATCTGTTGGCCAGCTGGGAAATGTGTACCAGTCCGTCCTGCTTGACCCCGATATCGACAAATGCACCGAAATTTGTAATATTGGTTATTATACCCGGCAGTACCATACCGGGTTGTACATCTTCAATTTTATATATACCGTCGGCAAATTCAAATACCTTAATTTTGGTTCTCGGGTCACGACCTGGTTTTGCCAGTTCATGCATAATATCATTGAGGGTAGGCAGGCCTGCATTTTCCTGAACATAATCATTAATGTTTATCTTATCGCGAAGCTCTTCATTATTTAATATATCATTAACACTGACTTTAAGATCTTTGGCCATCTTTTCAACAATAAAATAACTTTCAGGGTGCACGGCACTGTTGTCTAAAGGATTGCTTCCGTTTTTTATTCTTAAAAAGCCGGCAGCCTGCTCAAAAGTTTTATCTCCCATTCGGGGTACGGATCTCAATTCCTCCCTTGAATGGAATGAACCTTTTTCTTTACGAAAATCTACAATTTTTTGTGCCAGTTGAGGCCCCAGGCCTGAGACATATGTCAGCAAATGCCTGCTGGCAGTGTTTATATCCACACCCACCGCGTTCACACAACTTTCCACTACCTGATCCAGGCTGTCCTTAAGCAATACCTGGTCCACATCATGCTGATACTGTCCCACACCAATGGATTTAGGGTCGATTTTTACCAGCTCGGCAAGGGGATCTGTCAGTCTGCGTCCTATTGAGACTGCACCCCTGACTGTCACATCGTATTGAGGGAACTCTTCACGGGCGACTTTTGATGCTGAATATACGGAAGCGCCGGCTTCATTGACTACAAACACCTGAATATTTCTGTCATACTTCAGTTTTTTAATAAATCGTTCGGTTTCACGGCTCGCGGTGCCATTACCAATGGCAATGGCTTCGATTTTAAAGGCATTGACCAGTGAGGATATCTTTTTAGCTGCCTGTTTGGTTTCACTTTGGGGAGGATTGGGGTAAATGGTTTCATTGTGTACCAAATTTCCATGGTTGTCAAGGCAGACCAGCTTGCAACCGGTGCGATACCCCGGGTCAAGTGCCAAAATACGTTTTTCACCGAGAGGAGGAGCCATAAGAAGCTGCCTCAGGTTTCCGGCAAACACACTTATGGCTTCTTTGTCAGCCGCTTCCTTCGAGCTGGCACGAAACTCATTTTCTATAGCGGGTTCGAGCAAGCGTTTGTATGATTCATTAACAGCAAGCCTGACCTGCTCAGATACTTCATTCATGCCTTTTACAAAAATACCCTCAAGGGCTTTCAGGGATAAGGTTTCATCGGGAGCTATCTTTACCCTGAGGAAACCTTCTGCTTCACCCCGGCGGATAGCAAGAACGCGGTGTGAGGGGCAATGTTTAAGCGGTTCGGAATAATCAAAATAGTCGGTATATTTTATTCCTTCTTCATTTTTTCCCTTTACCAGGGCAGAAGTTACAAAAGCATGATGTTTAAATATGTTCCTAATACGGTCACGTGCCTGTTTGTTCTCATTTATCCATTCTGCAACTATATCCCGGGCACCCTGAAGGGCACTCCCAATATCGGGAACTTCTTCGTTTATAAACCCGGCAGCTTTATCCCCGATATTAATATTATCCTGCTTTATGATGATCTTAGCCAGGGGTTCCAAACCTTTTTCACGGGCCATGGATGCGCGGGTTTTTCGTTTGGGTTTATAGGGAAGGTACAGGTCTTCCAGTTCGGTCAGAGAACCTGCATTAAGTAACTTTTCTTTCAGCCCGGGTGTGAGTTTCCCCTGTTCTTCTATTGTTTTTACAATGCTGTCCCTTCTCTTGTCAAGCTCTGCCAGTTTATTATACTGCTCTTTTATGGCAGTTATCATGACTTCATCAAGGCTCCCAGTAGCCTCTTTCCTGTATCTGCTTATAAAAGGAATAGTGGCTCCTCCCGAAAGCAGCCGGATGGTGTTGCTAACCTGTTTTACATTTACAGATAAATCCCCGGCGATACGGTCCAGATGTTTTTCAGGCATAAATAAGATCTTAATATATTATGTGTTTGGTTTTGGGGGGCAAAGATAATGATAATAATAGTTAATGTCAGATGAAGAGTCGGGAAACACTTTTTAACCTTTTCTGGATATTTTTGTTTTCAATATATTATATAGTGTCCGTTTATAAAGTTAACAAAATGTTTAACTGGTCATGTGTCTGTTCAGAAGGTTCCATTTGCAAGGCCCGCGCGGTCCGGAAACGCGGAGTTTACTAATCGTAAATGAGCAATTTTCGGTCAAGCGTAACGAAGCAAATGGGACTTTATGGACAGACATTATATAATTACAAAATCATGATAACATTACTTTCACCGGCAAAATTATTGAATTTCGAAAAACAACAGATAACAGACGTGTTCACTATTCCCCGTTTCATGGAAGAAGCGGGGCAACTGATCAGTAAACTCAGGGAGTTGTCGGAGGAGGAACTGGCAAACCTGATGGATATTAATGATCAGTTGGCCAGGCTTAATTATGAAAGATATCAGCAATGGTCACCGCCATTTACAACGGGAAACGCAAAGCAGTCTATTTTCAGCTTTAACGGGGAAGTATATAATGGATTAAAAGCCGCCGAACTGACATCGGAAGATCTCAAATTTGCCCAGGAAACACTTCGTATGCTTTCAGGACTTTACGGTCTTCTGCGTCCGCTCGATCTGATACAACCTTACAGGTTGGAAATGAATACGAAACTGCAGGTTGGAAGTAACAAAAACCTTTATGAATTTTGGGGAGACAAAATATATGATCTACTGAAAAACGAGATACAAAAGCATAAAAATAAATTTATAATCAATCTTGCATCGAATGAATACGGCAAAGCAGCCAAATTGAAAAAATTTGGTGATAAGGTGATCACACCAGTCTTTAAGGAATTGAAAGGTGAACATTACAAAGTAATTGTCGTGTATACCAAAAAAGCGCGGGGAATGATGAGTCGTTTTATAATACAAAACCGGATTGATGAACCTGAACAGTTAAAACATTTTGAAGATGAAGGTTATTTTTATAATGATGAGTTTTCATCAGATAATGAGTGGTGTTTTTCAAGATAGCCAATTAAAAATTTAAATATTGTTATTATTGTGCCGGTATGTTTTCAGGCAAACAATCAGGCCATAGATGTGATATTTATCAACTCTAAATCAAAAAAGTTTACTTTATTTGTATATTATTTATCCTGTATTATTGGCTTTGAAGGGCTGAAGCTGCATTTTCCGACTCCCTGCTTCTGACCCAAACATTACGCATGAATAATAGAGGGTATGATCTTTGAAAAATTAATATGACAAAAGACAAATATGAAAGTAAAATTGCACACCTTAAGCTTAAATCCTTTGCCGGTCCTCAGATTTATACCGGCTTTTGTATTTTTGTTGGTATTTGCCGGCATACAATCCCTTGCACAAAGCGAAAGGGATGATATTCCGGAGAAGTATAAATGGAACCTTCAGGATCTTTATTCTTCGGATGAAGCATGGAAAGAGGCCAGGGAAGATCTGGCCGGTAAGCTCGATAAGGTCGGACAGTATAAGGGAACATTGACAGCATCATCCGAGAATTTGCTGTCATGCCTTCAATATCTTTCCTCGGTTTCAAAAGAAGCAGAACGTTTATACGGCTATGCAGCCAAAAAGTCGGATCAGGATACCCGTGTTTCAAAATATTCAGCTATGAGACAGGAGTTGCAGCAGATGCTTACAGATTTTTCATCTGAAGCAGCTTTTATTGAACCTGAGATTTTGTCAATGGAATGGTCGACTGTAGAACAATTTATTAATGAACAGGAGGGGCTTAATGACTATAAAATATACCTGGATAACCTGTTCAGGAAAGTTGAACATCAGTTATCAGAAGAGGAAGAGAAGATTCTTGCCTTGTCCGGAATGATAAGTGAAAATACCGCGTCTGTTTATCGTACATTCAGTAATGCAGAGATGCCATATCCGACAGTTGTTTTAAATGATGGTACGGAGGCGCTGCTTGATAAGTCGGGTTACAGTAAATACCGCGCGGTGGAAAACAGGGCCGACAGGGAAAAGGTATTTGATGCATTTTGGAGCGTACACGAAGATTTTGAAGCATCATTCGGCGATATGTTATATGGAAATGTGAAAAGTAACATCTTTTACGCGCGGTCACGCGACTACAATTCGTCTCTCGAAAGGGCTCTTGATGTGAACAATATCCCAACCGGTGTTTATCATTCGCTTATAGAGAATGTGAATAATAATCTTGGAACTTTTCACCGGTATCTGAAATTGAAAAAACGTATTCTGAAAGTGGACACGCTGAAATATTCGGATCTGTATGCACCTGTAGTCGGTGGCATAGACCTTGAATATTCTTATGAAGAAGCTACCGAACTACTGATTGATGCAGTAAACCCCCTCGGAGAAGATTATGTGGATGTAGTAAAAAGGGCAGTTACAGAACGATGGATCGATGTATATCCCACACGCGGGAAACGTTCAGGTGCATACTCAAGCGGAAGTGCATATGATGTTCATCCTTATATTTTATTAAATTACAACGGCCGCTGGGAGGATGTAAGTACACTTGCTCATGAGATGGGACATACCATGCACAGCTATTATTCCAATAAATACCAGTCTTATCCGCTGGCCGGTTATTCAATCTTTGTTGCAGAGGTAGCTTCAACTTTTAATGAGGCATTGTTGATGGATAAGATGATGAACGAGATCAGTGATGAAGATGCGCGTTTGTCTTTATTGATGAGTTATCTCGATGCTTTCAAGGGAACTCTTTTCCGTCAGACGCAGTTTGCGGAATATGAACTTCTTATCCATGAAAAGGCTGAGCAGGGGGTTGCCCTGACCGGTGACCTGTTCACCGAATTATACGGAAGTATACTAAAGAAATATTATGGTCATGAGCAGGGTATATGTCATATTGATGAGCCTGTAACTCGCGAATGGGCTTTTATACCACATTTCTACTATAATTTTTATGTTTACCAGTATTCAACTTCTTTTACAGCTTCAATGGCGCTTGCTGAGAAAGTGCTGAACGAAGAAGAGGGAGCCGTGGAAAAATATATTGATTTCATTTCGGCCG
>Ga0307421_1001573_pt1 | contig 13646 bp, 10 predicted proteins | sample SalMarWE160270MG_FD_202163 | JGI IMG/M metagenome (GOLD analysis project Ga0307421, IMG submission 202163) | Salt marsh sediment microbial communities from the Plum Island Ecosystem LTER, Massachusetts, United States - WE1602-70 | ecosystem: Environmental > Aquatic > Marine > Intertidal zone >...
TAAGAGTGGAAAGGATACTTAAAAAGATAAAAGGTATCGAATTTGTATATCTTAATGATCGGGATGTGGTGAGACACAGATTGGTTCAGGAGATTATCCGTGCTTACGAAAAGGAAGATTTACGGAACCAGAAAAAGGAGTGATGCAACCTTATGAAATTATATGAGAAATGGAATAAATGGAAAAGTAGAGATAAAATTTCAGGTAAAAATATGCAAAAGAAAAAATTAAGTGATAAAAACATAATACAAAAAATATCTATATTTTTTATTTTGTTAATCGCCGTTACCCTCGTTCTGTCTATTAATTTTTTCCCGGATAAAATTCTCTTGAAAGAAGGGCAAATCTGCACTAAAGATATTCTGTCCCCGGGTGATTTTGAATTTGTAGATGTAGAAGCAACACAAAATTTAAGAGAAAAAGCTGCTAAATCGATAAAAGAAGTGTATGATTTAAATTTAGCAAATATTGAAAATGTTGAAAAACAAATAGATAGTCTCTTTTCAAAGATAAAAGAATACAAAGGGAAAATAGATGAATCATCTAAAGATGCTACCGCTAATATAACGGAGAGCGATAGGAGATTGACAGATGATGAATTAAACGAAATGGCTAATGAAATAAATGAAAATTTAGGATTGTATATTAATGAAAAGGTCATAGCGGATTGCTTTCAATTCGATAATTTATCTTTAGAGAAAATAAGGGTAGATATTAAAAGTTCTATGAGAAAAATTATGGGACAAGGAATTAAAACAGATGATTTAGAAAATGCTAAAAAACAATTAATTAGAGAGATTAGTGAGATTTCCCTTGATCATCACGATGCCCTGATTGCCAGCGATATTGCTACCTCTTTACTTTTACCAAGTTTATTTTTAAATGAAGAAGATACAGAAAAAAGACATCAGGAAGCTATTGCTTCAGTAGATGATATTATAAGAACAATTCAAAAAGGACAGATAATTGTAAGAAAAGGAGAAGTGGTAACTTCGGAAGATATCGCCATTCTTAATGCTTTAGGTTTAAAAAATCCCAAGATAAATTTTTCCAACATTATCGGAATGATTATGATTACTGCGATCTGCCTTTTAGTGTTCTTTTTATATTTAAACTACTTTTATTCTGCTATTTATGAAAATGTAAACAAATTGATATTACTGGGTATTATTTCTATTTTTGTTGTTTTGCTCGCTAAAATAGCAAGTCAGGCATCTGGATATTTGATGCCCATTGCTTCTGCCTCAATGTTAATTGCCATATCTTTAAGTCCCAATATTGCCATATTGCTTACGGTCATATTAAGCTTGTTAATAGGATTTATTCCGGGAGGCGGATTAAATTATATTTTAGTCTCGGTAATTAGCGGGATAGTAGCTATATATAGTATTCGGAAAGCCACCCAAAGGTCAAGCCTGACCCGTGCAGGATTAATTATTGCCGGAGTTAATATCATTACTATATCAGCTTTGGGTTTAATCAATAATGAAGGTTATTATCTGATTTTACAAAACAATCTATGGGGAGTGTTGAGCGCTTTTTTAGCAGTCATTTTGACTATCGGAATTCTACCTTTCTTGGAAAGCTATTTTGATATCACCACATCTTTTAAACTGATGGAATTATCTAATCCTAACCAGCCTTTACTGAAAAAGCTGATATTGGAAGCGCCGGGGACATATCATCACAGTATAGTTGTGGGAAATCTATCTGAGACTGCTGCTGAAGAGATTGGGGGTAATGGGCTATTGGCTCGGGTTGGTGCTATTTATCATGATATAGGTAAAATAAAAAGACCTTATTTCTTTACTGAGAATCAAGAGGCGTATAAGAATATTCATGATGAGATGGAACCCAGTTTAAGTGCTTTAGTCATTGCTTCTCATGTTAAAGAAGGAATAGAATTGGCGAAAAAAAATAAACTCCCTAAAGATGTAATTGATATAATTGCCCAACACCACGGAACCAACTTGATTACCTATTTCTTCCACAGAGCTTTAAAAGAAAATGGATCAGTTAATGATGCAGTCGCCGAAGAGAATTATCGTTATTCCGGACCAAAACCCCAGACTAAAGAAGCAGGAATTATTTTATTAGCTGATTCGCTGGAAGCGGCAACCAGAAGTTTAAATAATCCTACGGCATCTAGAATAAAAAACCTAGCGAAAGAAATTATCCAGAAGAATTTAGAAAATGGCCAGTTGGAAGAATGTGATTTGACCTTGAAAGACTTGGATAAAATTGGAGATAGTTTTTCCCGGATTCTTACCGGAATGTTTCACAGCCGGGTGGAATATCCCGATGAGGATTTAATAAAAAAAATAAAAGAAGAGGGAAAAAGGAATGGAAATTCTAATAAAAAATCAGCAGAAAACAATAAAGATAAATCAACGGAAGATAAGGGAGATAGTCAAAAAGGCTCTGCAGTTTCTGAAAGTTGATGAAAAAACTGAAATTAGTATTTTATTTACTGATGATAAATTTATAAGGTCACTGAATAATAAATATCTAGGGATTGATAAATCAACCGATGTTTTATCTTTTAGTTTATGGAAAGGGTCTGTCAAAACTCCGGAAGCAGAGAGCGATAAACTTTTGGGAGATATAATTATCTCTGTTGAGACTGCCCAAAGGCAGGCAGATAAGTTAAATCATAGTAGGGAAAAAGAGTTAGCAGTATTGTTGATTCATGGATTATTGCATTTAACCGGTTATGATCACGAAAAAGATAAAGATTACAAAATTATGCAGGAAAAAGAGAGTGAAATCTTGAAAACATTTGCTTTGTAACCCGATGTTTAATATAATGAAATTAGTTATTATATTTATTTACTTTTTTAGGTTATTTTAGCCTAAAAAAGTAAATATGTAGAAAAATGCTTAGCATAGATTGGCTAAAAAAAATCTAAAAATGGGAGGTGAAGCATAAGCCAATAAAATATTTGCTTTTAGTTAGTATGTAAAACTATATTTTAAAAAATTAAAGGAGATTTTATTAATGTTAAAAAATAAGACAATATTAATTTTAGTATTAGCAATTAGTTTAGTAATGGGAATGTTCAGTTTTGGGATGGCTGCTGAAAGACAATTTGTAGCAATAGCAACCGGTGGAACGGGCGGTACTTATTACCCCTTAGGTGGAGCTTTGGCCCAGATGCTTTCTAATAATGTTGAAGGTTTAATAGTTACTGCTCAATCAGGAAATGCTTCAGTAGCAAATTGTAATTTAATCAGCAGAGGACAAATTGAAACTGCTTTTTCACAAGCTAATACAACTTATTGGTGTTATAGCGCAACGGGGATATTAGTGGGTACACAACCTATTACTAATTTAAGAGGCATTGCTTCTTTATACCCGGAAACTATTCATATAGTTGCTACCAAGGCTTCCGGAATTAAAACCATAGAGGACCTCAAAGGGAAGAAAGTTGGAGTGGGTGCACCCAACAGCGGAACTGCTGCTGATGCTGAAATAATATTAAATGCCCATGGTATCCACATGGGTGATATTCAGGCAGATTTTTTAAGCTTCAATGAAGTTGCCCAGCGTTTGATCGACGGACAAATAGATGCCGGTTTTACCACTGCAGGTTTTCCAACTTCCAGTATCATTAATATAGCTACCAAAAGAGATATTGTATTGATTCCAATAAGTACAGAAAAGATAAAAGAATTAACGGATGCGATTCCTTATTACGGAGCTACAGTTATTCCTGGTGGACTGTATAAAGGCGTAGATGCAGATGTTCCAGCACTTGCTACACCTGCTTTATGGATCTGTGATGCCAAATTATCACCTACTGTAGTCTACAAAATGACCAAAGCTTTATGGGAACATAGAGATGTATTAGAAAAAGTACATTCTCAAGGTAAAAATATTACTTTGGAAACTGCCCTTGACGGTATAGGAATACCTTTGCATCCGGGTGCAGAATTATATTACAAAGAAGTTGGCTTGGTTAAATAATTTAGGAAAGCAGAATCCGGGTACCATAAAATGAGATATATTTCTATGGTACCCGGAATTAATTTATATGTTAAAAAATAGATATGTTGCACTATTCGGATTATTTATTGCAATAATTATCATTATAATATTATTCTTTATCCCAGTATATACCCTGGAACTAAAGTCTTTTTCTGATGGTGAAATCGTTTTTTTAGAAAAAGTCCAGTCAGGGGATGAATTTATTTTAAAATACACTCACTCTGTCGCCCTAACTCCTGTGTGGGAAATATTTATAATTGATAAAGATTATCAAATTGTATTAATTGAAACTGATTTTCTTGACCACGGAGCGGGATTACCTTATGCAACTTTTGATAAAGAAATATTTGTGGAAGAGGAAGATAGATTTAAAATAAAAAATATGCAAAGGATTATACCTATCCCAATTTATTATAGAATTGGGGCGATAAGAGAAAATATTTTTTACTTTAAAGACAAAGAAATTAATTTATCTTCATTAGTTGGAAATAAATTATTAACACTTGAAATAAATAGGAGTAGTTTATTTAATTATCTTAGGAGGAAACTTGTAAATGGTTGAAGATGTGAAAACTGAAAATAATGAAATTGATGTTCAAAAACTTATGGAACAATATGATTCAGAATCAAGAATTAGAAGACCTCTCGGTATCGCGGCTATAATCATTTCTATTATAGCTATATCTTTTTCGGCTTTCCAATTTTATACCGGAGGATTTGGTCTGCTTTTAGCTCTAAAACAGAGGGCATTTCATCTGGCTTTTACTTTAAGTTTAGCATTTCTTATTTATCCTGGTTCCAAGAAAGGATTTGACAAAAATAAAGATAAAATACCTTTTCAGGATATAATTCTGGCTATATTAGGAGCAGGCGTGTGTTATTATTTAGTTGAATTTTACGATGCTATGGTAATACGCTCTGGCCTACCTACTACACTCGATTTAATAGTGGGCGGTATGGCTATCATATTAGTCTTGGAAGCAACCCGAAGAATTATTGGTTCAGCTCTTCCCATAGTAGTAACTGTGTTTTTATTATATTCTTATTTCGGGCAGATAATGCCGGGATTCTTCGCTCATCGAGGGTACTCATTGGAAAGAATAATAGAGCATTTATATTCAGGAACAGAAGGGATATTTGGCATTCCTTTAGGAGTATCTGCTTCTTTCGTCTTTCTCTTTATTCTTTTTGGCGCGGTGCTGAATAAGACCGGGATGGGTAAATTTTTTATCGATGTGGCTATGGCTCTTGCCGGTCATACCACCGGTGGACCGGCTAAGGTTGCGGTTATTGCCAGCGGATTTATGGGCTCTATAAATGGAAGTTCAGTGGCAAATACTGTAACTACCGGTAGTTTCACCATTCCTTTAATGAAGAGCATAGGTTATCGAAAAGATTTTGCCGGAGCAGTAGAGGCTGCCGCTTCTACCGGTGGGCAGATATTGCCTCCGGTAATGGGAGCAGCTGCTTTTGTAATGGCTGAATTCTTAGGGATTCCCTACATTAAAATTGCCGCGGCAGCAGCTATTCCTGCTGTTATATATTATATTGCCGTAATGACAATGGTTCATCTGGAAGCTTGTAAATACGGATTAAAAGGTCTACCCAAAGAAAGACTTCCCAAATTAAACAAAGTATTAAAAGCCAGGGGTCATTTAATTATCCCTATACTGGGTTTAGTATATTTATTGGTCAGAGGATATACTCCCTTATTCTCTGCTTTTTGGGCAATTGTGATGAGTTTAGGTATAAGTATGGTAAAATCTGAAACCCGCCTAAATCTAAAGAAATTAGGTGAAGCATTTGAGGATGGTGCCAAGAGCGCCTTGGGTGTGGCAGCAGCTTGTGCCTGTGCCGGAATGGTAGTAGGAGCAGTAACTCTTACCGGTTTAGGATTAAAGATTGCTAATGGGCTTGTGATGTTAGGTCACGGAAATCTAATGTTAACCCTCTTCTTTACTATGATAGCCTCCATTTTATTGGGAATGGGACTTCCTACAACTGCAAAATATATCATTCTATCTATCATGGCAGCACCTGCTTTGGTTGATTTAGGGGTAAACCCTTTAGCTGCCCATCTATTTATCCTTTACTTTGGAGTCATCGCTGATCTTACCCCGCCAGTTGCGGTAGCAGCTTATGCCGCAGCAGGAATTTCCGGTGGTAATTCTATGAAAACCGGTTTTATTGCCGTGAGATTAGCGGTAGCGGGATTTATGATTCCTTACCTTTTTGCCCTTGACCCTGGATTATTAGGTATAAATAGTACAGTTGGACATACTTTATTATTGATTGTTACTGCTTTAGCCGGTGTATTAGCTTTAGGAGCAGCAGCTGGAGGTTATCTACTGGATAATACTAAAATATATGAAAGAGTTATATTAATTATTAGCGCGCTTGCTCTATTAACACCCGGATTATTAACTGATAGCGTGGGTATTATCTTATTAGCTGGAGTAATAATCTTACAGAAGATGAGAATATCGAAGAAAGTTAAATTTGCATAATTTAATTAAAAATAAGCTGTATTAATTTTTAGTAATTTTATGCTTTAAAACTGTTAGATTAGGAATTTAAAATATACAATTATTGTTTATCTTTAGATTCCTAATCTAATTGAGCAAAAGTAGATACATTAAATCAGTTAAATTAATTAAAATGGTCGATATTTTAGAATATACTTAACGGTTTTTTAAAAAGTTGCGGTGATTATTTTTTGGATGACCCCCTTAATTTAATAATATTGATATTTGAAGTTATCGCTTTATTAGGTTTTATAGTATTATCTGCCTTTTTTTCCGGCACAGAGACTGCTCTCTTCTCACTTAATAAGCTGCAATTAAAAAAAATGCAAAAAGAAGAAGAAAATAATTGGCGGATAAAATCAATTATCAGACTCCTTGATGACCCCCAAAGAACCTTAATTTCTATTTTAATCGGGAATATATTCGTAAATATTTCTGCTTCCTCTTTGGCTGCTTATTTAGCCATAAAACATTTTGGAAATATAGGCATTGGTATAGCCAGCGGAATAATGATTTTTATAATACTTATTTTCGGAGAAATTATCCCCAAATCATTAGCTGTTGCCAATGCTGAAGCTATTAGCAAAAGAGTCGCCAGACCGATAGAAATAATTTCCACCGGGTTGTTTCCTCTAATAAAATTTTTCAAAATATTAATTAATGGCCTATATTATTTTTTAAGAATGAAAAAGACTAAAGAGAAAAAAGAAATTACCGAAGAAGATTTAATAACCCTGATAGATGCTGGTAAGGAGGAGGGAGTGATAGAAGAGGAAGAGAATGAAATGATTAGAAATATATTTGAATTTGGCGATACTACGGTAAAAGAAGTAATGATTCCTCGGGTGGATATGGCCTGCGTTCCTTCTGATACTAAATTGGATTCAATATTAAAATTGATTAAAAAAATGGGGCATTCGAGAATACCTGTTTATGAAGAAGCTATAGACAATATTATCGGAATATTATATGCCAAGGATCTTTTAGGCATATATGAACAATGGTATACTTCAAAGGAAAAGTTTGATTTAAAGGGGATAATAAGGGATGCTTACTTTGTTCCGGAAAATAAAAAAATAGATGAACTGTTAGATATTTTTCAGAAAGATAAGATACAAATTGCTATTGCTATTGATGAATATGGCGGGACAGCAGGATTGATTACCATGGAGGATGTGGTAGAGGAAGTGGTAGGCGAGATAATTGATGAATACGATAAAGAAATAAAATTGTTTGAAATGATCGGAGATAATACTGTAATTGCCGATGGCATAATAGATATTGAAAAAATAAATGAAATTTTAAACATCGAAATACCTGAAAATGGTTTCGAGACCCTGGGTGGTTTTATTTTTGACTTATTGGGCAGGGTACCTAAGAAAGGTGAAAAGATTAAGTATCAGAATTTTCAAATGATAATAGAACAGGTGGTAAAAAATAGGATTAGAAGAGTAAAGATAATAAAAGAACTACCGCAGACTGAAAGCAATATTTCGGGAAAGATACATAGGAGGTAAGGAAATTTTGACAGAATGGTGGATTAAAGCCAGTCCCATTATATTATTTATATGCATATTTATTGCTGCTTTTTTTTCGGGTGCAGAAACTGCAGTTATATCTACTTCTAAGCTGCATCTTAAATATTTAGCCAAGAGAGGGGATAAAAAAGCTATAATAGTGTCTAATTTAATTCAAAAACCCGATAAATTTCTAAGGTTGGTTTTAATTGGAACCAATATAGCAATAATCGTATCTTCTACAGTTTCCTCTTCTTTGGCAATACATATATGGGGTGACAGAGCAGTCACTATTTCAATATTACTTACCACTCTAATAATTTTAGTTTTTTGCGAGATAATTCCTAAAACTATTGCTCAAAGTAATTCACAAAAAATTTCGCTTAAGGCAGCTTATTGCTTAAAAATTGCCTCTTACATCCTTTATCCCGTTGAAGTCTTTTTCAGTTGCATATCGAACTTTATCATTAGAATCTTTACCGGAAAGAAGTACGTGCCCCTGAATGCTTTTTTCACTAAAAAAGATTTAAAGCTGTTTTTTGAAGTCGGCGAAAAGGAAGGTGCATTAGAGAAAAAGGAAAAGAGTATGATTGAGAGAATATTAAATTTAAATGATATTTTTGTTAAGGATGTAATGATACCCCAAAAATATATGATAGCTGTTGAAGAAAATACTTGCTTAGAGGAAGCTGTAAAATTAATGAACAAAGAAGGTCTTTCCAGAATACCGGTTTATCAGAATAATATAGATAATATCATAGGTTTTATTTACGCCAAAGACTTCCTTATTGGAGATTTAAAAAAGAAATTAAGTAAAAGTATAAATTTATTAGGTTTAATCCATCCGCCTTACTTGGTTTCAGAAAATAAAAAAGTTACAACTCTTCTGAAAGAATTTCAGAGAAAGAAAGTTCATATTGCGGTAGCAATAAATAAAGATAAAAAAATATCCGGAGTAGTCACCATAGAAGATTTATTAGAGGAAATTTTTGGAGAAATAGAAGATGAATTTGATAAAATTAAATAATTATGAAATAATTTAGCAATTAAAGAAAGAGGATAAATTATGAAGAAAGAAATGTTGGATAAATCATTTTTATGCAGATTTATATGGTTATTTTTTGTTTTATTTACTTGTCTTACTATAAATAGTAATATTTACGCCAGCACTGCAAGACCCTTAGCCATAATGATCGGTAATTCACCTGAAGAAGTAATTCACCAAACGGGCTTAAATAAGGCAGATGTAATTTATGAAGCAAATGTAGAAGATCCCTTTACCAGATTAATGGTCATATTTAATAATAGTGATGATGCCATAGTGGGGCCGGTTAGAAGCAGCAGGTATTATTTTTCCAGATTAGCTGAAGAGTGGTCTGCCATATTTGCTCACTGTGGAGGACAAAGCTTAAAGAACGAAAGGATTGTTAATTTAGACCAGATGCGTTATCCTACCCCTTATTGGCGGGATAAAAATATTGGAGGATGGATAAATCTTTTTACAAATACCCAAAATATAAGAGAGAAGAGCAGAAAAATGGGTTTTCAGGATAAAGTAAATTTAGATAACAATTTGCTTAATCTAAGAACACTCAATTTATCACGAGGGGGTATCACCAAAATATCTATTAAGTATAACCAAAAATATACCATATCTTATGAATATAAAGACGATACTAATACATATTTTAGGTACATAAATTCTAAGTCTCATCAGGATAGTAAAACCCTCGAACCTATAACTGCTTCCAATATCGTAATCCAGTATGTTCCGGTTGAAAAAATACCCGGTGATAAAGAGGGAAGGCTGGAAGTAGGGGTGATTGGAGAAGGTATTGCCAAGGTATTTTACGGAGGAAATTATTATTTATCCAAATGGGTCAAAAAATCTAAAGACCAGTCAACCGTATATTATGACCGCCAGGGAAAACCTTTAAATTTGAATCAGGGGAATATATGGATTCATTTGGTACCAGAGGAAACAGGTGTGTGGTTTAAATAAAGAAGGTGAAAATACTGTGAAAGAAGAATTTAAAAAATTAATTAAAGAAGCAGAAAAGGCCAGAAAAAGGGCCTATACTCCCTATTCTAAATTCAAAGTGGGAGCTGCTGTTCTCTGCGATGATGGCAAAATATTTACCGGTTGCAATATTGAGAACGCATCTTTTGGTTTGGCCATATGCGCAGAAAGAGTGGCTATTTTTAAAGCTGTTTCAGAGGGCTCAACTAAATTTGAAGCCATAGCTGTTATTGGTGATACAGATAAACCCTGTTCTCCCTGTGGCGCCTGCCGGCAAGTGATATCAGAATTTGGTGAAGATATCCCCTTGATTATGGCGAATTTAAAGGGAGATGTTAAGATTAAAAAAATAAAAGAATTGCTTCCTGAGGCATTTGGTAAAAACGATCTTTTATAGCGGAGATTATCTTATAGTATGTTGTATAAAACAGAAGGTATAGTCCTAAAAAGCATGGAATATCAAGAAGCTGATAAAATTGTTACTATATTCACCAAAGATTACGGTAAGATTACGGCCATTGCCAAAGGAGTCCGAAAGACAAAAAGTAAATTCGGAAGTAGTTTGGAAATATTAACTCACTCTGTCTTTTTGTTTTATAAAGGAAGAAATATTGATATTGTCAGTCAGACCGAAATATTAGAATCTTTTTTCTCAACGAGCAAAGAAGTTATTAAATTTGCTTTTGCCGCCAATTGTGTGGAGGTAGTTAATAAATTAACCGAAGAGCGGGAAATAAATATTGATCTGTTTAATTTACTAAAAGAGGTTTTACATTATTTGAGGGAATCTAATGATCCAAAATTGTTAACCTTATCTTTCAAATGGCAAACTATGTCAATTTTAGGATATAGACCCTCTCTTAATCATTGTTGTAGATGCAATAAAAGTGTAGAGGATAAAAAAGAGATGCATTTTAATATAAAAGAAGGTGGACTGGTATGCAATCATTGTATAGCTGAAGATAAAGAAGGGTCTATTAATGTCTCTCTTTATTTTGTGAAACTATTGAGAAAAATACTAATTACCTATTTATCTACTATTTCAAACGCTACCATTCCTGATAATAAGGAGAAAGAGTTAGAGAAGATAACTAATGTATACATAGGTTATCATTCGGAGAAAAGTTTTAAAACAGATGAATTTTTGAAATCTCTTTAACTGGCTAAATTAGTATCTCGTATCTCGTGAATCGTATCTCGTACAAACTAGCGTATAGCGTTTAGCGTAGAGCGTATACATTTGGTTATGTAGTTTGTTGCCAAGTAAGTTGGTAATAAATCAGTGCAAACCATTTAACTAATTAATTATATAAATGTTCCACTATCTAATAAATATTGATTGGTAATAAGTATGGCTTTGATTTATTTTACCTGTTTGAACACGAATAAATTCGATACCAAAGCATCATAAAATACATAAAAGGCATTTTATTTATGATACTATACGCTAAACGCTGTACGCTCTACGCTAGCTTCTCTTTATTTGCTATATACTCGATACTATGTTTAGTTACGTTGACAATTAAGGCCGATTTTGATATATTAACTAAGAAAATATAGTCCCTCTCTTTAACAGACAAAGGGTTTTCAGAAAATCTCTGTGAGAGATAATTTTATTTATAAATAAGGGGAAGAGATACTAATATGGATTTTCAAGAGATAATTTTTAATTTAGAAAAATATTGGGGAGAACAGGGTTGTATTATTCAACAGCCTTACGATACAGAAAAAGGGGCGGGAACAATGAACCCAACCACTTTTTTAAGGGTATTAGGCCCCGAACCATGGAAAGTAGCTTATGTTGAACCATCTCGTAGACCTACCGATGGACGTTATGGAGAAAATCCCAATAGAGTACAACAGCATTATCAACTCCAGGTTGTATTAAAACCTTCTCCTGAAAATGTACAGGAAATATATTTTAAAAGTTTAGAAAGTTTGGGGATATTAAGAAAAGAGCATGATATAAGATTTATTGAAGGTGATTGGGAAGCCCCTACCTTAGGTGCCTGGGGATTAGGCTGGGAAGTTTGGTTAGATGGTTTAGAAATAACTCAATTTACTTATTTCCAGCAAGCTGGCGGGCTTGATTTAGATATTATTCCGGTAGAAATAACCTATGGATTAGAGAGATTAGGTATGGTCATTCAGGATGTGGATAATATTTTTGACTTAAAATGGGGTAAAAATATTACCTATAGAGATATACGTCATCAAGCAGAAGTAGAACAATCTAAGTATAACTTTGAAGAAGCGGACATACAGATGTTATTCAATCTCTTTAATATTTATGAAAAAGAAGCCGAAAGATTAATAGAAAAGGAGTTATCCTTACCGGCATATGACTATATATTAAAATGCTCCCATACTTTTAATTTATTAGATGCCCGGGGAGCAATTAGTGTTTCAGAAAGAACAGGATATATTTCCCGGGTGAGAAATATTGCTCGATTATGTGCAGAAGAATACGTAAAGCAGAGAGAAAAATTAGGCTTTCCTTTAATTAAACAATAAAAGATCAGACAGAGGATAAAATTTAATGAATAATGTAGTTTTAGAAATTGGAACCGAAGAAATACCAGCTCAGTATATGGAAAATGCCTTAAAAGATTTAAATCGGTTAGCAAAGAAGTATTTGGAAGAATCAAGTATAAATTATAAAGAAATAAAGGTTTACGGCACTCCTCGAAGATTAATATTATTCATCTTTCACATTAAGGAAAAACAGGAAGATATTTTTCAAAAAATTAAAGGACCCGCTTATTCGATTGCTTACAATAAAGATTCGCAGCCCCAAAAACCTGCTTTAAAGTTTGCCCAAAGCCAGGGGGTAAATGTGGGGGATTTAATTGTCGAAGATACAAAAAAGGGGAAATATATTTTTGCTTCCAAATCTATAATAGGCCAGCCAACCATTGACCTTTTATCCCAAATATTTCCTAAAATAATAAAAGGCATGCAATTTCCCAAATCAATGAGTTGGGGAGAAAAATCATTGCGATTTATCCGTCCTATAAGATGGATACTTGCTTTGTATGGCAAAGAAATAATCAAGTTCAATCTAAATGGTTTAGATTCTGAAAATATTACTTATGGTCATAGGCTTTTGGCACCCCAAAAAATTAAAATATCTTCTACTCAGGAATATTTCAAGAAGCTAGAAAAAAGTAATGTGATAATTGATCCTCAGATTAGAGAGAATATTGTCAAAACAGATCTAAAACAGATAATTAAGGAAATAAATGGAAAAAATATAATTAACGAAAAACAGTTAAAAGAAATAGTGTATTTAGTTGAATACCCTAATGCAATTTTGGGAAGATATGATAAAAAATATTTGGAATTACCAAAAGATGTCTTAATCGTAGTTATGGAAAAACATCAAAAATATTTTCCTGTTTTTAAAAATAAAGATGAACTGCTTCCCTTATTTATCGTAATTATCAATAACTCTAAAAAGTATGCTTCCAAGATTAGGGAGGGTAACGAAAATGTTCTTAGGGCCAGGTTAGAGGATGCAAAATTTTTCTACCATGAAGACCAGAAGATTCCCTTAGAAAAAAGAGTGGATAAATTAAAAAATGTTATTTTTCAGG
>Ga0307421_1001575_pt1 | contig 13640 bp, 14 predicted proteins | sample SalMarWE160270MG_FD_202163 | JGI IMG/M metagenome (GOLD analysis project Ga0307421, IMG submission 202163) | Salt marsh sediment microbial communities from the Plum Island Ecosystem LTER, Massachusetts, United States - WE1602-70 | ecosystem: Environmental > Aquatic > Marine > Intertidal zone >...
GGCTTCGAGACAATGCAGCGATGGCTCTTCCGACCGGACTACGACCCGGTGGAGCGAGCCGTGATCGGCGATATCGAAGGGCGCCTGTTGATTTCACAGGCCATCAGCAACATCGCTCTGGAAGGGATCATGACCCCAGAGACCGGTGCCGCATGGTTGCAGGGACAGGTTGAAGCGATGCTGGCCGAACGCCGGTAGGAAGTAAATACTTAAAGAGTCGGGGGCGCGGCGTACCGTCGCGTCCCCATTTAATTCTGCCTTTGGGGCCGGGTTCTCACCTTAAAAGGTCTCCCCCGCTGGTGGATCGGGAGGTTAAATTTCATGGTATGGCGAGAGCTGTGAAGGGATTATTGTCTGCGACAGGTCGGTGGAACTCGCTTCAGTCCCGGGAGGCTCACCTCGCCTGGATGCTAATCTCCCCCACGGCTCTAATCGTCTTTGGATTGGTCCTCTTCCCCGCTATCTTTAGTATCTGGATCAGCTTTCACGACGTTACCCTGCGCAACCTAAACGACGTCTTCCATGCGCCGTTCGTGGGCTGGGATAACTATCGCCATGTAGTCAACGATTTTGCGTTCAAGTATCAAAACTTACGTGTATGGGGAGCAGCGGTCACCAGCATTGTATATTCATTCGTCTCCACATTTGTCACCGTGCTTCTCGGCCTGATAGCCGCACTATTACTCAACCGACCGTTCCGTGGTCGGGGAACGGTACGTGCCATCTTCCTATTCCCCTATATCGCGCCGATCGTCAGCGTAGCGTTCGTCTGGCGCTGGATCCTCGATCCACGTCCGTCTGGTGTACTGAACGATCTATTGATGCGGTTGGGCATGATCGATGCTCCGAGAGCGTATCTCGCCACACGCGGTCTCGCTCTGGTATTGGTAATCATCTTTACTGCGTGGCGCTATTTTCCGTTTGCCATGTTGATGATATTGGCTCGACTTCAGGCGATCGATAAGAGCATGTACGAGGCGGCCAGCGTGGATGGTGCCAATGCCTGGGATAAGTTTCGAAATATCACCATCCCTGAATTGAGGTACGTTCTGGGTGCTGTCTTTCTCCTTCGGTTGATCTGGACCTTCAATAAATTCGATGACATATTCCTGCTGACCGGGGGAGGCTTCGGCACCAACGTCCTACCGGTACTTACCTATCAATTCAGCTTCAGAGCATTCAACTTTGGCAAAGGAGCGGCCAACGCCATGATCCTGCTGGTCATCCTGGGGACTTTCATGCTGGTATATGCGCGCACCGTTATGCGAGAGAAAGGGTAGAGGAGGCAGCCGTGACGCACGATCACTCCCCAAGATCATCGAAAAACGAACGCTTAAATTTGATCGATCGCCTGGCACGCTCGATCACTTGGCCCCGTTTCGTCTCCGCGTTGATCTTGACCTTCTTCCTCACCAGCATCCTGTTCCCCTTCTATTGGATGGTCAGCTCTTCGTTCAAGACCTACGCGGAGATTGGCAGCCGCGATACTGTTTACTTTCCGAGTGCCTTGCGCCTGGATGCGTACAAAGAGCTGTTCAACCCCAGTGATCCGAACTTCTGGAACTTCGGCGTCAATATCGTCAACAGCATCAAGGTCGCGATCCCCACGGCGATCGTTGCGGTTATCCTGTCAACACTAGGGGCCTACGCTATCGCCAGGCTGCGTTTCCGGGGGAAGAACCTTCTGCTCAACGGTATTCTCCTCGTCTATCTCTTCCCAGGGGTCTTACTGATCATCCCTCTCTTTGCGATGATCGCCCGGATCGGTGCGAGGTTCGGTTTCGGGGTTCAGGATAACCTCCCCATACTGATCATCACGTACTTGGCACAGACCTTGCCCGTAGCACTGTACATGCTGGCCAACTACTTCCGTACGATCCCCGCCGAGATTGAGCAGGCCGGCCTGATCGACGGGTGCAGCCGTTCGGGCGTCATCTGGCGGATCACGTTACCCCTATCGATCCCCGCGTTGGTCTCCGTTTCCATCTACACGTTCATGATCGCCTGGAACGAGTTCCTGTATGCCCTCGTATTCCTGAACAGCCGTGTGATGTTTACCATGCCGATCAAGATCAGCATGATCTTTAACGATCCCACCCCCCGTCCACACGTTGTCATGGCCGCTTCGACCGTGATGACGATACCGGTTGTGATCCTCTTTCTCGCTCTAGAACGGTTTCTAACAGAGGGGCTCACCGCGGGTGGTGTGAAGGGGTAGTAGTAGAACGTGGAGCATCTCACGAGATCAAAACCTATCGAGCGAGAGGACAACGTATGACTACTATTGGTTTGTGCCACTACCAGGTTGGTGGAACGGACGGCGTCTCCTTGGAGATGGATAAGTGGAAGCAAGTCCTGGAGGGAATGGGCCATGAGGTATACCTCTGTGGTGGAGACCTCGGGAAGGCTGAAGGGTTCCTCATCGAAGAGCTGTATCACCATCGTGAGAATATCGAGAGGATACATCGTAATGCCTTTGATCGGCTCACTGACTACGAGAGCGAGGCGGCCCTGGAAAGGGAGATCTTTGAGGTGGCCGATCGGATAGAACAGGGCCTCTGTTCGTTCATCGACGAATTTTCCCTTGACCTACTCATTCCTAACAACGTCTGGTCGATCGGCGTGAACCTTCCTGCCGCCATTGCTTTCGCGCGTGTGGTTCGTAAACGGGGGATTCCCGCTGTCGCTCACCATCACGATTTTCACTGGGAGACGTTCCGAGGGATGACGCCAACGTGCGCGGTGGTGCAATGCATTGCCCAAGAATACCTCCCTCCCAAAGATCCATTGGTCGCCCACGTGGTGATCAACAGCCTAGTCCAAGCGGAGCTTCGCCAAAGGAGTGGGGTGGAGTCCACCATCGTTCCGAACGTGTTTGACTTCGCTGGCGAGCCATGGGGCATTGACAAGTACAACCGTGATTTTCGGGAAACCATCGGAGTCACCGAGAACGACATCGTTGTACTTCAAGCCACCCGGATTGTCGAACGCAAGGGGATCGAACTGGCCATCGACCTCGTTGAGGAACTCAACGAACCCTCCAACATTGCCAAGTTACAAGAGGGCGGGCTCTACGATGGGAGGCGGTTCACGAAAGAAGATCGGGTTGTCCTCGTCCTTGCCGGATACTCGGAAGACAGGACGGGAAACTACCTTTCACGATTGAAATGGAAGATTGATCGAGCGGGGATCGAGGCTCGGTTCATCGCGGAAAGGGTCCGTTCGCGGCGCGAAGAGAGCGACGGAGAACATCTCTACTCCCTTTGGGATTGCTACGTCTTTGCCGATCTTGTAACTTACCCTTCTCTTTTCGAAGGTTGGGGGAACCAATTTCTTGAGGCTATCCGTGCCAAGCTGTCCGTTGTTATCTTTGAATACCCCGTGTACCGAGCGGATATTCGTGAGAAAGGTTTTGACGTGATCTCTCTTGGGAGTCAGGTAGAAGGTACCGACGAGTCGGGATTGGTCTTTATCAGCGAGGAAAAGATTCGTCGTGCAACGGAGAAGGCCGTCGAGGTTCTTACCGATTCTTCAGCGCGACAGGCGATGGTCGATCGAAACTTCGACTTAGGGAGAGAATACTACAGCTTGGAAAGCCTGGCGCAGCGGTTGGATAACATCATGAAACAGACAGGAAACTCATAGGACTCGGAATCATATTGGAGGAAGGTATGGACAGAAGTTCGCTTGATATTGTCGTTGGAATTTGCACCAAGAACTGCGCCGATACTGTTGTTGGCGTGCTCAAGACGGTCGATCGCGGCCTTACACAGTTCTTCCCCTCCAAACGCATTCTGATCATCGTCTCCGATGGTTTTTCTACCGATGCTACGCAGGAGAAGGTGCAAACGACGGAGACGACAACGGAGGTCATGTTCACTCCTCAAACCGGAGGGCTTGGGAAAGGGAATGGCGTCCGCACGATCCTCGATATCGCTCGGGACCGTGGTGCTTCCGCGGTCGCCCTGGTCGACGGAGACCTAACGAGCATCGAATCAAATTGGGTTCACAAGCTTGCCGGGCCGATCCTGGCAGGAAGGGATCTGGTCGTCCCCTACTACCTGCGTCATCACTGCGATGGGGTGATCACCAATCAGATCGCTTACCCATTGACCAACGTTCTGTTCGGTGTGGGGGTGCGGCAGCCGATCGGCGGGGAATACGGTATCTCCGCGCGTTTGTTGGAACGCCTCCTCCAGCACGAGCTCTTCCCCGAGAAATTTGGGATCGACATCTTCATCACCCTGGTCGCCACTGCGGAGCAGATGGAGATCGCCGAAGCGGTTCTGGGAGTGAAAGAACACGAATCCACCAAGCAATACGCGGACCCGGACAAGCTGCTGGTCCCGATGTTCTATCAAGTCGTCGGGACCCTCTTCCGATTGATCAATTACTACCACGACTACATCGAGACCGTGCATGAAGTTCGCCCGGTAGAACGATTGGGAGAGATGCCCGACAAGCGCCCCGGAGCGATCACGGTCGATCAGGAGGACCTCCTCCGGCGGTTCAAAGAGAAGTACGAAGAGCTGATGGGAAAGAACGCGGCCTTCCTCGGAGATCTCCGAGAGGACCTAGACCGTATTGCTTCCCGTGAACTCGATAACTATTCCTTTCCTCTTCCTCTTTGGGTCAAGGCGGTCTACCTGGCGATCGATGCGTTCTCCGCTTCGGAAGACCTCAAGATCCTCGACGTCTTGCGCGTTCTGTGGCAGGGCAGGTTCTTGAGCCTGGTGCGCGAGACGGAAGCGATGTCAGATGAGGAAGCGGAGGCCCACATCCAAGGGCAGCTTACCACCTTTGAGAAGCATCGCTCGGCTTTATATGATTAACACACATAGCGAAGCCCGTGATCAGAGATGAGTGACTAGTGATTGAGTGATCGGGAGATCGGATGATTTAGAGATTGGAAAATTAAATAGGTAAGGAGGAGCGGTGAGAGAGGAGAGGGATCTTCGCGCTGATCTTACGCGGATCGCCCGGGTGGCCCTGGCAGAGGTTGCACCTGAGACCTGCCTGCGCCGAGCTGTGCTCCTTGATGGGGAATATCTCAGCATTGCGCAGGAACATTTTGATCTTGCGCAAATAAGGCAGATCGTCGTTGTGGGCATGGGGAAAGCCTCGGCTCGGATGGCCGCCACCTTGGACGACCTCTTGGGAGAGCGGATCTCCGGTGGGTTCGTGGTCACTGCCGACGGATACAGGGTTCCCACCCGGAGAGTGGAGGTCGTGGAGGCTTCCCACCCCGTTCCCGATGCGCGTGGCCGAGCGGCCGCAGAGCGGATCGTGGCCCTTGTCGAGGAGGCGAACGAGGAGGATCTCGTGATCGTTCTCATCTCCGGGGGAGGTTCGGCTCTTCTCCCGCTGCCCGCCTCCGGGATCACTCTCTCCGATCTTGCCGCGATAAACGAACTCCTTCTCCGCTCCGGGGCGAAGATCCAGGAGATCAATACGGTGCGAAAGCACCTCTCGCAGGTGAAAGGCGGACAGCTTGCGCGACACGCCTTCCCCGCGCAGGTCCTTACTCTCGTTCTCTCCGACGTGCCCGGCGACCCCTTGAACGCGATCGCATCCGGCCCGACCGTGGGCGATCCGACGACCTTTGACCAAGCGAAGCGGATCCTGCGCCAGTATCGACTGTGGGAGGAAATACCGGGTTCCGTTCGAAAACGGATCGAGGCGGGCGTTCGCGGCGAGATTGAGGAGACCCCAAAACCCGGAGACGATGTGCTGCAACGGGTGACGACCACAATCATTGGCTCGGGATCCGACGCCCTCGATGCCGCACGCGAGGAAGGGGATCGCTTGGGCTATCACACGCTTTTCCTCACAACCACCCTCGAAGGTGAGGCGCGAGAGGTGGGTAAGATCCTGGCCGCCGTGGCGAGGGAGGAGGCGAGCAGCGGTCGGCCGGTGCCTCTTCCCGCGTTGATCCTCGCCGCCGGGGAGACAACAGTCACCGTGCGGGGAACCGGCAGGGGAGGGCGCAATCAGGAACTCGCTCTGTCGGCCGCCCTTGGGATCGAAGGGATTGCTCAGGTGGTGATCTCTTCTATAGGAACCGACGGCCGCGATGGCCCGACCGCCGCCGCCGGGGGGATGGTCGACGGAGAGACGGTTGGCCGGATGAGGGAACGAGGTATCGATCCCGGGGAATATCTGGAGCAGAACAACTCCTACAAAGCCTTGGAGGAAGCTGGGGATCTGATCGTCACCGGCCCGACCGGGACGAACGTGGCCGACCTTTGCTTTGTCGCGGTAGGAAAGGGATGACAGCGCGTTTCTTTCCGGCAGCAAAGAGACCGTTAAAGATGCGGCCGCTATTTCATGAGGATCAGTTGGAATGGGCGGATATCCTGGAAGCGCTGGAAGAGGTGGAGGTATTTCAGAACAGTAAGCCCTACCCGCTCCGCGCATACCTCTCCAGGGTATCTGCGGCAGTGTGTTCTCAGCCGTTCGGCATGGCGGTTCCTCCCCCGGTGATAGAAAGGGCGGTCTTGGAGCCAAGACGCTCTTGCTCGGAAATGCCTTAAACAGGATACTCCGGATTTCTAATTGCAAGGGGTAGAGGATGGCTTTGGCCATTATAAGTCGATCCTTTATGAGGACAGCTTGGGGAGAGAAACGCGCGAACCCCCTATGAATTCTAGCGAGGTGCCGGTTGCAAGCCAGACCCTTGACAAAAGGTATCTGGATCGTTAGTATTGTTAATCATGTCTAACATTTGCGATCAAGGAGACGCATGATCACAGGACAGAGCTCTAGCATGGAGGACTACCTCGAAGCGATCGGCTGGCTGAGCGAGGCTGGCAACATCGCAAGGGTGACTGAGCTGAGCAAGGCGCTCGGGGTGAGCAAGCCGAGCGTATCCGCTGCCTTAAACAAGCTGGCAAAAGCAGGGCTTGTTCGACATGAGCGATACGGCTCCATTGAACTTACGGCAGAGGGGCGCAGGGTGGCTGACGACGTCATTCGTCGCCACGAGATCATGCTCCGTTTCCTAACAGAGATTCTCGGCATCGATCGAGAGAGAGCGGAAGAAGACGCTTGCCGGATGGAGCACGTGTTGAGCCCGGCGAGCCTGAAGAGGTTTTCGGAATTCGTCGAATTTCTCACCTCGTGCCCACAGTCTGAACCCGCCTGGCACAAAGGGTTCTCTTACTACCTCGAATACGGGGAGCATGATCCCAACGTGGTGGGAGCAGGTAACTGGAAGGAAAGATAGTTTTTTTTACTGATAAAGTTAGGCATAACTAACAATGCAACGGTTCCCGTAAGGAGGAAACGATGAGTCAGTACCAATGTGAGAGGAGCGGCAACAGTCGAAGGGCCTTGATTCTCATAATTGTTGCCTCGGTGTGCTTGCTTGTAGCGGTTTCCACCAGTGCCCACACCCCACTCCTTTACATCGAAGACAACGAGGATAGCACGATCTACATCGAGGGCGGGTTCTCCGATGGTTCGAGTGCAGCCGGAATTCCTGTCCGAATGGAAGACGCTGATGGGAATACCCTGTGGGAAGGGGTGCTCGACGACTTTGGGTCAGTGGAGAGCGCGCCGATCCCCGCGGTCCGGCCGTACTACGTGATCTTCGATGCCGGACCGGGACACGTAGTCACCAAGGAAGGGATCTATCCATCTGCAGCTGTGGAACCGGAGGATACTGCACCTTCAAACGATGCACAGAAAGTATCCTTACCCTCCTCCGCGGCAGCGACACCCGCGACATCCGCCCCCGCAGTGACCCCGACCGCCGAATCAGCGACATCCTGGACTTCCGATGCATCCTCCCCTGCGTGGATGCCGGGTACAACGAACGCTCAAGCAGGCAGTTCAGCGGATTCCGTCCTGTGGTTTATCGTAGCACTGTTGGCGTTCATCGCCCTGGTGCTCCTCGTCCTTTGCGGCGGTGTATTGTTCTTCGTCGGTTGGACAGTGGGGAGAAGAGGACGGCAAGCGTGACGAAATCGAATGAAACGAAGACTCTCATCGATTGGAGGTGATGCACAGACGGAAAACACCGAGCGATTGCAGACGGAAACAAACAGGAACGAAAGTTACAGGTAAGGAGGAAAACACATGAAGAGATTGACTCGTTTATTGATGTTGACGCTGGTAACAGTGCTGGGGCTGAGCCTGACCTCGTTCGGGCACTTTCAGATGATCCTCCCCTCGGACGACTACCTCAGCGAAGGGGACTCCAAGAACCTCGAATTACAGCTGATATTCACCCACCCGACCGGAGCCATCCACTCAGATGATCCGCAACACCACACTGGTACGGGAGCTGACCCGACCAGCATGGACATGGACGCCCCGGTCGAGTTTGGTGTACTGCACAAAGGTGTGGAGAAGAATCTAACCGACACGCTGGAGTTGTTCAAGTTTGAACACGGCGCGATCAGTGTCAACGCCTACCGGATCGAATACCGCGCACGCGGGATGGGTGACTTCGTCTTTTACCTCGCACCGGGTCCGTACTTTGACTCGATCGAGGGCGGGTACATCACCCAGTACTCGAAGGTGATCATCAACTCGGGCGGCCTGCCTACCGACTGGAATACTCCGGTCGGCCTCAAGGCGGAGATCGTCCCGCTAACGCCGACCACTCCACTGTGGGTAGGGAACACGTTCACCGGCGTCGTTCTCCTCGACGGAGAGCCGGTGCCCGGTGCTGAGCTCGAAGTCGAGCACCTCAACCCGGTTCCGTTCAAGGGGGCGTTCCCAAACGTGGAACCTGTCGCCCTCCCCGGCGGGAGCTTCCCAAGCCAGCAGATAATGGCCGACGAGAACGGGGTGTTCAGCTACAGCTTCCCGTGGCCCGGTTGGTGGGGCTTTGTCGCGTTGCTCGAGGGAGCGGACTACAACGGCAAGGGACAGGAGCTCGGTGCCTGCATCATGTTCAAGGTGTATGCCATCGACGAGGCTCCGTAGCGCGACAACTTACCCAAGGTGGGTTTGCCCCCGCTGGGCACAGCGGGGGCCGACCTTACCGACCGGATGACGTGAAAGGGGCGACATGAACGAGGTAGATGAGCGCATAACACTGCTTGCCGAGCTGTTGGCAGGTGAACGGGCGAGGATCGTCGCCATGAGCGACGGGACGGAGACCGAGAAACGATTGAGCGATATGGGCCTCGCCCTCGATTCGGAGATTGAGGTGCTTGTTGCCGGCAATCGCTCTCCTCTGTTGGTCGCCGCTGGTGAGACCCGGCTTGCGATCGAGCCCGACTTGGCGAAGCAGGTTCGAGTACGTCGCTTTGGTGGACCGTGCGGTCGGCGAGGATGGGGCCGCAGACACCGCGGCCGCGGATGGAGGTTCCGTCGATGACGCTCGATGAGCTGAGGGTCGGACAGGAAGCCCGCATCGTCGATATCGCCTTGAGCGGGGCCATCGGCCAGCGTTTGCTCGATATGGGGTTTGTGGAGGGGACGTGCGTGAAGATCGTGCGCAACGCGCCGTTGATCGATCCGATCGACCTTCTCGTGCGTGGTTATCACGTATCGATCCGCCACGCCGAGGCGGAGGGCGTGGAGGTGGAGCCACTGTGAGCCGTGCATTCACCGTCGCCGTTGCCGGCCAGCCGAATTGCGGCAAGTCGACCTTGTTCAACACCCTCACCGGGGCACGGCAGTTCGTCGCCAACTACCCCGGGGTGACAGTGGAGAAGCGCATCGGCCTGTTCGCCCATAAAGGGGACAGGATAACGTTGGTCGACCTTCCCGGAACCTACAGCCTCACTTCTTATTCGTTGGAGGAGCGGGTGGCGCGGGACTTTCTGCTGGACGAGAGTCCGGATCTCGTGCTGAACATCGTCGACGCCTCCAACCTGGAGCGCAATCTATACCTCACCTTTCAACTGCTGGAGATGGAGTTCCCTCTCGTTCTCGCTCTCAACATGATGGACATCGCTGCCGGCCGTGGGATCGACGTCGATCCGTTGCGCTTGAGCGATGAACTTCAGGTCCCCGTGATCCCCACTATCGGTAACCGTGGTAAGGGGAAACGCGAGCTGCGCGAGGCGATCTGGGCCGCGTGTGCGAGCAAGGAAGATCACCGCTCGCGGTTCCGCGTCGACTACGGCGAGGCGTTGGAATCGGTCATCGCGCTGCTGGAGGCAAAACTGTCGCAGCAAGCGCACCTCGCCGGTCGCTATCCCGTACGCTGGCTGGCGATTAAGCTGCTGGAGGACGACCCGGAAGTACGGAAGCTCGTAACAGGAGCCGTTGAGGCGCGGGACTACCGGTTGAGCCGTTCGGAGGAACCAGGGGAATCGCAGTGATGCCGGAGAAGACCGCACCCTCAGGCGAGGCCATCGCTCGTGAGACCGCATCGCACCGCGAGGCGTTCCTCAAGGCGCACGGCCGCGCCGTGGAGAAGGTGATTGCGCAGAAGCGCTACCAGGCAGCCGATCGGGTTGCGGCGGCCTGCGTAATGAGGGATAGAACCCCTCGCCGCACCCTCACCGATCGGATCGATCGTTTCGTCTGCAGCCGCTACGCCGGGCCGATCATCCTGGCGGGGATTCTGTACGGTATCTACCAATTGGCGATCGTCCAGGGGTACAACCTCACCAACTATTGGTGGCCGGTCCTTGGCTCGGTCAAGAACGCCATCCTCTCGCTCCTCCCTGGTGAAAGGCTGGTGTTCGATCCGGTCATTCGCTCCGTCGTCCTGTGGACGGTGAACGGGATCATTGCGGTCCTCAACTACGTTCCCATCTTCGCCATCCTGTTCGCGCTGGTGGCGATCCTCGAGGACACCGGGTACATGGCGCGGGTGTCGTTCGTGCTCGATCGGCTCTTCCGCCCGTTCGGTCTGCACGGCCAGTCGGCGCTTCCGCTGATGCTCAGCGGCCTGTTCATTGGAGGCTGTGCGATCCCGGGTGTGATGGCCTGCCGCGGGATCAAGGACGAGAAGGCGCGCATGAGCACGATGCTCGTCGTCCCACTGATGAACTGTCTGGCCAAGATCCCGTTCTACCTGCTGTTGATCGGCCTGTTCTTCACCAAGGTCAGTGGACTGATGATGTTCATGATGTCGACGATCACCCTGCTCTTCGCCCTGTCGGTCAGCAAGGTCCTGTCGTTGACCGTCCTCAAGAACAGACCGACGGCCCCGTTCGTGCTTGAGATGCCGGTCTACCATCTTCCCACAGTGCAGAACGTGGCCCGCCGCGTGCTGGAGCGGCTGTGGATCTTCGTCAAGAAGATCATCACCGTCGTTGCTGTCGTGATGTTGGCCTTGTACTTTTTGCTGAACTTCCCCGCACTCGAAACCGAGCGAAAAGCTTATTACACCCGACAGATCAACGGATTGATCGGGACGTTCCTCGCAGAGATCGGCTCGGAGAACCCGTACGGAATCTCCCTCTCCACATCGCAGCAGGTGACCGATTACGCACGGTTCGCCGCCGACTACCGCTTGGCCAAGAGGGTAGCGGACACGACCACGGCCAAGACCGCGGTGGAGCGGGTGTACTTGGCGCGGAACCCCGAGTTCTTCAAGGTGGCGAACAAAGGGAAAATCACGCTGAGCGAGGACGAAACCGACGCGTTCAGCCGTTACTTCACTGCCTATCAGGCTGCGCACCGCGCCTACTTGACCGAATATGCCACAGTCCTGCCTGATTATCGACCGGCACTCAAGGCCGCGTTCTATCAGAGCTGGCAGGATGCTAATCCGTTCTTCTTCGGTATCGTGCGAACTGGGAACATCACAGTCAGCGGGAGCACCCTCATCGACACGAATGCCGCGACGGCGAACAGGGCGTTCCAAACAGTCGGTCGAGGGACACAGAAGCTCAGGGCCGAGAAGCACCAGGAACAGCTGGAGGCGAGCCTCCTCGGCCACCTTGGGATTGCAGTGGAACCGTTCACCAGGCTCGCCGGGTTCAACTGGCGTGTCAACGTCGGCCTGATCGGGGCGTTTGCTGCCAAGGAGAGCGTGGTCGCTACCCTCGGGAGCATCTATCAGGTCTCGGGACAAAGTGATGATGGGATAAGCCTCGAACAGCAGATCGGCGAACAGGAGAAAGGATGGACTCCCCTGCACGCTGTAGCGATGATGCTGTTCATGGCCCTCTACCCGCCGTGTGTGGCGACGTTGCTGATGATCAAGCTGCAGGCAGGATGGCGATGGATGCTGTTTGCTACGGTCTACCCGATCCTCCTCGGTCTCCTGGTGGCGATCCTCGTGTTCAGCGGGGGAAGTCTGCTCGGTCTCTCTGGATTGGGAGCGATGATCACCCTCTACGTGGGGATGATCGTCGTGACCGTGATCCTGGGGTTTATCCAACCAAGATCCCGGCCAACCGTGCCCGAGACGCGGGGTTGATTGGGAGGTGAAGCGGAACGCAATGTATCAGGAACTGCTCGAAGCATTGACCGAGGGGCGGGCATACACCCTTGGCTCCCTTTCTCACCACACCGGGTTTAGTGATTGAGTGATTGATTAAACCTCCCGATCTCTCGATTCCTCAGCGCCCTATGCGGTAAAATGAGTAATGAAAAAGTTTACACAACGAGCTCGAAGGAGGAAGAAAATGACTAACGAAAGGGTCTTGGTCCTCTACGACAACCGATCAGACCGGAGCGATCTGCAACCCGGCTGGGGATTCTCAGCCTTGATCGAGTTTGGCGGGCATCGAGTCCTGTTCGACACGGGAGCGGACAAGGGCGTCCTCGAACACAATGCCACAACGCTCGGTGTCGACCTCGCTACGATCGACACCCTTGTCCTCTCTCATGAGCACTGCGACCATATCGGAGCCGTCACGTCGGCGTTACACAAGAACCTCGATGTCTTCTACCCCGCATCGTTCTCCGTCCTCTTTCAAGGGGAGGTGGAAGAAAAGCCCGAGCGGGCACCGTGGCGCGCTCATCCTGTCTCCCTACCGGCAGAGATCGTACCGGGCATCACCTCCACCGGGGAGCTAGGGAAGGAGATTATGGAACAGGCCCTGATCGTCCGTGGATCTGCAGGCCCAACGCTCATCACCGGGTGCGCCCATCCCGGGATTATCGAGATCGCTCGGGTCGCAACCAAACTTGTTGGGGAGCCGCTTTACCTTGTGCTTGGAGGGTTCCACCTCTACAAGAAGAATGAGGCCGAGGTCAAGGAGATCGCTTCCGCGCTGAAGCGGCTTGGGGTAAAGAGAATCGCTCCCTGTCACTGCACAGGCAAGCACGCGATCGAAATTCTGCAGAATGCCTTCGGCGACGCCAGTATCGATGTAAAAGTGGGGAGTCAGATTTCGCTCTGATGACCGAGAAGATAGGGATCGCACTCCTTGATCAGATTCCGCAGGGGATCGAGCGCGTCGCCTCCCCGGGACGGCACTGCACCTTCATCGGAAGGGCGCGCAAAGGGGAGATCCTCTGGGCTCGCGGAGAGGATTTCACCTGCCCGCTTGCCCGCTACAACCTGGGGATCGATCCTCCGGATGAATCGACGATGGAGAAACTGGCAGCGACACTCGTCAGTTGGGGAGATGTAAGAGACCTTGAAACCGCGCACCGCTTCATCGCTGGACTATCTCCACTCCCTGTTTCGAGACGCACCTTCATCTACGCCCCGCTCGATAGGATGCCGGTTCCCCCAGACCTCGTTCTCCTCATTCTCAACCCGCAGGAAGCGT
>Ga0307421_1001577_pt1 | contig 13609 bp, 12 predicted proteins | sample SalMarWE160270MG_FD_202163 | JGI IMG/M metagenome (GOLD analysis project Ga0307421, IMG submission 202163) | Salt marsh sediment microbial communities from the Plum Island Ecosystem LTER, Massachusetts, United States - WE1602-70 | ecosystem: Environmental > Aquatic > Marine > Intertidal zone >...
TTTTAGGCAGAAAAGGTAGCATTAAAATAGCAAGAAGGAGGAAACGGCATGAAGAAATTTTCAACAATTTTATCAAGGAGGATGTAAAATGTTAAAAAGAGACATTAGACTAAGCCGCATTGCATTGAGTTTATTAGTGGTAGCACTATTATTTGCAATAGGAACAACATCTTCGATTGCCAAAGACAAAAATTTGCCAACTGTAACCTGGCGATGCCAGGCTGCATTCCCCCCCCCTGAAACCATAGCAGATAGTAAGTACTGGGGTGGCTATGGACAGCTAGTAGAGGTTGCACGTCTCGTAAAAGAGAAAACAAATGGGAAATTTATAATTAAAATCTATCAACCAAATACTTTATTTAAAATCAGGGGAATATTAGGTGCCGTTCGATCGGGTGCCATTGAAATGGCGTACATTAATGGAGCATATCTTAAAGGGAAAATCCCATCCGCAGCTATTGAGTGTATTCCTGTTGGAGGGCCAAAAGATGCAAGAGATTTGATACCTATGTTTAAAGAAAGTGAGTGGTTTGAAATTGTCCGTCACGACTATGCAAGATTTGGCGTTCATTATATCGGAACATCCCCTTGCGCATCAGCTGTTTTTTTGAGTAATTTTCCCATCAATAATTTGTCTGACTTAAAGGGGCACAAGATTGCAGCCAGCGGGGCAAAGGCTAATCTTATAAAGGAGGCCGGTGGTACCCCGGTAACCATTCATTCAACAGATATTTACACAGCTTTACAACGTGGTACCGTTGATGGGGTTATTTATAATGCATATACCCTTGCTACCTATAAGTTTCATGAAGTGGTAAAATATTTAATTTGGGCAAACGTTCAAAATCCTATGTCTTCTAACTATCTAGCCAATTTAAAAGCATATGAAAGCCTTCCGGCTGAATACCAAAAAGCCCTTAATGAAGCGGCTTTAGAAGTTGCTATATATATGTGTAATGTTGCTGACAAAATTGACGGAGTTGCCCGTAGCGTAGCGGAAGAACATGGAATTAAGCAAATTTATTTTGACGACAAAGCACTCGGAGAAATGAAAAATATTGTCATTAAAATTTGGGACAAATATGGAGCCCAAAATGAAGATTGTGGCAAGCTAGTGGCATTACTAAAAAAATACAGTTATGGTGAATAATATTGTTTATTTACATAGGGCAATAAATTCAGCAAATTATGCTTTCTGAGCTAGTGGTAGTTAGAGTTTCTCGTACAGTCTTAATTTATGAAATAGTTTCTAATCTCTTTTGGGGTTTAATTCTCCGCAGCTTGCTGGGCTTGGATTGGAGATAACCGGTCAATAGATACACCGTGGCTGGCCGCGGGGAAATTCATTCTATAAAAATTATAGAAAAGAACTTTAATATATTGTTGAGAATATTTTGATGAGACTCCATTACAAGGTCTACTAATAGATGTTTTCTTATTTGTGATGGATTTATATTTGCTTGGAGATAACCTCATTGAATCTATAAAATCGTGAAAAATACCATTATAAAACAGCTACTAACTGCAAATAGTTAATAGCCCAAAATAAGATATTTGGCATTGTTGCTTCAAGGTTTTAAAAAAGAGAAAAACGCTATATGGAGGAAACATTTTCTGTGAAGTATTTTATTGCAATTATAGATGCTATTGATTTTATAAACCAATGGATTGGTAAATTAAGCAGTTATATTGTTGCCCTTTTAATGCTGATTATTTTTTATGATGTCGGCAAACGATATATTCTGAATGCCCCAACAGCGTGGGGATTTGAGCTGAGTCAGATATTACTTTTGTATATGGTATGTCTTGGTTCAGGGACAGTCCTACTAGAAGATTCGCATATAAGTGTTGATGTATTGGTTGAGAAATGGTCACCAAAAACTAAAGCTCTGGTTAAAGTCTTTTTATGGCCTGTTTTATTATTAATATGTTTCGTCTTAGTTTGGCAGGGCTCACTGATGCTCTGGGATGACATAATATTTAACAGTAATAGTGGCACGCTGCTGGCTCCTCCGTTATGGATAAGCAAGATAATGATACCTATTGCCGGTCTTCTTTTAGGATTGCAGGGTCTTGCTCAATGGATGCGTGATTGTTTCATGGCTTTTAAAGGGATACAGATTATAAGTAAGCGGCAGGCAGGTAAAGGAGGACTGCGATAAACAGTATTATGAAGAACAGAACAAAGCTTTATTGAAAAGCCTAAATAGGCATTGAGGAGTCATAATAGAGAGCTGCATAAGAATTTAGGTAAATTTGCAAAGATAAAACAACCCGTGGAAGCGAAAATAAGCATTATGGTTTCGTATTATAATTTCTCAAGCGTTCGGCGTGGCCTTACACTAAGAAGTGAACTCGGCAAAAGAGTCAAAAGAATTTCTGTGATAGCTACGAACCTTAGCATATTGATATAATCCTGCTATACCCGATAGTAAACAAAGCAATAATTAGGTAACACTTCCCAATAATCTATCAGAGGTGACAATGTGGATCCTTGGTTAGTAACATTAATTCTTTTTAGTTCATTAGTAATAGGTATTGCTCTGGGTTTTCCTATTGCATTTGTTCTTGCCGGAATCGGTGTTATTTTCACTTTTATCTTGTGGGGAACGCAAGCGCTCCTTATGCTCCCTTCTATGCTTTACGCCGAAGGTACAAGCTTTCTTCTTATAGCTGTCCCCCTTTTTGTTCTTATGGCAAATTTTTTGGAGGCTTCTGATATCGCAGATGATTTGTATCAAGCCATGTACTACTGGCTTGGATTTCTGCCTGGTGGATTGGCATCGGGGACTGTGCTTATATGTGCTATTTTTGCTGCAATGGCGGGAATCAGTGGCGTAGCAACGATTACTATGGGATTAATTGCTATACCATCAATGCTTAAACGGAATTATTCAAAAAAATTGGCTCTAGGAACGGTATCGGCTGGAGGTGCTTTAGGCATTTTGATTCCACCGAGCATAATAGCAGTTATTTATGGCTCTATAACTGGAACCTCCGTCGGAAGATTGTTTATGGGAGGAATAATTCCAGGTATTTTGCTTTCCTTATTCTTTATAGCATATATTACACTGCTTGCTTTAATCAATCCCAAAATGGCACCACCTTTAAAAGAAAAACACCCATTAAAAGAGAAGCTAATACTTTTGAAGGGGCTTATTTTTCCACTTGGGCTTATAATCTTAGTTCTTGGTTCCATATATGGGGGGATTGCCACACCGACAGAGGCGGCAGCGATAGGGGCCTTCGGTGCAATGCTATGCTGCATTGTAAGAAAGAAATTTACCTGGGAACTTTTACAAACAGCAGTATGGCGCACATTTAAAATTACCGTTATGGCTATCTGGATTGTATTTGGAGCAGCATGCTTTACTTCTATATACTCTATAGGAGGTGCGTCTGAATTTATTTTGGGTCTTATTCAAGGATTGCAAGTCTTACCAATAATCATATTAATATTTATGCTATTGATTTGGCTCGTTTTAGGTATGTTCTTAGATCCATTGGGTATGCTTCTAATTACAGTACCTGTTTTTGTTCCAATAGCCACAACACTGGGTTTTGATCCATTGTGGTTTGGCATATTATTTATTATTAGTTCCGAAAGTGCATATATAACGCCACCATTCGGATTTAATTTATTTTATATGAAAGCTATTGTTCCAGAATCAGTAACGATGTTGGATATTTACTTATCAATTATTCCTTTTGTCTTCTTGCAATTGCTTTTAATGGTTTTGGTTGTAATATTCCCTGATATTGCACTGTGGATTCCTAATATGATGGTGAAATAAAAAGTGCTGGTTTCCTATAATAGGGTTTAAGATAAATTTCTTTGGATTCAAGACGAGGAATAACGAAAGTTTAATATCAGATTTAAATCACAGGGTTGCTACTCTGTCTATAGGTTCAGATTCTGAAAACCAGCAAGCCCATTTCCGTGTTCTAGGCTCAACAGATACATGGACGGAATAATGTCCGGCAGCGCCTGAAAACAAGGAGGAAGGAGGCAAAAAGCGAGAACAAACCGTAGTCGGTAGAATTGTCAGAAACAGTTTACTTAGATAAAAAGCAAGAAAAGGAGGAACAATTATTATGGCTGAGCTTACCAAAAAAATGATTGATGAAATAGTAAAAACGGCAAGAGATCAATTAGAGAGTGGCTATCGAAGTTGAAGCCGGAATGTTCTGCAAGGGTTGCGGAACCAGTTCAAATTTATAACAGATGATCTAGTACAGGCGAGCGTCTTACTGTCAGGGGGTGGAGACAACGTCACGATTGGTTCCTGTGGAGCTTTTTCTGGTGGTCTCATGGCGCTAAGCGCCAAATTCAGCCCCCGCTATGAGAGGCTATCGGAGGATCAAATAGATGAATGGACCCCGGTCAAGGTTAAGCTTCACGAATTTCGTGATTGGTTTATGGCTGAGTTCGGAGGTGTAACTTGCGAAAAAGTTCAGTATAGGCAGCTCGGTCGCTCTTTCAACCTCATGAATAAGGAGGAATTGATAGGATTTAGGGAGTTGAGGGAAAACTGTGTCGAGGTCTACACAAAGGTGGCCCTCAAAGCAGCTGAAATGCTGTCTCGAGAAAATATACGCTAAAAATATATCCTGTTGCAATGCATGATATGAGAAAGCAATTTTTCGTATATCAAAGAAAAGAAAAAATATATGTATGTGGTAACTCTGAAACAATACCATTGTGACCTAATAACAATTAGTTAGTAAAGGCACCATGTAGCAAAATCCAGGCAGTGGAATTTTCTTCAAAATAATAAATGTCAGGAAAGGAGATATAGATAATGGCTAATTTCACGAAAGCAGTAGATACTCTTTTACGATACGCTAGAGTTCAGACGAGTCCATTAGCGGTCAAGCATGTTGACAGTACCAAGGAATTTCCTAGTAACATTGAAAGACCGAGCAAGATGGGACTAAAAATGAAGCTTTGTCAGGTCAATACAATCGTAAGGAAATGGAGACGGCCTTTTGCTGTAGCCGGGGAAGACTTAAATTGCGGCGCGGCGCTCCTTTATTTAGGATGGGGGGACTTTGGTCCAGAGGTAAATAGGGAAGAAGAAATCGCCAATTTTAGGGTGAATGCGGGTTATGTCAAAGATTTAGAAACATCGAAAGATTATTCAAAGTTTATGGCAACCTTGCAGAGTAAGAAAAAATATTCGTCCAAGGGCATAATCATAGCTCCTTTGGACTCAGGTATCATTGAAAAGCCTGACGTTATTCTTATTTATGGAAATCCTGCCCAAATAGTCTTATTGGTTCAATCTTGGGCATACATGGAAGCACGCGTAGTAGAATCATGGGCAGGCACAGGGGCATCATGCATTCAAGAGGTGGTCGTACCAATGCTTGAAAACAAAGCTCGCTATGTCTTACCAGGTCGGGGAGAGAGAAAGCATGGGATGGCCGGCGATGATGAGATGGTCTTTTCATTACCAGCAGGAAAATTGGAGGATCTTTTAACAGGATTAAGAGAGACAAGTGAGAAGGGGTCCCCGTATCCCACCCTTCAATCCCTTTTTTTTGAACCGATAACCAATCCATCCGCTGAAAAACTCTTTCAAATGATCGAATTGGTCAAGGAGTAAAAGAAACGGGACACATAATTCTTGCTGAAGGACTGGAGAAGACCAAAGAGATCGAAATTTCCTTCATTGAGCGTTTTTGGTGATTCTGAAGGTTTTGTAATTGAAAAACATTATAGCACCTATTTTAAGACATATTTGTCTTTCAGATCCTGCGCAATTGTTTCACGGAGATCTTAAGCCGTTACGTCTTTTAAAAGCTCAAACCCGTTTACGCCCCTGATATGGAAAATGACAATATCAAAGGTAAAACCTACAAGATAGTGCATGGCAGTTTCATAATCTATTGCCTTGCGAATTATGCATATATTGAGCTTTTCCTCCACGGTTTCTAGGATATCAGGCTCATTATCTACTGCCAGTATGGATTTGATTTCAAGGGACTGTCTGAAGTCATCGCCAGCTTTTCCTCCTTTCATTAATTTAAATGAATGGATCGAGGAAAGACATGTAAATTGCCTTTCTCAATGATTTTTGTTAATTACAATCTTAGGTTTGAACGAATAGGAGTGTAAAAATGACATACGAGATGATCACAATGGAGATAAAAAACAGTGTAGCAATCCTAACGCTGAATCGCCCCGAGGTGTTGAATGCCTGGAATACGCAGATGGCCAAAGAGGCGTCTGATGTTGTTGGAACCATTGACAGTGATGATGAGGTGAAGGTGCTGATAATTACTGGGGCAGGAAGGGCGTTCTCCTCCGGTGCGGATCTCGGCCGATTTAGAGAGATGGTCGAGGGGAAAGTACCATTTTTGGAAACTACCGCCGGCACAGTGCTGGCCGGCCAGACGAACCTGCTGACGGCTGTGGAAAACATTCGTAAGCTGAGTAAGCCTGTCATCGCGGCTGTGCATGGCATTGCTGCGGGCGCCGGGCTTTCGGTTGCCCTAGCCTGTGATATTAGAATAGCCGCCGAGGATGCCTGCTTCACCATGGCCTTTGTTAAACGCGGACTTATCCCGGATTTGGGAGGGACGTATCTATTGCCGCGACTCGTGGGTCCCGGGATTGCAGCCAAACTGATATTCACAGGTGACGTAATTGATGCCAGAGAGGCAGCCAAAATTGGCATAGTCGATGAACTGGTTCCCTCGGATGAGTTGTTGCTAAAGACAAAGGAGCTGGCGCAAAAGATTGCCCAAAACCCCCCACTGGCAGTCAGAATGGCCAAAAAGGCCCTGTACAAGGGGATGAACGAACCCGACCTGAGATCGCAAATGGACTATGAGATATTCGTCCAGGGCGGACTCATGCGCACCGAGGATTTTCAGGAGGGGGTCGCCTCTTTCTTCGAGAAGCGGAAACCTGAGTTCAAGGGGAAATAGTTCTCACTCGCACAAATCCATTGAAGAAAGCAGCAAGTGGGTTTTAGATCATGAGACATGGACGAAGAAGTGTCTTAAAAAAAGGTACGTGCAAATACTAAGAGTATGAAAATAAACCTTTATACCTTTAACCTTTTATAGTCTATATTTACATTAAAAAACTAACTCAAATATAGGTTAAATAATTGAAATTGCTTGACAAATACTCTATTTCATGTCATAGTATCCCCCAATTAAACTGATCAATAAAAGGGGGAAGGCATGGGATATAAGAAGTTAGGGAAAAAGATAAGTTTTGCAGATCTGGCTGTTCATAAGGTAACAAAAAATAACCGCAGTGTAAGGATGGTGGAAAAGATCAATAAGGCTGTCAATTGGCACAATATAGAGGCCCTCTTATTAGAATGCTACGATAAAGGAAAAAGTACACAAGGAGCTGACACCTATCCACCTTTGACGCTGTTAAAAGGCCTTCTCCTTCAGAAATGGTTCCACATTCCCTCAGACCCTGAGCTTGAAAATCAGATAAATGACAGAATATCATTTAAGAAGTTTTTAAGTATTTCTATGGGCACACCCTCCCCTGATCATTCAACGTTCTCCAGGTTCCGCAGCAGACTATCCAAAGAGGTCATGCTTCATCTCAACAATGTGGCACTCCAAGAATTTGAAAAAAGAGGTCTCAGCATCAATGAAGGCATAGCAGTCGATGCAAGACCTGTAAAGTCAGCAAACAAACCCATAAGCAAAAGTGAGCTACGGAAACTAAGGGAGAAAAGAGATACCCCAGAGGGTAAGGTGGACAAAAACGTTAAACCCTTAAAGTTCAGCAAAGACATAGACTCCGACTGGACAATAAAGAATGATACCCCTCACTATGGCTTTAAGGAACATGCCGTAGTGGATGTCACCAGTGGCTTTATCTTAGCCCCTGCCTCTGTCCATGATACTACCTATCTTCCCTATCTCACAATAGCAAGTTGTCATACGAAAAAGCCCATCGAAACGGTGTATGCTGATAAAGGATATTACGGACAGCCCAACAGGGCCTTTCTCAGTCTCAATAAAATCCGAGATGAGATAATGAGAAAAGATACAACTACTTCCAAATTTACCGAGTTAGAAATAGAGGGGAACAAGAGGATATCAAAGAAGCGATACATTGTTGAGCAACATTTTGGGTTAGACCATTTACATGATGGGGCCTACAGGGCACGGTTCACCACTACCCTAAAGAATATCTGGGATGCAATGTGCAGGCAGAGGGCATTCAATATATCACGAGGCTCTCAGTTGCTGGCAGGTGCCCTAAGGACAAGGGATAGGTATGCCTGGAGGTAGAAAAAAGGCATACTGAGATCCAAAAAGAACATCATAACCTTAAAAAATGAGGGAATCAGAGAAAGGAATAGTTTTAAGAGACCATTAAAGTTTACTTAAAGATGACAATTTTTGTAACATTTTGTCATCAAAGAGGTTGTTTGTTGGTTTTTTGGATTATTCAAAACTCTCAGATTGAAATCGACAATTGTTGTCAAAAATTGTCATTTGAGCGGCAGTTCATTCATTAATTGGAAAATCCAAAGGTCTCAGTCATATAGAGGCAAATAACATCTCTGGTTTCTTTGCCAGATAGATACATGCATTACTAATTGGAATTATAGAAAGTGGGATATTGTGGAAAGACAGCCCTTCGAAGGCATGAAGATTCTTGATTTAACTAACCACATTGCCGGTTCGTTTTGCTCTAAGCAATTTGCAGACCATGGCGCAGATGTCATCAAAATTGAGAAACCCGGTAGGGGTAGTTTGACGCGCAGTATGCCGCCGTTCGTGGGAAATACTCCAAATCTTGATAAGAGCCTTTACTTTCTATATCTGAACACCAATAAGAAAAGCATCACTCTCAACCTGAAGTCAAATACCGGAAAACAGATTTTTGCAAAACTTGTTAAAGATGCGGATATCCTGGTGGAAAGCTTTGCTCCCAGCGTGTCATCGAGTTTTGATTTAGATTTCAAAACGATAGGAAAAATCAACCCTGGTTTAGTCATGGCGTCCATTACCAATTTTGGACATACTGGACCTTATAAAGATTTTAAGGCTTCTGAGCTGGTTGAGTATGCTATGGGTGGGGCGATGTTTCAGACAGGTCTTCCCGATAGAGAACCGCTCGCCAAGGGACAAAATGCTTTGCTTTTTGAAACGGGGATGCAGGCTATGTATCTTATTCTGGGTGCCTATATGAGTGCGAGAAGAGACGGGTGTGGTGATTATATTGATATATCTATAATGGAAGCACAGCTTGCCGGATGCGAGCGGAGGTCTGCGAACTTACTTACCTATCAATACACGGGAGATATTAGCCTTCGAACAGATCCCTCTACTGGGATCCTCTCTGCGGCACCAGCTATACAGGTATGTAAGGATGGGCATATCACATTGGCGATAGGGCCTAAGTTTTTCCCGAAATTACTTTCTATGATGGGCAGACCAAATCTTATAGGTGATCCTGAATGGGATGCAAATAACATGGAGAAATCTCCTGAAGTAACAAAGATATACGACGAGTGTTTTTCCAAAAAAACAAAAATAGAGTGGGCTGAGATATTACAAAATGAAGGATTGATCTGTACCCCCCTGAGTACCCCTGATGATGTTTGCACTGATGAACACTGGCGGTACAGAAATTTCTTTGTGGAGGTTGATCATCCTATAGCGGGCACGTTTAGGTATCCTCGAGGAGCTATCCGTGTGGATCCTGAATGGTGGAAAATCAAATTTCCTGCACCATTGCTGGGCCAGCATAACAGCGATGTTTATGGGGAACTGGGATATTCAGCAGATGATATGGTAACTTTTAAAGCACAGGGAATAATATAAATTTCAAAAACAGTTTTTTTTCGAAAAGAATAAACACAAATGCTAAATACAATGAAAAGTCTGCCGCTGGAAGGAGTGCGGGTACTGAGCTTGACCCAATCGTGGACGGGTCCTTTCGCAAGCATGTTATTAGGCGATTTGGGTGCCGAGGTTCTCAGGTTGGAGCAGATTCAATATGCCGGTGGTTTAACAAGGGGATCAGAGACTCGTCCCAATGAAGAAAGTTGGCTGAATAACAGAAGTGGAGGTGTCATGCAGTACGTTGACCGAAAACCGTGGGGACCAAACGGAGAGTATCCATGGAACCGGTTTAGTTTCGGCAATTGCCATCTGCAAAATACCCATAGTTTTACCCTTGACTTTACCCGGCCAAAGGGCTGGAAACTCCTTGAAGAAATAATAAAAATCAGTGATATTTTCATAGAGAACAATACCCCGACTACAGCGCCAAAACTTGGCTTAACCTGGGAGTTTATCCATAAAATCAATCCTCAACTAATCGTTATTCGTTCGCCCGGTTTCGGTTTGGAGGGTCCCCATTCTCACTGGAAAGGGTTTGGAAGAAATATAGAAGCAGCGATTGGTCATTCCTGGTTGCACCGTTATTCTGAAAAGCCTGAACATTTGATCAGTAACAGACAAACATATCTTATGGATAGCATAGGTGCCTATTCCGTTGCTGTTGCTGCCATCATGGCACTTCTTAACAGAGAGCAATCAGGAGAAGGATCCCAGGTTGAGGTTGCTCAAGCAGAAGGAGCGATGGGGGCTTTGCCTGCAGCTTGGATGGATTACTTTGCGAATGGTCGGATGCAGCCACCTCGGGGTAATAGACTTCCCACAGCACTTCAGGGTTGTTACCCGGCGGCGGGAGACAATCAGTGGGTGGTCATAACTATCAGTAATGATGAAGAATGGGAAAATTTTTGTGAAGCTATAGAGAGGCCGCATTTGGCAAAGGATGCGCGGTTTGATAATTTGCTAGGCAGGCTCAAGAACCAAGACATCCTTGATATAAAGATAGCAAAATGGACAAAGCTACACAATAATTATGATATTATGCGTTTATTACAAGCGCATGGCATTCCTGCTGGTCCTGTTATGACGGAGGCAATGTCCTTTAAGGATGGCCATTTAAAGGATCGTGATTTTTTCATAGAGGAGACTCAAAAATGGTGTGGTACCCACATGTATACCGGATATGCAGGGAAGTACACCAGAACTCCTCGAAAGAATCGGGCAAATATGCCGGCGTGTGGTCTTGGTGAGCATAATGAATATGTTTTTAAAAAACTTCTAAAACTTTCTGATGAAGAATATAACGAGTTGGAAAAGGAGGAGTATATAGGTACCGAGATACTGGCTAAAGCGAAGGCAACCCTCTAATAATGCTTCATAGGTGTAATCAAAATCGCGACTGGCATTTTTTCATTTAAAACCGGGCGACTCTAACCCGAGGCATTCGCGTTGGTCGGGATTGTAGTGGTACTGGGGTCGGAAGACGGTGAGATGCAGATAATCATTAGAAACAAGAGGTATATCAAAAAAGTAGACTTTTAGACTTATTGGAAAAAATAGCATGTAAAGTAAAATAAGAATTTAAAATGATCTTGAAACGTATAATAAATGGGTAACGTTCAAAATTTGACAAGCTCGTAAAAAGTCATACAGACATTTTTATTTCAGACTCGTAATTATATGCAAATGGGGCGAAAATATTTCTAAATTGTCTCCAAGTAGTCTCAGAATGTTCTTTGAAAACTAAAATAACATGGTAAAGGCGGAATTTTCCTTCTTCAGGGGATCCTTTTTCGTAGTTTATTGCCTTTTGGGCGGCGGTTGCCCTGAAGATATTCACTCCGATGGCTTTTAAGGTTGCACAAAATCTCACAGCTTTAAGCCCTCGGACACGCAGTTTTTTGACTCCTGTTCGTGCGTCATATGCGGAGATGCTGCCTTCTATGCCAGCTCGCCACCGGTAACGATCCTTAAATTCTATGCTCTCTTCTCTGGTCCTTCGCTTTGTGATGCGCAGCGCCTTATCATCATAGCGAAGGTAATGATATCTTTTCCCCTGCTTGACCGGATAATCACCTCTAAGGGAACAGTTTATACAATGCTCAGGATTAAATGCCACGGTGTTACCGGTACATGTCCTTTCGGGCAGGAGAGTATCGTGTCTTTTCCTGAGAATTCAAACTCCGAGAGGCTCATGGTAGGGAAGGTGAGATTTACTCCCATAGTCTTTGCAGCTTCACAGTTTTCATCACTACCATAGAGGGAATCGGCTAACATTTCCTGAGGGCAAAGACCTCGATCTTTGGTAGACTCAAGTGCCGGCGGTAAGACATGGGCATCACTCTCACATGCTGGTTCAACTTCTATATGGGTGATGAGATTGAGTGTTTTGGATTTGATTTTCTTTCCCTCTTTGTCACAATCACCTGCACCTGATAGCCCTGCCCCTTATAGCCGTCATAGCCCGCATCGGGGTCTGAAGGGTTCTGTAGGGAGTTGGAGGGAATCTCTTGAGGGGATTTTACCGAAACCTCTCTTGGTTTGCCATCTGAGTTCTCTTTTATGGTGCATTGCTCTTTTAAAACCCGAACACACAACTGGTAGCTGTAGATGGAGGTAACCTCAGGTTGATCACTGAAATGCTGAACGAGTTCAAAAATATCTCTACTGACTGAGGCAAGCGTTCTTTCTGAATCTAAGGGCTTTATCATAGAGAACATGAGAGCGCCTTTTTAGGGAGATACTTGTCCACAAGATCCTTTGGAAGGGTTTCAAATATTTCCTTGCGCGCGCGTTGTAAGTTGACCAGAAATTTATGGATGCTCTTTGAAAAGATACCGATACCACCAAGACGGCGCATGTTGGATTTGATATGGACAGAATCAAGCCTCTGCTTTGTAGTATCTACTTTAAATACCCTGGCAAGTTTATCGGTAATCTGATGAAACAAAACGGTATCCAGCTCATTATCTGTGACAATCTTTCGCATGTTCCACAGGGTCTTTGGGCATAGATATGTGGCTTCATCAGAGTCTTCTGTAATATCAAGGGCGTAATGCCACTGAATGTTGAATGCTATGTGGGGTACTGTTTCCTCATCAGATAGATCATGTATCTGCTGAAGGATTAAGGACCCCAGCACAGTATACAGTTCTTTGGTTGGTCGCCCAAAGCCAGCAGTGAAAAAGGGGGCTATATTGTTAACAGGAAGTTCATAAAGGATTTCTTTTTTAAATAGCCCGGCCCATGATTCCGCCATGAGCTTAAGCTGTTTTGGCCCAAGATGCTCCCATGGATCAAAAAGGGAGGCTGTTTTGTGATCTTTTGTATAAATCATGCTTTTCACCTGTAAGCTATTGATAATATAAAGATTTTCTAGCATAATACAGGGTTAAAACCAAGATAAAAATGACATTAATTCAAATTATTTCAATAAGTTAAATCGATTTGACTTTTTACGAATTCATCAAAATTAGCAATTAAAATAATCGGTTATGAAACTTATAAGTTACTTTCATTTATAACCCTGAAGCGAAGCGCCGGGGTTATTTGCTGAATAGGAATAAAAAAATGGACGAGGGTTTTGAATCTTCAGAGAATGCAGCAAAAGAAATTTTCAAATCGCTTTATTTTGATGATTTCTATATTGGTCAGAAGTTTGTGACCATGGCGCGGACGGTTACAGAGACAGATGTAGTTAATTTCGCCGCTCTTTCATGGGATCATAATCAGCTGCATACTGACGTAGAGTATGCGGCAAAAAACATTTATG
>Ga0307421_1001584_pt1 | contig 13583 bp, 11 predicted proteins | sample SalMarWE160270MG_FD_202163 | JGI IMG/M metagenome (GOLD analysis project Ga0307421, IMG submission 202163) | Salt marsh sediment microbial communities from the Plum Island Ecosystem LTER, Massachusetts, United States - WE1602-70 | ecosystem: Environmental > Aquatic > Marine > Intertidal zone >...
CGAAGCACTTGAAGCTATCGGTGGAGATACTGAAAAGGTGGATAAGCGAGACTACACCTACAAAGGACCTGTTCCGCGCTCTCGAGAGACAGCATTGCTTATGCTCGCCGATGGCGCAGAAGCTGCCGTTCGGGCCAAGAAACCCCAAAGTGAAGAAGAGATCATTGAGATCGTAGAGTGGATAATCAGCGACCGCATGGAAAAAAAACAACTCGACAAGACTGATCTCACTTTACAGGACCTGGCTACCATTCGGCGATCCTTCGTTAAGACGCTTACAAATATCTATCACCCGCGAATCCAGTACCCAAAATCACCAGCGCAGGACAGTCAAAGCCAGGAAGATACGCTACCTGCGCAATCCGCATAGATGGAACCCTCATGACCCATCTAGCTCATGTTAAGTCCAGCACCGAATACAGAGAATATTCATCTGATATAGAACGTGCAGCGCTTGCCGCGTTGGATGTGGAGAAGGCTGAAAGCGGCACTCTCACAATCGTCCTTACCGATGAAGGACAGATGCAGACGTTAAACCGAGAATTCTCCGGCAAAGACATTCCCACAGACGTGCTCTCCTTCCCCGACGGCACCGTTGACCCGGATCTTAACCTGCTGTATTTCGGCGACATCATCATTGCCGTGCCGATTGCGCAAAAACAGGCTAAGCGCGCAGAACACTCAACAAGCGACGAGCTGATGTTGCTGACCATACATGGCACATTGCATTTGCTAGGATTTGACCACATACTCCCACAGGACAAGGATCGGATGTGGGCTCATCAAGAACGAATTCTGGACCAATTAGGAATCACAATCCAATCACTGGAATGAAACGGATGACATCTCCCAAGAGAGCTCAATCCCGTCTTGCCTCCTTCCATCATGCATTTGCAGGCTGGCTGCACGTTGTTCGCACGCAGCGAAATGCCTGGATTCACGCCGTGGCGACAATACTTGTTTTTACGATCGCACTATGGGTGGGTATCGATAGACAATCTGGGGCGATACTCCTTGTTACGATTGGATTAGTCTGGGTCTCGGAATTTCTAAATACAGCACTCGAGGCCATCGTCGACCTGGCAAGCCCCGAGATTCACCCGCTTGCACGGGTTGGAAAAGATGTCGGTGCTGCAGCAGTCTTGATTTCCTCACTTGTCGCCATTCTCGTGGGTCTTCTCATCCTATGTCCCCCGCTAATCATAAAAATCACCTCGCTCCTTTAATCCGAACCCATCTCAGCATGGACCCATCACCACCGCCGATAGAACTTTATATTCATTGCAGGGTTGGTTGATCTATGCCATAATTCGTGCTGTCGATTAAATCCAAACATTATTTACTTCTCAGGGTGCCAACACATGGAATCAACGGAACTACGCGGAAATCTTTATCGAGCGGCTACAAGTTCTTTCGATATCAACAACCCGATGCAGGCTCTAACCAGCCTTCTTGTCCTTACGTGCGAATTAGTCTCTGCAGACCGAGCCGCACTTTATGATATCGATAAAACGGAAGCGGGATATTCACCTCGCATCGCTCATGGTCTGCCACTGCGTGACCTCGGTCGGGTTGCACTCGGCTCCGACCACCCTCTCTTACTGGAAGTCTTCTCCTCGAAGCGCGCAATTTCCACAAATGGCGATAGCGGATCGCTCGGCTTACCCCTTGCCCCCGGAGCTGTCGCATGTGCGCCTTGCTTGAGCGACAACAAGATCATCGGTTTGCTTTTTACCTCAAAAGATAAACCCGGTCCGTATAGCGAAAAAGACGTAGAAACACTGGAAGTCCTGGCCGCGCGGGCAGCAGAGATTTTTGCCTTAGCGCAACAAACCACCAGCCAGAGCTACCTGCTCCATAAGCTTTCTCTGCTCTACCAAGCCAGTCATGCCATCACAGGGACACTGGACAGGCAAGAAGCAATCAAACAGACTGCAGCTCACCTGTTAAAAGCGACATCAGCCGACACCTGTGAAATATTAGCCTTCGATGAAGGCAAGGGTGAGACGTCCCGTTTCCGGCAGCAGCTGGGGAAATCGATGCAGCAAACTGTAGTCTCTCTTGTGGCTGATAAAATGCCGGACTACCCGGTCCACCAGAAGGTGCAAAAAGAACTTAAACCCAAGATCATTAGCCTCACACCACCGTCAGGTTCCGCGAAAGATATCGCAATGCTGGAAGCGGAAGGAATCTCCACCGCAGCGATTTTTCCACTAGCCACGCGAAAAGGACCCCTTGGGTTGGTCCGCCTTCTCTACAACAAGGGAGGGCACGCTGTAGATGAGCAGGAACTGGAACTCGCTCAGGCAATTATCAATATCGGGACCGTCGGAATCCAGGACGCGATCCACTTCGAAACAGCAGAAGCCCGAGCCAGCCAGTTACAAGAATTAAGTATCATCGGCAAGGAGATAACCTCCACGCTTGACTTAGAAATCGCTCTCCAAAAAGCGATGGAGCAATCCCAGAACCTCTTGAAAGCAGAAGCGGTCGTTCTCTTCCTGCTCGACGATGACAAAGAAAAATTGATGTTAAAAGCCAGCGGTGGCGCTCGGATGAGACTCCGAGATGTAGTCATTCGGTTGGAAGAGGGAATCGCTGGATGGGTCACTCGCAATAATAGCCCTTTGATTGTGAATGATGTTCGCACAAACCCCCTATATCAAAGCGCGATCGACGGCCAAACTGGCCTCCTAACCACATCTGTACTTTGCGTTCCACTTCAGCAGCGAGGTGAGGTTATGGGAGCTATCCAAGCCATCAATCACCCGCGCGGCGCATTTACAGAAACAGACCAGCAACTGCTAACTTCGGTTTCTTCCTGGGCTGCTGTATCCCTTGAGAATGCTGGCTTGTTCCGGGGTGTAGCGGATGAGCGCTCGCGCCTCGAAGCCACATTGGTGGAAACGGCGGATGCTGTAGTTTTGACGGATATCGGTGGCCGCATCATTCTGGTAAATCAAACTGCAGGACAAGTCTTTCGAATCAACCCTGACCTGGCAAAAGATCGTTTCGCATCTGAGATTTTCGTCGATCACCCGCTTGGCGAACTTCTAATGGAAGATGAGATTACCTTTCCAACGAGTATCGAAGTGACGACCCCCACAGAACGCGTTCTCTATGCGACAATAAGCGAAATCACAGGGGTCGGACGGGTTGCTGTTATGCAGGATATAACTGCACTTAAGCAGATCGATCGAATGCGCTCTCAACTTCTTGGCACTGCTGCCCATGATTTGAAGAACCCACTCAACGCAATCCGCCTGGGGGCAGATTTGCTCAATGATGCCGAATTGAGCGACCAGCAGCGCAAGGCGCTTAATATGATGCAGCGCGCAACTGACAGCATGACAAACCTCATAAGCGGCTTGCTCGAAACGATCCGCGTGGAGTCCACCTCTAACATCGCCTATGAGCCCTTTCAGATTAACGATTTAATCCGTAACACAATCAAAGATTTGCAGCCGCTCTTCGATGCTAAGAAACAAACGGTTATTTACGAGCCACCCGATGAATCGCTGTTGATCGTGGGCCATGCTAACCGCTTGAGCTCAGTCATGTCGAATCTCTTGAGCAACGCAATTAAATACTGTGGAGACGGGGCGCGGATCGAGATAAAAGTTCGCTGGGATGGGGATGAGGTCATTATCAGCGTAATCGATGATGGACCGGGCATCCCCGAGGACGAAATACCCCGTGTATTCGATCACCTCTTCCGAGGGCGGGTTACAGTAATGGATCCGAATAATCCTATCGACGGCACCGGGCTCGGCCTGGCTCTCGCTAAAACAGTAGTCGAGCAGCACGGGGGTCGGATTTGGGTTACGAGCAAGGAGGATGAGGGGAGCACATTCAGTTTCTCCATACCGCGCGAGCATACTCCGAAAACCGGATCGCTTCGAAAAGAAAACGAGTAACTAACCCCTCAAGAGGAAGAACATTCTTCCCGGAAAAGAAACTTCTTGGTTTCCGTGTATCCAATTGGAACCATAATCACCCACTGTCTGCCGACTCACCTAAGGTCAATTAAGGATAGATAACCTTGGCATTTAAAGATTTTGTATTTGGAACTGTCGGAACGCCCCGCTCTGCCCCCAAGAAACCTGGAGGGACCATCGGCACGATCCGTCATCTTGCTAAACTTGGACTCCTGGCGTTCGAGATTGGCTGGGTCCGCTCTGTGAGAGTTTCAGAGAAAACTTGCGCGGCAATTAAGAAAACCGCTGACGAATTGGGAATGCACCTCAGCGTACACGCGCCCTACTACATCAACTTAAACGCCGATAAGGAGGAGTGGCCAAAGAGTCGGAAGCGCCTGATGGATGCTGCCTTCTATGGGAATTTCGCTGGAGCAACGGATATCGTTTTTCATCCCGGCTCCTACTTCGGTCAACCTCCCGAGGATGTCTTGCCCCGTGCAATCCAGAGATTGCAGGATTGCGTAGATGAACTACGCAATGAGGGGAACCCGGTTGTGCTGCGGCCTGAGACGATGGGTAAGGGCGCCCTGTTAGGATCGCTCGATGACACACTCGTGTTATCTAAAGAGATCGAAGGCGTCGAGCCCTGTCTTGACTTTGCTCACCTTCATGCACGAGCAGGCGACGGCTCAATCAATTCATACGCTGAATGGGTAGAAATTCTTGAGCGCTATGAGACCCACCTGGGAAAGCCGGCTCTCACACACCTTCACTGCCATCTTTCTGGCATCGAGTTTGGACCAAAGGGTGAGAGAAATCACCTGATGCTAAAAGATTCGGATTTCAACCTAGATGCCCTACTCCGGGCACTCAACGCATTAAATTGCGGGGGGCGGGTCGTGTGCGAGAGCCCACAAGATATGGATGTGGACGCGCTATATATCATGGAGGTCTGGAAGAAAGTCTAGGTGGAAACCCTTACAACCGACTTTGGTTTCTTTCTTCATGGTGCTCTAAACGACCCCAATGGTTCATGCATCTCAATTCACAGTTATTTATAAAGTGCCTCTCTCAGTAAAAAAAAAGATCCTGTGGGTCTGCACCCACAGAATCTTCGCAATAACAAGCTTCGCAAAGCCGGTTTAGGATTTTGGCACTAACTCGTCTGCGAGACCGGGGGACGGTCCCGAAGCATCTCCGGGCGAACATCGCCCATCCGCTCAGACCTCTCTACCGGAATATTTCCCGCGCCCACAACTACGGCGAGCAATTCGCCATTGCTGAGTTCTCTTCCCACGACGATTGCAGCCATGCCCGCCTCAAGATCACCGAAGCCATTTACACTTCCATCTCGAGATTTGTATTTGGTCGAACCATCCACGGAGAAAGTCTTCTGATCTCCGGAACGGGTCTCGATCGTAAGCGAATTACCCCTGAGCGAGACGATCTTCCCCGAAGCGCTGACAACTTTGGGGCGTTCGGGGCGGTCTTCAGGATTTCCGGCCAGCACCACTAAAGCCTGGTTGGTTCCATCTTCCATCTTAATCGCGCCTACCATGGCAAGCATCCCCCGCTTAAGATCATGGATTCCTGTTGCCGATCCATCGCGGCTCCTGAATTTCGTCCGCTCGCCGGTGACAAAAGTGATGCTTTCGCCGTCATTTGATTGAACAGTGAAGGTCTCCTGTCCAGGGACGACCCCCGTGATCTCACCTGTGGTGCGGAAAATGCGGTCACGGATATCTCCGCCTGGAGTCCCTGCCGCCACAACGAGGGCGACGATTCCGTTATCTTCTGTATCCACGGCAGCTACGAGGGCGGCCATACCAGGCTCGAGATCGCCCAGCGAAGTCACTTCCCCATTATGGCTACGGAAGCGGGTGCGATCGATGACGTTGATTGTCAGACTGCGCCCATCCTCTGTGATGAGCGTAAAGTAACGATCGCCTACACCGCTAACCTCGCCCTTCAAGCGCATTATGTCGGGCAGCTCTTCGGGAATGGCCGCAAATATTGCTGAGGCGTTTATCGTCCCATCACCACGCTCCTGGCCTACGACGATGGTACGCATGTCAACGGCTAAATCCTCAAATCCTTGAACGGAGCCGTCGCGGCTGCGATACTCGGTATTGCCCGTGACATGCACATGCACATCGGTTCCGCTGAGCGAACGGACAGCGAACGTATTTCCGGGGAAATCCACGTTGAGAATAACTCCTGCAATCCGGGTTTGGTTATCCGGCGCATCCCCTTCGGCATAGGCAACTCCGACTAATCCCAAAGTAAGAGCAGCAGGAATCAGAATGATCCTCATCCATTTTGTAAACATCGCTAACCTCCTTCAATTTTGAATACACACATAGTTTCAAGGAAGTGCGCAAAAAGATCATGTCGGGTATGTAAAAAAGCTGTAAAAGCCTTGGGGGGTGTGAAAAAAGCTTTGCTGATCGAAATTTCAGAAAACTCAGGGATCAATCATCGGGAAACTGGAGCTCCTCTTTTCCGGTCAGCTTGTCATGGATGCGGTTGATCACGGTGTCAAGGTGTCGGGGTTGATGGACGAAATCGAGATCGTCCGTGCGGATCGTCAGCACCGGGCAGATATCGAAGCTATTGATCCATTCCCCATACAGAGAATCGAGCAGCTCAAGGTACTCCTGGGTAATCCCCAATTCCATATCCCTAGCACGCTGCTGGATGCGTCCCATCAAAACAGGCACGGGCGCCTTCAGGTGTATCAAGAGATCCGGGGAAGGCAAGTTTCCTACGATGAGATCGAAGACCTTGCGGTAGTTCTCGTAGTCGCGATCAGAAAGCGTCCCTAATCTTAGCGCAGCCCGGGCGAAGATCTCCGCGTCCTCGTATATAGAGCGGTCGATAATCGTCGAAGCGGTAGAGTCGGCCAGGGCTAGATGCTGGTCTGCGCGGTGGCCAAGAAAAAAGATATTAAGGTGAAAAGCCCAGACTGCCATATCGGCGTAGAAGTCAGCGAGGTAGGGGTTATCAACGACGGATTCATACGCAGTGTCCCAACCTAAACGCTCCCCCAGCCGCTCTGTGAGGGACGTTTTCCCAGCCCCGATGTTTCCGGCGACAAGCACGAAATGTTTTGCCATAGACAGTCACTCCTTGACAGCGCGAATAATCGGATTAACTTAGCGTTGTGATTGTAGATTTTCTATGCAAGGTGAGCAAACTAATGGGGGCAAGCAGGTTTTCTCAAATTAGTCGTGGCGTGAGCGCAACCAGGTCGCTATTGCACTCTGGACCTGATGAATGCCTAGGAAGACTCACCTGTTTGCAAGAGCAGCGAACGAATTTCTTCAAGCTGCTCGTCAGAAACGTCGAAGCCTTCAATCTTGCCTTCCGCACCGGAGACGATCTGTCGTCCAAGTTCCGTATGGGCCCAGACTTTAAGGTCTTCCTCGAGCGGTGATCCAACTACGTCCTCACGAACCATCTTGCCATCCTCCATCACCAGGATACGGCTCGTTTCACGCGCTACGGCGAGGTCATGCGTCACAATAACAAAAGTCACACCTTGACTGAGATTCAATTCGCGTATTAGCTGCATTAGATCGTGCCCGGCGGCGCTATCCAAGTTTCCCGTGGGTTCATCAGCGAGAATGAGTGGAGGGTTATTCGCCAGAGCGCGAGCTACGGCAACACGTTGGCGTTGACCTCCAGAAAGTTGATTGGGTAAGTGATCTCGACGATCCGCTAAGCCAACCAATCCCAGAAGTTCCTCTGCCCGCGCTCTGCTCTCCCGGGCGGACAGACGTCCGGCCATCGGCACTTCGAGGTTTTCAAGAGCCGTCAGCGTAGGAAGCAAGTTATGCAATTGAAAAATAAAACCGACGGTGTTTGCGCGGAATGCAGCTTTATTCTCAATCTTCGCCATATCCTGCCCGTTGATGAAAACTGATCCTCTCGTGGGTTTATCGAGCGCGCCTAGAACATTCAAGAGCGTACTTTTACCGCTGCCACTCGGCCCCATGATTGCTAGAAGCTCTCCATGCTTGACCCGCAAATCGACCCCGTCAAGCGCACGGATCTCCTCTCCATCACCATATACCCGCACTAAGTCGTTGGCTTCAATTAGCCATTCTTTAGCATCATCCATCAATAACCCTCATCTTGTGTATTAAACGAGGTCATGACCTCTCCTGCGTGATCAACTCCCAATTTCGATATCCACAAAAGCCGTCATCCCCCACCTGACTTTCTCTGGAATTTCATTCAGTTCAATGATCACTTTATAGTTCACGCCTGAACCCTCATCCGATTTACTGGCTATGTAAACGACCTGCCCTTCAACCACAATATCTGGCAACGCGTCAAAAGTGGTGGTAGCGAAGTCACCGATCTCGATTTGCGCAGCATCGATCTCGTTCAGGTCCGTAGTTTCCACTCTAAGGGTTTGCAAATCTGCCAATACAACCAGAGGCTGCCCAGGAGCGACCCACTCCTTTTCTTGAGTGTACACATCGCTGACCGTCCCGGCGAAAGGTGCTTCCAAAACGAGCAAAGAGAGGGTAGCCTCAGCCGCCTTTACATGAGCCTGCGCAGCGGCCACCCGTGCTTCCGCTTGCTCGAGGGTTTCTGGATCCGGACCATCCTTAACTCTTTCCCAATTCTGTTCAGCAACGCCCAGTTCCGCCTCCGATATGGAAAGCTTGGCATCGAGAATGGATTGCTCCGTCTCATCTGGATAGCCTAAATACCAGTTAAGCCTCCTGAGCGCGGCATCACGGGCACTGCGGGCAGAAGACAGTGCGATCAACGCCATCGCCCGCTGGGCGTCGTCCTCGGGTCGACCAGAGTATTGGTCGTAATTGCCTTTTGCGCGATCGACCTCCTCCTCCGCAAGCACGAGGCCTGCTTGCGTAGAGTCGATCGTCGATTGGCTGGCGCGATAGCCTTCCTGCTGAACTCGCCAGTTATACTCTGCATCTTCAAGCGCATCCTGAGCATTCGCGAAGGAAAGCTGTGCCTGTGCACTGACAAGACTAGAAGTGCGGTGCACCTCTTCCAGGCTTTGGTTTGCGAGGATGAGTTCTAAACGAGCAGTCTCTAGGGCAGCATGAGCCTGTTCTCTCCCCTCTAGAGCCATCAGGGTTGTTCCCTTTTCAACCATCTCCCCCTCTTCCACCATGATTGCATCCACAATGCCTGGAGTTGGGAAGCCCAAGACGACCTTTTTTGAAGGGAGCACAATACCAGTGGCGCTGACAATGGGCTGAAAATCCTCCAGAATGACGCTGTTGGACTCCTCGGTTAAGTCGGGTGTGTCTTGACTGCACGCGGGAAGAAAGAGAAGTGCAGTAATCACCAGAAGATACAAAGCTCGCAGTGCTCTTTTGTTATTCATATTTAGCCATCCTCAGATTCGTTTTCCGATTTACTTCTTTCACGAGATACCATCCTCATTCATAACGCAGCGCCTCCACCGGTTCAAGACGGGTGGCTCTGAGGGCAGGATACAAACCACCGACCAATCCTAATAGTAGAGCCACCGTGAAGGCGCGGGCAAAGATCCCAATAGTCCAGATCGGTTGAGCAACCTCACCGATCATCGGAATTAAGTTCAATAGAGCAACCAAACCAAATGCAATCAAAATACCCATCACACCGCCGATAAGCCCTAAGAGCAAGGCCTCGTGGAATATCAAGCCCAGAACCCGGAAACGTGACCAGCCAACGGCACGCAGCACACCGATTTCGCGTGTGCGCTCAAGCACAGCCATAAGCATGGAATTCATCACACCGATCCCCCCGACCATGATCGCCAGGGCGGAGATCCCATCCATCATCCCGGAGGCAGCCTCCATATCTGGCATCTGCTCGGCGAACTCACCCGCCAGCGCTGCATGTGTTCCATCGATCGTCGTGTTGATCCTATCAACGACAGCCGGTGCATCATCTGGGTTGTGAACCTTCACCGCGTACATCGTCACCTTACGGGGACGACCGATGAAGGCTTGGGCATCGTGCAGCGTCATGACGCCCCCCAACCCCTCCCACCCAATCTCGCTCTCATAGATCCCCACGACGCGGAAGCGGTGACGGTTCAATTCGATGGTATCACCGACTCCTTTGTTTAATGCCTCGGCGATTGTCTTCCCCAACATGATCTGATGATTTCCCTCAATGGACCGACCTTGAGTAATCCTATAACGGCGAATGGCGTATTCATTAGGAGAATACCCCAGCAAGATGAAGAAACTTCCTGTATCCGGCAGCATTACGGCTGAGAAAACCAACCCGCTCACGTTCGCCACTTCGGGAAATGCGGCAATCCTTGCCCCGATCCGTTGATCTAAAGCACTCAGACTCGTATCGGCGATGTCAGACTGCCGCACCACGATCTCCGTACCCGCACCAATGGCCATTGAGTTCAATGACTCCCCGGCTCCTGTGATCATTCCATCTAAAGCCATGATGCCACCAGTGGTGAGCCCGATCGCGGCGAGGGTCAGGAATGTGCGTGCAGTCCGCTGCCATAAGCTCTGCACAGCCATTCCACCGATCGGGAAACGACGTACATGCTGACTAGCTGTTCCGCCCTCATAGTTCATCGCTTCGACGGGCTCTAACAGTGAAGCTCGCCAGCCGGGGTACAGCCCGGCAACCAAGCCTAATGTAAAAACAACTGCAAATGCCTGGAGGATGAGACTAAAGGAGATCGCAGCGGTAGATGCGCCAAAGAGTTGCGCTAAGTCGGATAAGGCGATCAACGCCAGATAGCCAAGCCCTATGCCAAGAAGTCCACCAGCTAGACAAACAAGGAGCGATTCACTAAAAATCATCCAAAGGATACGTCGGTTTGGCCAGCCCAGCGCTTTGAGCACACCGATCTCACGGGTGCGCTCGTAGACCGCCATCAATTGCGCGTTCATCATCCCCACCCCGCCGATTACAATCGCAAGCCCTGCGACAGCCCAAACAGTTCCTTTCAAGGCATCGCCCATAATCTGTTTGTCAGCGAAATTAGCGGTCCCACTTAAATCCAGATCGGGCATAACCTTCTCGACGCGCTTCGAGAATCGTTCCTCCAGCTGGGGATTTTTCAATTGAATATAAAATAGACTGACTTGGCGGGGCTTTCCAAGCAGCTGCTGCGCTTCATCCAACGGCAGCACCGCGCCACCATCCTCGAAAGCATCACCAGTTTGGAAGATCCCGATTATGCGATAGACCGTGTCGCTCAATCGAATCGTGTCGCCCACCGATTTCCCCATGGCTTCAGCGGCGGCCAAACCCAGAAGAATTGGATTCCCCAGCGTGCGCAAAGGACCGCTCGTGTTGAGCCCCTCCCCATCGATAACCTGAAAGCGCTCTAAGACAAAGCTATCCGGCGGATATCCAAAAATGAAGAAATAGGGAAACTCCTCCGCAGGGACAAATCCTTGCATCATCCCACTTACCGCTGACACCTCCGGCATCGCTTCCAATCTTGGTCCAATAGTGGCTTCCACCGAGCTGAGGCTGATATCAAAGGAGTTCGGCTGGCTGATGACGAGATCTGCCTGGCTGCCTGAAAGCATCGAACTGTACCCCGCCTCCAAACCTTCGGCGAGGGCACCCAGACCAACAATAGCAGCCACCCCGAGGGCGATGCCAAACACGGTGAGAAAAGTTCGACCTTTGCGTCTTGTAATATTCTTCCAGATCACGCTGCAACCTTATGGTGAAGACAACCGTTCATTTGCCGATACAGCCCATCACGCTCAGTTTTGCCTTTACCCGTCTTGCCCATGGGTATGACGGATCGGTTTTCAAGATTCGGACCGAAGGGATCGAACCCTGGTTTTCCAGAATGGAGAGTATGATTCTCACCTGATAGAGTAAGTATACCGATGGATTCGTCGTTTTTCGTCATTTGGGGGGAATCGTCCGTGTTATATCTGAGTTATGTCCGGCTTTTATCAGATAACGTCTTATCGTTAGCGAAAATGAACCCCTTCATTTTCGCGGACCTTGCTACCCCTCCCATATTGAATTTATTTCCTTGCATGCCAGCCTGGTTTCTCGCATTCAAGATGGCGCTCGTATTCCAGGCCCGAAGGGATCCATCGAAAAAACCGATTCCTACGATGCCCTTCAGGGCAAATAATTCTACCTTGGTCACTCGTGATGAAATTTTGACAACTTCAAAATCGTGAGGAGCGCAGAAGGCGTGGTCCAAGACGATCGATGAACCAGCCGAAGTACATTTCAATCCAGGGGACCACCCATAATAATCGTGGAACGTAGATCGCTCGCCTGGGTTTTTTCAAAAGCTCTAAAATTCGTTGGGCTACTGTCTCTGGCTGAACTGCAAGACGCTGAAACGGAATAACACCACTCCCGGAGTGTGCAGCTGCCTTATTAAAGAAGGGCGTCCTGACCGCTCCTGTTCGGACTACGCTCACATTAACTCCGGTGTTTACAAGTTCTCGATAAAGTGAAGTTGTAAAGCCATCGAGAAATGCTTTAGTTGCCCCGTAGAGCGCCACTCCCTGGCTGGGAATACTGGCGACAATCGAGCCGACATTGATGATATGCCCGCGATTAATTCTTTTCATCTCAGGTAAAAACTGAAGCGTAAGACCCGTCACTGCTTGAACGTTAACCGCTAGCATCCTTCTGGCTACACTCCACGGCATTTCATCCCCGAATCCATACCAACCGAATCCGGCATTATTGAGCAAGACCTCGATCGGGGCTCCAATATTCTTCACCTGATCACCAATGGCTGAATAAGATCCTTCCTGGCTCAGATCTGAGCAGATGATATCCACTGGTCCACCAGATCCCTGGATCTTTAACTGAAGCTTCTCGAGGAGGTCCCGGCGGCGAGCGATCAATACCAGATGGAAACCCACAGCGGAGAGCTGCAATGCTGCCGCTTCACCTATCCCGCTTGAAGCGCCGGTAACAACTGCGATACCCTCAGGTTTTCTCGTTTCTATCATTATGCCCTTCAGGTTTGCACTGGTGATTTACTCAGAATCCAGGCGCGGATAAACGGTCGGAAGAGTTGGATGAAAAAGCAACGAAAGCCAATACTCTCTTTTACTTCCTCGATATAATCCGACAATGTCAATCGTTGAAATTTCAATACCCTTTGACTTTCCTCAGTATCTAACCAATCGGTGGGATACGGTTCATCTGTGAAGGCGTCCTCTGGCAGCATTCCAACCCCGGCAGCTTCCATCACCCCTTTCACAAGCTCACGCTGATAGAGCTGGCAGTCGGATCCGCCGCCGATATGCCAGATCTTTCCCCAAATTTCATCCAGTTCCAGCCCATTCGCAATCGCTAAACCCACATCTCTTCTATGGACGAATTCGATGCGATTGTCCAGCGGGACATCAAACATCGCCGGGTCCATCAAAAGGCGTACTGGAAGGGATGCGCCCAACCGGTAGATTGCCCAAGTTAATCCCGAGCTCCGGATCATCCCCTCGCATTCGACCTTGTGTTTTGCATAGTGTTCGATGGGGTGTGGAGTATCGAATACCGTCCGCGGCGGCGGCAAATGCTGGGTCTTGCCATAGATATGAAGCGATGAGGTGAATAATATCTTAGGAGGCTGTGGCTGCTGCTTCATAGCATCAAGCAAGTTCTTCGTACCCCCAACATTAATCTCCCGCGCCCATTCAGGCTCTTTCTCGCTGC
>Ga0307421_1001586_pt1 | contig 13575 bp, 11 predicted proteins | sample SalMarWE160270MG_FD_202163 | JGI IMG/M metagenome (GOLD analysis project Ga0307421, IMG submission 202163) | Salt marsh sediment microbial communities from the Plum Island Ecosystem LTER, Massachusetts, United States - WE1602-70 | ecosystem: Environmental > Aquatic > Marine > Intertidal zone >...
ACTTTTTACCTGGTTGTCGGAGTGATTTTGTTTATCCGGGCGATATCCGAATCAAATCCTAACTATCAACGGATGCTATGGTTTGTGTCGGGGGTTTTTTTCGCACTGGCGATCTGGACGCGCCCAGAGGGTCTGTGGTTGGTGATCGGGATCTTGATTGCTGGTCTAAGCTATCTATTATTTTCAGGAGAACTTAAACACTTCAACAAGATTTGGTTGATAGCGATAGCCCCTCTTTTAGTGGTGGTGGGTTGGAAAGTGACCAGCAGCAGATTTTATGTCGGTATTAAACCGGTAGAAGGAAACTTGGAAAAAATTGTCCACCAATTCTCAGTAGGTATTTATCACCTCAAGGATTTTTCTCTGATCCTGATGTATTTTTTAAGGCAGTTCTCTAATTTTCAAACTTGGGGAGTGGTTGGTCTTGGTTCTCTAATTGCAATTGTAGTATATTTCCGGTCAGCATATAAACAGGACAGTAAACTTTGGATTTTACTGATGACAGCTGCCTCCAGCTTTGCGGTCATCACCGCTATCTATTATGTACTTGCATTTGATCAAGTTCATGATATGGAATGGTGGTTAGGTGGCGGATTCAGCCGAATGATCATGCCAGGGATGACATTATTATGGGTTGGTGTTTCCTGGCTGTTGCTGCAATCAAAAATACCAGCAGGAAATAAACACTTATTGTAATGTAAATAATTCTAGATCCGATTTCCGAAAAAACTTTGTTGTCGAGTGATGCAATAATGGAGGAATGACCAATATACTCCATTTTTTTCAGTGCAACGGCCACAGCAGGGGGAGCAGCAGGGTTGTGATTAACATTGAGATCAATATCAGCGGGATACCGACTTTTAAATAGTCTCGGAAGCGATAATTCCCCGATCCCATCACTAGCGTGTTGACGGGGGATGCAACCGGTGAAGCATAAGCAGTGGATGCTGCAATGGCAACCAGCATAAGGAATGCCTGAGGCAGATATCCCAAACGGATAGCCAAAGAGAGAGCAATGGGGGCAATCAGCACAGTTGTGGCTGTGTTGGATATCACCTGGGTAAATAGCGTAGTAATCAGGAACAAGGCTGCCAAGGTAGGCAGTTCTCCTAATCCTCCCAGTGTAGTTGCCATCCAATCTGTGCCAACCTGCACCAGGCCAACTTTTTGTAAGGCGGTAGTCATCGGCAGCATACCGGCGATTAGGATAATACTTTTCCAATCTACGCTGTTATAAGCGTCTTTCATATCTAGGCAGCCGGTGATGATCATTAAAAATGCGGCAATTAACGCCGTAGTGGAAAGCGGAAGCCAATTTGTAACCAAAAAGATTAACATCCCTGCCAAAATCAAGGATGACAGGATCATTTTTGAGCGGTGAGGGGTACCTTTCAATCCTTCCGGTTGACCCACAACCACAAAGTCGCGGCGCTGATCAGTAAGCGCGCGAATATTTTTCCAGGGTCCTTGGACAAACAAAGTGTCACCAAACTGGAGTTTCGTTTCTTTAAGAGATAAACTGACGTCAGCCCCGGGGCGGTTGATTCCTAATACCGTTAATTGGTATAAGCTGCCGAATCGAGCTGATACGAGTGTTTTTCCTATTAACCGGGAGCGGGGCGGCAGAATAATTTCAGCTACACCTACTTCATTATTGACAAATCCTTTCTGGTCTTCTGCTTCTGCAGGCTGTACACCGAGTTGGAGGGCTGCGGCAGCATGGGTGATGTCATTGATTTTTCCCTGACAGATCAAGATATCGTTTGGATAAACTACTGTATCGGGAGACAATTTGAACCTTATAGAGTCATCTTCCAGCAGGTTTAGACGTTTACTTCCTGTCTTTGGTCTGGAATGAAGGATTTCCAGCACTGTCACTTCAAAAGTGCTTCGCAAATCGCTTTGTAATAGAGTTTTTCCCACCAGGGGGGATTGGATTCGTACTCGCAAACGGTAAAGATCCTCCGGAAGTTTATAAACTTGGACTAATTCTTCCGGGGAATCTACCCGCTGCAGTTCCATCCTTGGTTTATGGTCTGGTAGAAGCCAGCGGCTGGTGAGCGCCAGGAAAAGGATCCCGGATATCAACAGCGTCAATCCAATAGGTGTGAAATCAAAAAATTGAAAAGGGGCATAGCCATTTTCCAGCAGGAGATCACTGACAACGATATTGGGAGGCGTCCCAATTAACGTCATTGCGCCGCCAAGCAGTGATCCAATGGAGAGCGGGATTAATAATTTTGAAGGATTTATTCCTTTCTTCCTGCTGATACTGATGATTGCCGGCGCCATTACCGCTACGGTCCCGGTATCGCTGATAAAACCGGAGAGTAAAGCAACAGTACTCATGATCAGCATCAGAAGCCGAAATCTGCTCTCTCCAGCAAATTGAATGATCTTTTGGCTGATGGCTTCCGCCAGCCCGGTTTCCATCACAGCACCTCCGACGATAAAGAGGGCGGCTACCGTGATCACGATCGGGCTGGAAAATCCTGCCAGGGCTTCATCAGGGGAGAGAATTCCGGTCAGCATTAAACCTATCACCACTCCTAGGGCAACCAGATCCACTTGCAGCCATTCAGTGATGAACAGCAGGATTGCTCCAGCTAATAAACCAATGGTGATCCACATCTCAAAAGTCATAATATTCTCGCGATAAGGCGAATCCAGTTCCTAACTTGTTTTAGTGTACCAAATCTTTTCCTGAAGATAAAGAAAATCCAGGCGTATAAAATCTGTATAAAATTGGGGATAAACAAGGAGTAGCTGTGGATAACTAACCTGAATTGGGAATAAACTGGGGATTACTGGAGGATAAATAACATTCCGATGTGGAAAATGATTGCAATAAGCAGACTTCCTCCCCAAAGAATATAAGCCAGGACACGGTTTTCCTCGTTCTGGAAAAGGAACAAACCTAAAACAAGATTACCCAGATATGCCGTGGTATTGATGATGGGGAACAGGATCAGGCGCACACTCTCCAGAGGTTCGTGCGGTATCCCTCCCGGCGTAAACCCAAGCGATACCTTCTCCCTGGATGGGATGACCAGCAGTGTCCAAATCAAGAGGGAGATGTTTAAAACCGCCCCGGCCAGGAATATCCAGAGCAAAGGTTTCCTATCGGAGATTTCAGTCAGGATAAGAGCAGGACGGGATGATTGGGTGGTCAGCAGGGAAATTGATCCAAGTTCGGTGAGGGAATTGTACGAGAGAACAAAGTCTTCTACCTGGAAGGGTGAGATAGCGAAGTACCCTTCCTCGGTGGCGATAATTACCAACCCCTTTGCCCTCGAAGCCATGAATTCTACTTCAGGTCCCCGCAGAAAATGTCTGAATCCGATTACTGAGCCAGGCCAACGGATCAGTGGGGGTTGAGGTGGAATCTCCAGGTCTTCTGCCTTGTGGACCCATTTTACCTTGTCCATAGGTATATTTTCCGATCTCCATCCCCACTGCAGTTGAATGCCCCCCCTCTCCAAGGAATAATGGGAGCGGTGCAGTGCATACAAACGATAAATCAGAAAGGGAACCGTGATCAGAAAAAGCAGAATCAGGGCCAGGTACGGCAGCAGTTGAGGAGCAACCTGGACATTAGATGCACCCCAGATGCTCCAAGCTCCTCCACCGGAAAAGATCAAGATCAGCAGGAGGTGGACAACTGTACCAGTCCGTTTAGGGGGGTAATATACTCTACTCTCCTCCATGGTTATTATTTATACCACACCGCTAAACGGCGATTCCTGCCTGATGTTTATGTCCCGGATTCGCGGTTTTAGGTGTAAATTGCCAATCGGTGGGATTGTACATTAATCACTTTGGTGCCTGAGTTGTTTAACTCATCAGGAAACATTTTCGAGAAGAATGCAGACAGTTCTCTGGGGAAGAATAATAAGATGGAATCCTTGCAGGAATTACTTTTTAACATATAATTAATTTATTGGGGGAAATTTGTTCTTCTGTTTTTCTATTTGGAAGTTTCATAAAGGAGGTGCTATCCGACAAGATTCTATCTGATCTTTTGTTATTTCTAAGGCCAAAGGAGATAAACATGTATCGAAAATATTTTCCAGTTCTCGCAATTTTCATAGTCTTGGCGCTTGTCCTTACTGCTTGTGGCAGTACGGAACAACCCGCCGGTGATGAACCAGCGGAAGCTGTATCAGTAGAAGAAGATATCCTCGGCCGAGTCCTGGACCGCGGCAAAGTTGTCTGTGGAGGCCGCACAGATTTAGCCGGGTTTGGTATGTTAGATGAAAATGGAAGAAATTTGGGGTTTGATATTGACTTTTGCCGGGCCGTAGCTGCCGCTGTATTTGGTGATCCCGAAGCTGTTGAGGTAGTTCCTCTCACTGCAGCAGACCGAGGACCAGTCCTGCAGACCGCTGAAGTCGACATTTTATCCCGCAACGTTACCTGGACCTCCAGCCGTGATGCTCAGTGGGGAAATTTTACAAATGTCATGTTCTATGATGGTCAGGGTTTTATGATCCGGAAAGATAGCGGTATTACATCCACAGACGAGTTTGATGGTGCAACAGTTTGTGTGACCAGCGGAACCACAACAGAGCAGAACTTATCAGACTTTTTCCGCCAGAACGGCATGGAATACGAAGCTGTGATCTTTGAGGAAACAGCGGCAGTCTATAATGCGTATGAAGATGGACGCTGTGATGTCACCACGAGTGATAAATCCCAATTAGCTTCTGTACGAAGTGGTTTCGCGAACCCGGATGACCACATCATACTTGATATCACAATTTCTAAAGAGCCGCTCACTCCTGCCGTCCCGCACGGAGATGATACCTGGTTCGATATCGTTAAAATCGTGTCCTTTGCTTTAATCAATGCGGAGGAACTTGGAGTTACCCAGGCTAATGTCGAGGAGATGAAGAGCAGTGATAATATCAATGTCCTGCGTCTCTTAGGAGAAGAGGGTGACTGGGGTTATACGGACTTAGGTCTTGATCCTGATGCATTGGCAAACGCCATCAGTGCTGTTGGAAACTATGGTGAGGTTTACGATCGCTATATGGGGCCAAATGGAATATCCTTCACCCTGCCCCGTGGACCAAATTACAATTGGTATGATGGCGGTTTGATTTACGCCCCGCCAATTAAATAATGTTTTAGCTACAAACATATAATAGAAAGGATGCGGCTGGATGCCGCATCCTTTTTATAAATGGAAGCAGGTGATGACTAACAATCAACCACTAATTTCTAGTAAAGCCAATATCCCTTTTTATCGGGATGAACGTGTCCTCAAGATTTTTGCTCAAATTCTTTCTGTTGTGCTGGTCGCAGGGATTCTCATCTGGGCGATTATAAACTTCTTCAAGGCTGCTGATGCACGCAATATGACACTGACCTTTGGCTTTCTTAAAGAATCTGCTGGATTCCCCATAAGTAATCCCCCAATAGATTATGCCCCTGTGATGTCATTTAGCCGTGCTTTTCTGGTTGGACTTGTCAATACCTTGTTGGTATCCGGGTTGGGTATAATCTTTGCGACAATTTTCGGCACTTTGATCGCGCTCGCCCGCCTCTCTTCCAATTGGTTATTAAGTCGAATCGCACTGGTCTTTATTGAATTTCACCGTAATATACCTCTCCTGGTTTTGCTTTTTATCTGGTATTTTGTGGTCTTCGGAATGGCCCCACAGGTGAAAGAAAGTCTCAAATGGCCTGGGCCGATTTTTGTTAACAAGCGAGGAATCTATATTGCCTGGCCGCGTTTGACTGAGACAGGGGGCATTTTCATGATTTTAGTAGCTATTGGATTTCTGGTTTCCTTTATCGTTTTTATCATGCTTCGCAAACGGCGAAAAATAACCGGAAAAGACACTTATTATTTACCTGCGAGCCTTGGTCTGTTAATCATTTTTTTCCTATTCGGGTTGCTGCTCTCAGGGGGAACCCCTTTCCAAATGGATATCCCCTATTTTGAGGGAAATAATTTTCGGGGTGGCATGCGACTCACTCCTGAATTTGCGGGTATGTTCCTTAGTTTAAGTTTGTATACAGCGGCTTTTATCGCTGAAGTTGTCAGAGGGGGGATCCAGGCAGTCGATAAGGGTCAAATTGAAGCAGCACGGGCAGTTGGGCTCTCTCAAATCCAAGTTCTCAGCTTTGTTATCATGCCGCAGGCTTTGCGAATCATCATCCCCCCAATGATCAGTCAATATCTCAACTTGACTAAAAACTCCAGCCTAGCTCTGGCAATAGGTTTTCAAGAAGTTTTTGCTGTTGGAAAAATTGCTATCAATCAGGCTGGGCGGGCAGTACCAGTTTTTGCCTTGATCATGCTTACATATCTTAGCTTAAGTTTATTGACCTCATTTATCCTCAATATCTATAACCGCAGGATTCAATTTGTGATAAGGTAATCATGATTAACGCAGAAATTGAACAAGAAATAATTCAACCGCCTTTACCTCCAGGACCTCTCAAGTGGGTGAAGGAAAATCTCTTCAGCAGTATTTTTAATACCGTGACGACAATCGTATTAATCCCGGTTGTCTTTTTTCTCCTGTTCTCAGTAATTAGTTGGGTGTTGTTTAGCGCCGATTGGCGCGCAGTCACCCAATTTCCGTTATTGTACATAGTTGGTCAATACCCGCGGGATCAAATTTTGCGGGTGGGTGTCATCCTCTCAAGCATATCCATTTTCCTTGGTATCAGTTGGGGGCGATGGGGGGGATTACTGCGATCAATCTCAATCGCAGCCGGGCTTATTTTTATTGTCACTGCTCTTCTGCCTGTCCAACATCCACAGCTTGACCAGGGAATGCGTTTATATTTGGGATCAAATACAATCCTAATTCTGATAGGTTATTTCATTGGGCGGTTAAAAGCCATTAAGGGCAGCTTTATTGCTATAGGTTGGCTTCTCATCCCCATCTTCGGCGTCGTCCTATTAACAGGAATCGAGAATAGTGAGCTAATCCCGAAAGTCCCCACGACCCTTTGGGGAGGATTATTAGTGACCTTTCTGCTAGCGGCGGGAGGAATATTACTCTCCTTCCCCTTAGGGGTTGCTTTAGCCTTTGGCCGCCGTTCGGATCTCCCTGTATTGAGCGGCTTCTCAACGATTTTCATTGAAGTGATCCGGGGAGTCCCGCTGGTCACGATTCTTTTTATGTTTTCCATCATCCTGGCTTTATTCTTACCTGTTGAATCCCGTATCGACCGCCTGGTTCGAGCCCTGATGGCGGTAACGTTTTTTAGCGCAGCTTATTCTGCGGAAAATGTGCGTGGTGGTCTACAAGCTGTTCCCCTGGGGCAAATCGAAGCAGCAAAAGCACTTGGAATGAGCAACCTCAAAACGACGATACTTATTGTATTACCCCAGGCATTACGAGCGGTCCTTCCAGCCATTGCGGGGCAATTTATTAGTTTGTTTAAGGATACTACCCTGGTGGTAATTATTGGTATCAATGATTTTCTGGGTATTGGTCGTTCAATTATTAATTCTGATCCCGAATTTGTTCAATTACGGATGGAAGTATATCTTTTCATTGCCCTTATCTATTGGATTTTTAGTTATCTGATGTCCCTTGCCAGCCGGCGATTAGAATCTTCAATGGGAATCGGTAATAATATGTAGGAGACCACAAAATGACTGAAGAACCGATTATTTATTGTAAGAATGTCCATAAGTGGTATGATGACTTTCACGCTTTGCGTGGTATTGATATGGAAGTTTTCCTAGGCGAAGTGATTGTAATCTTTGGCCCATCTGGTTCTGGTAAATCCACCTTTATTCGTACCATCAATCGCTTGGAAGAACATCAGGAGGGTCAAATTGTCGTAGATGGTATTGAACTTACACATGATGTGCGGAATATTGAGCAAATTCGAATGGAAACGGGGATGGTTTTTCAACAGTTCAACTTATTTCCCCATCTTTCCGTGGTGCAAAATATCACTCTAGCGCCGATCTGGGTACGCAAATGGCCTAAAAAGAAAGCTGAGGAAGTTGCCATAGAGCTCTTAGAACTTGTTGGAATCCCTGAGCAGGCTTTTAAATTCCCTGGAAATCTTTCCGGGGGACAACAGCAGCGGGTGGCCATTGCGCGAGCATTAGCTATGCAGCCCAAGATCATGCTCTTTGATGAACCAACGTCTGCTCTCGATCCAGAAATGATCAAGGAAGTTCTTGACACCATGACTGATCTTGCTGAATCCGGCATGACCATGATTGTAGTTACTCACGAAATGGGTTTTGCCCGGGCAGTAGCTGATCGAATGTACTTTTTTGATGAAGGGAAGATAGTTGAAAGTGGTACGCCAGAGGAAATTTACAACAATCCTCAAGAAGAACGTACAAAGTTATTCTTGTCTCAAATCTTAAAACATTAAATTATTTCGCTAAAAATCAATGCAGACCTCCCCCCGTTTTATTTAGAGAGGGAGGTTTTGTTTGGGTATCAAGTTCTTATTGAGTTTGGGGTATCGTTTAGCGAATGATTAGAAAAAATCCAATTACAACTAAAAATCCATAGATGATTTTATCGAATTTTCCCTGGGGAATGATCCGATTTACTTTTTCACCCACCAGAACTGCTCCGATGATGATGGGCAAACTATATCCGTAGAGACGAATCACTTGTGAAGTCCACATACCCGCTAAACCATGAGTGACCAAGATGGCGAAACCCGTCGGAAGAAAATATCCTTGCAGTGTGGCCCGGAATTTTTCTGGATCCCAGCGGCGTAATATGCCATAGACAACTACCGGTGGTCCGTTTGTGTTATATGCGCCACCTAATATTCCTGCAATAAGACCAGTTAAATAAGCCCATTTTTCATTGAGTAATCTGGGGAGAGTAGGAACAAATAAGTTGTATGATCCAAACCCGATCAAGAGGATTCCCAAAAGGGATTTTACGAGTGGTTCTGGTGCTGCTTTCAGGAAATATATTCCGATTGGGATCCCGATCCAGGTTGAAAGGACCAGGCGCCAAGCCGCTTTTATCTCTACTTTCCGCCATGATTTTAGGAGGATCGTGAAGGCGATTGTTGAAGCACCCATTGCTACAAGAGGAGTTGCTACTTGTAAGCCTACTACTATTGCCAGGAGGGGCATTGCGATCAATGCGTCACCAAACCCCAAGGCTGATCGAATAAATGTGGAGAGGAAAAGAATTGATAGTACAAGAAAAGTTGTTGTAGAAAGTTCCATGTCTCAAGGAAAAGAAAATAGTCTGGTTAATGATGAACTTGTTAATCCTACCATAAGAGCCTCATTCTGAAGGTGGAAGGTAAGCAGGCAAATTTAGTTTCTTCTGGTCGAAAAATATTCCACTCATTTCATCTGCTTCTTCTGGGATTGTCAGGTAGATTCCTGTTTCCGCGCATTTCCTTATTTTTAATAGCAAAGATAGTTATCAGCAGCATGAAGATCCTGACTGCCAGGTTTCTTTCCCTACTGTTTCCTCGTGATTTTAGAATAGGGTAATAGTATACTTTCTTAACCAATTCCTATATTAATATGGTTTGAACCACATGACTAAAAAGCAGAAAATTTTTCAGCGACAAATCTTTATCACCAACGAACACGGATCCTGGGTTTTTCTCTTCAGCCCGTTGTTAATCGGGCTCTTTGCCGGCCAAAGCTGGTCTATAGACGCAGTAATTCTTGTGTTGGGTGCGCTGGTTGGATTTTTAATCCGTCACCCGATCACGATAGCTGTGAAAGTCTTAAGTGGCCGAAAATCGAAAGCAGATCTGCGCCCGGCTGGTTGGGCGATATTCATTTACGGTTTTGTGGGGGTATTAATGGTCGGGGGATTGGTTCTTCGTGGGTTAAGTTATTTATTGATTCTCGCTATACCTGGCATCCTTGTCTTTATCTGGCACTTGTATCTGGTTTACAATCGGGCTGAACGAGGACAGATGGGTATTGAAATTGTAGCCAGCGGTGTGCTGGCACTCACTGCCCCGGCAGGGTATTGGATCGGCGTTGGCGGGCTTTTCGGATTGGGCTGGTGGTTGTGGGGGTTAACCTGGTTCCAGTCAGCAGCATCGATTGTTTATGTTTATTTGCAGTTGGCACAACGTGAACAAAAAAAGATCCCTTCTCTCAAGGACCGCTTTCGATTGGGTTGGCGGGCTGCGCTTTACTCAAGTTTCAACCTCCTGATTGCAATCCTGCTATCTGCTGCGGGTATTATACCGACTTGGATTTTTGCCCCTTATCTTCTACAGTGGAGTGAGACATTCCGGGGAATTTATTATCCAGCTGTGGGGGTCAAACCAACGAATATCGGTATCAGGCAATTGATCATTAGCAGTTTGTTTACCGTACTTTTTATCCTGGCCTGGCGGATCTGAGGTTCTATCCGCAGGGTTTGATACCCTTCATTTTTATCAAATTCATTTCCTCACCTTGAAATTGACTTTCCCTGCTTTCCTGCTGAAAGAACCCAGCCAGCTGCCGCATATAAGGTTTAATCAGATTAATTCAACTTGGTGAGCGGGTGAGGATTAGCGCGCTTCAGGAAAAAAATAATCAGATCTCTTCCAGTGATCACCGAAAATAACTCCAGATGTTATGCCGTAAAACCTGTTGGGAAAAGAAATTCTGGTATGATGGATGAGAAATTAATGCAGAGGAACCTGATGAGTGAATTAGATGTCATAAAGACCACCAAAGACGGACCGGTTACGGTTGATTCGATCAAAAAAGACTTAATAAACCTTGGTGTATTGAAGGGCATGGTGCTGCTGGTTCATTCCTCACTTAGTTCTCTGGGTTGGGTAAGCGGCGGACCAGTAGGGGTTATCCTGGCTCTCGAGGAAGTACTCGGTCCGGAAGGCACATTGGTAATGCCCACCCATTCGGGGGATTTAACCGATCCTGAGAAATGGGAAAATCCGCCAGTGCCTGAGGGATGGAAAGAAATTATCCGCCAAACCATGCCGGCCTTTGACCCTGACTCCACACCCACCCGTGGGATGGGAAGAATATCTGAAACTTTCCGCAAGCAAACCGGTGCGCTCCGTAGCAATCATCCCCATGTCTCGTTTACAGCTAGAGGCAAACATGCGGAGTTCATTACCGGGAGTCATGGGCTGCATTTTGGGTTGGGGGAGGATTCGCCATTAGCCAGAGTCTATGAACTTGAGGGCTGGATTTTGCTCCTGGGTGTGGGTCAAGAAAACAATACCAGCATGCACTTGGCAGAGTTCCGGGCAGATTTTCCGGGCAAAAATGAAATTCAGCAGGGGGCGCCAATCATTCAGGACGGTGTCCGACATTGGGTAAACTTGAACGAACTAGAAGAAAACAGCGAGGAATTTGAAGAAATAGGAAATGCCTATCAGAAATCAGGTGGAAAGATCCTGACCGGGCAAGTTGGAAATGCCCAAGTGGAATTGATTCCTCAGCAGGATCTGGTTGATTTTGCGATGGAGTGGATGAGTGAAAACCGTAAGTAAGTTATCAAAAACTCGGCTTGTAACCTAGTTAGAACCTGCACAGGCTGAGAATCCGGCGCTTATAAAATGGATCAGTGAGGCTTACAGGTAATAAGGTGTAAAAGGAAAGGCAACTATGGATTTATTAAACTTTGTCATATTTGAAAATTCAATAAAGAATTGGTTGATCGCCTTGGGGATTTTGGTGGGGATCTTTTTGATATTGACCCTCATCAAACGGATCATAAGTAACCGATTAATAAACCGGGATAAAAAATCAAAAACCGAGAAGGATAATTTCATCATTCCGGTACTGAATCAAACCCGCTGGTTTTCTTTCCTTGCCCTGGGTCTGTACCTTGGCATGCTGGCATTGAATATACCAATCGAAGTTCGGAAATGGTTGGTATTGGGAAATCAAGTGATCTTAACTTTGCAGCTGGGTTTTTGGGGTACTGGGTTAATCTCATATTATGTCAACCGGAGTGTCGCTAACAATGTCAAAGAGGACCATGGCGAGGATGCGACCACGCTGGATGCACTGGGATCAATCGGAAAAATCCTCTTGTGGGTTATCTTGTCTCTGATCATTCTAGACAACTTAAATATTGAAATTAGCAGCCTGGTTGCCAGCCTGGGTATTGGCGGCATCGCGGTTGCCTTGGCGCTTCAAAATATTCTGGGTGATTTATTCGCTTCGCTCTCCATCACACTGGACAAACCTTTTGTGATCGGTGACTTTGTGGAAGTAGATGATTTTGAAGGTGATGTCGAGGATATCGGATTGAAGAGCACCCGGATCCGCAGCCTGTCTGGAGAGGAACTGATCTTTTCCAACACTGATTTGCTCAACAGCCGGATCAGGAACTATAAAAGATTAGAAAGACGACGGATTTCTTTTTCGGTTGCTGTCACTTACGGCACATCGATGGAGAATCTGAAAAAAATACCGGGGATTGTAGAAGAAATCATTTCTCCACTTGAAAACGTCCAATTTGAACGCGCTCATTTTAAGTCCATGGGAGATTATTCCCTGAATTTTGCTATAGTTTACTATGTTCTCGACCCGGCTTACGCTTCTTATTTAGACGCCCAGCAAATCATTAATCTGAAACTATATCAGCGTTTTGAACAGGAAGGCATTGAATTTGCCTACCCAACCCAAACGGTGATCATGGAGCAATGAGGTGGTTTGGAATGATCCTTTTATTACCCACCTGGTGGAAAGTAATTGGAAGGATTATATCTCAGCGACCAGGTTCCCAATAGTGGTGATTACCTGACAGTCTGCGTCCGAGAAGGTATTTCGGGGGTCAAGTAGAATGGGATAGATCCCGATTTCCCGGGCACCCAGGACATCTGTATAGTAATTATCCCCGATATAGGCAGTTGACTCAGGGCTGCTTTCCGCCAGATAAAGCGCATGTTCAAATATGCCCGGATCGGGTTTCCAGGAATTGATTTCCCCTGCTGAAAAGAAAAAATCAAAATAAGGAAGAAATCCCAATTCGTTGATTTCTTCCTCAATCGAGCTCGACCGGTTGGATACCAATCCCATAACGTAACCTTTTCTACGGAGAGCCTTTAGGGTGGGTCTAACATCATCAGGCACCAGCTTTTCCGGTTGGTGCCTTTCCACCAGTTCAGGCTGCAGAATTGGGGCTAAATCAGCAGCCTGAAACTCGGTTAGGCCCGCAGCCAATAATTTTCGCTTTAAATAGTGGATCCAGAAATCATCAGTAAACTCACCAAACATCTCTTTATCCTGAGCAACCTCGTTCGAATTTGCCCAGTATTGGTAAACGAACTGCAACGTGTCTCTATGAGCGGTTGCCATTAAAGGAAGTTGATGTTCGTCCAGGACGGTGAACAAGATATCCAGAGAAGTTGGGTGCTGGTGGGTTAATGTTCCATCCAGGTCAAATAGGAGGGTGGTGATATGGAGGGGGATGGTCATGTTTTCTTGTCAGTAAATTCAGCTAAATTTCCGGCTAACAGTTTTCTACCGTGCCATCAAGTAGAATTACAATATAATATATACGATTATACAATACCCTTGGCGCAATAAATTAGATCAGATTTCGCACTTTTCAGGGAAAGATTACGACCTGGATGTCCTAAAGACCCTATCCATGAGCTATCCAAATCAAA
>Ga0307421_1001589_pt1 | contig 13568 bp, 12 predicted proteins | sample SalMarWE160270MG_FD_202163 | JGI IMG/M metagenome (GOLD analysis project Ga0307421, IMG submission 202163) | Salt marsh sediment microbial communities from the Plum Island Ecosystem LTER, Massachusetts, United States - WE1602-70 | ecosystem: Environmental > Aquatic > Marine > Intertidal zone >...
AAAATAGAGCTGGATTCAGACGTCTATGCGCTGCGCATTGATCGCAAAGTATCTGTAACCCCAATAAGCCTTGATACAACATCTCGCGTGGATTTCGCTGAATTAAAAAAACAACTGAAATCTAAAGGAGAGCAGGGCTAAAGAACGCAAGCCCTGTTTATATCTTGGTTCTGCTCTAAATTGTGTGTAATCAAACGGATTTGCGCTACGTTTCTCTGCCCGGAGCTGAACCTCCGGGCTCACTTGTATGACCTCCCGCAGGATGAAAAATGCGGGCGGTTTACCGAGTGGAAAATATTACGCAGGCTGCGACTGCGATGGGAAGCAGAGCTTCCCGTCTCCATATTCTGGAGAGGCGAGGGAGATAGCCACCGGATCGTTCAACCGACAGATATAGAAATTACAGTCAGATTATGACATTTGATGAATTAGTTCCGGTATACAAAAGGTCCATCCTTTGGGGGATCCGCGTTTATGTTATCTTCCATAAGTAACTGGAGGAGAAACCACGTCTTTTTACTTCATCGCGGAGTGGGATCCGTCGGGGGATTAATTCTCGTGCTGATCCAAAAGCGCTTCCAATGTACGCAGTTCTTCCTCTATCTGATCGCGCTGGAATTTTGTTTGCGCCAGCAGCGCCTCAAAAGCGGGGCGTTGTTCAGTGGGCACTGTCTCTACCAGGCGCTGGGCACGAAGGATCTGATTCTCTTTGTGGAGCAGCTTCTCTTGCAGCCGATCGGAATATCCTTTTTGGAAGGCTTGATCAGGGAGAGGTTTGGGTTGTACAGAGGGTTCGCCGGTAAGAACTTCCGCTACGGATAAAAGCAACTCGGAAGCCTCAATAGGTTTCTCCAAGAATCGAACTGCGCCCAAGCTCATGGCGAATTCTTTGTCTTTAGGAGTAATGAAAGTTGCAGACAGGAATATGATCGGAATGTTGCGCGTCCCTGGGTTGCTGCGAACTTCCTGGGCGAGTGCATACCCATCGAGCCTTGGCATGAGGATGTCTGTAAGAATCAACGCGGGTTTTTCCGTCAGGAGAACATTCAGAGCCTCGTCGCCGTTACGAGCCGTGATCACATCATAGCCTTTAAACTTAAGTGTGACTTCGAGCAACTCGAGGATGTGAGGGATGTCTTCTACGATGAGGATTGGACCCTGCTGTTGGCTCATATTATTAATTGTAACCTGAGTTTTACGGAAGGCAATCCCCAGAGAGAGGGGGGCCGAAATTTGAGTATCTGGAAACAGGAGGGCGGCAAGTCTAGCCTAGAGGGTCCAAAGGGATATGGTTTCGATGTGGAATGTCTGGGGGAATAAGTCGATTGGTGTAATTCTATCCAGTGAGTATCCGCCTGCTCGCAAACGTTTCCCATCGCGACTGAGTGTGGCGGGATCACAGGAGACGTAGACGATGCGAGATGGGGAGCGCTCGAGAAGTGCATCGAGCGCTGCTCTCGACAAGCCAGCGCGGGGCGGGTCGATGAGCACAGCGTCGGGTTGGGGCTTGATCTGAGGTAGCGCCATACCGACAGCCCCCTCATAGAGATCGATGTGTGTAACATGATCAAGATTGAAGCTGAAATCACGACAAGCGTGGGGAGATTCCTCGACCGCCACAACATGGACGTCGTATTCTGCGATGGCAGCGCTGAACAAACCCACACCCGCATAAAGGTCGAAGACGGTTTGGCCAGGCTGGATGGATAGCAGCTCCGTTGCCTGTTGAACGAGATCGGGTATTATCTTCGTGTTCACTTGGAAGAACGAAAGGGCGGAGACGCGGAATTGATGTCGGTTGAGGTCAAAATAAAGATGATCTTGACCGGCTAGAATAAAATCCCCGCGGGGGCTGGTCCACACCACGGAGGCGGGGGATTCGATCGAGATCTCGAGATCCGGAGTATCCGTCCCGTGAATGATGACCATCTGCTCGCCCTCGCCTCCGCTGCGCAGGGAGATATTTTCCATTGCCCTGGTGGGGTCGAGATCGAACTGAGCCCAGAGATCGGTTAGTTCCTGCTCGGGCAAGTGGCATTCCTTAACATGGAACACCCGTTGCTTATCGAAGGTGACGAAGCCAAGGTTGCCATCCTCGGTGATGTGGAAGCGTATGTTATTCCGGTAATTCCATGGTTCCAGCGAAGCGATGGGTGATCGCATAGGAGGATCCTTAAACCCGCCGATCCGCTCAAGTTGATCGCGCACGATCTCTGCCTTGAGATCCAGTTGAAGGGCATAGGGAATGTGCTGGTAATGGCACCCACCGCAGGTTTGAAAGTGTGGGCAGCGCGGCTGGATTCGTTGATCTGAGGTTTCGACCCATTTTTCGGGCAACGCTCTGGCCCAATGCTTGTGTTCTTCCACCGGGCGCACGCGCACCACTTCCCCGGGGATGGTGAAGGGGACGAAGACCATGCGCCCATCGACGTCACGGCCGAAGGATTCGCCCCCGTATGCGTTGCCGGTTAGTGTGAGTTCTAGAGTCTCTGACATAAGTGCACGCTGGAAGTGTATCTTGTTTCAGGGGATTCGCGCCAACATCTCAAAATTTGCACGTCGCAACTGACGCCTTTTGTCAAGGTGTGAAATAGTCCCGCCCTCACAAGATGCAGACCGCTAAGGACCTCGATTCTATGTTTTCAACATGCAAACGAGCTCTGCCAGCAGTGGAGCGGGGGATTTTATCGCCCTTTAAACGCCGAACTCAATAAAATGCACGAAAAAATCAATAATATTAATATAAGGCTTGACAATTATGAAAAACATGCTATTTTAAAGCGAGATAATTGATGATCATTACTAAAAACTACAATGGAGTCCCAAAATAGACAACACATATTATTTAAAGCTGCTTGCTGAAGTGCATCAGGGTTGCTTATTAGAGGATGGGGTGCAACGGCATCTCCACTCCGGGCAACCGCGCATAGCCTCCCCTGCATTACGAAGAGTGATCGTGACGGGTGGAAGCTTCTTGATTCGAACTGGCGAGACGCTAAAAGGAATCGGGGTGCACGGTGAGACACCCCCGTGCTCTTCGGGTGGACCGAGCGCATCGACAGGGAATAACTCACCCGTTGATGTCTGATAGACGGTGATGGATTTTCATGAAGGAATTGGTGAGAAATGAATCAAATGCTTACAACCTGCCCGGTCTGTGATGAACGGCTCTCGATCACACGTCTTCACTGTCGCAACTGCGACACCACGATCGATGGACATTTCGATATTGGCCGCTTCGGGAGACTGAGTGCTGAGCAGATGAACTTTCTTGAGGTCTTCGTACGCTGCGAGGGAAAGCTAAGTCGAATGGAACCTGAATTGGAGATGTCGTACCCTACACTCAGGGCACGTTTGACAGAGATTATTCGTTCGTTGGGCTTCCAGGTTGGGCCTGAGACGAAACTGATTAATGATGAAGATCGGCACAAGATCCTCGATGACTTGGCAAGCGGGAAGTTGACTTCTGAAGAGGCAATGCAGCTTCTGGAAGTTGACTGAATAGTAGAGGTAGACACGGTAAGTGGGAGGAGGTTGGAACTGTGGAAAAAGTGACGCTTGAGATTGGCGAAAGCCCTCTGGTGAAAATCACGACGATCGGCGGGGATCTACGTCTTTCAGGGCGGGATGAGCCCATTCTGGAAGTGCAGGCACCTGATAAGGGGAAGTTACAAGTAGACGAGATCGCAGATGGAGTAGAAATCAGTGCGAACTCAGGCTGCATCATTTTCTTACCGAAAGAGGCGCGTCTCGAAGTCGGCGAAGTCGGAGGGGACTGTCGAGTTACCGATTTGAGAAACGAGTTCATGATACGGACGATCGGAGGAGATTTGAGCTTGCGCAGAGTTGGGGCGGCGACCTTTGAAATGATCGGCGGGGATTTTCAAGGCAGGCAAATCGAGGGCAATTTAACCGTCGACCGTATTGGCGGGGACGCCGTGATCCAGAAAGTCAATGGTGTTATCCATCTGCGAGGAGTGGGGGGGGACCTGATGCTTAACGATACCGCTGGCCAGGTGAACGCATTCGTCGGAGGAGATGCTTTGGTTACTCTGGCGACTCCTGAGGGCTCTATCTCAAAAGTGCAGGCTGGCAGCGATCTTTCCTGCCGGATATCTCCTGAGTCATCGGTGAACGTGTCCTTATCAGCAGGTGGCAACCTGGATTATCCATCAGTAGAGGAGTCTAAAGAGCAGGGTGATAGTGTCTCTTTTCAGCTTGGTGACGGCGAAGCGGAAATTGAGCTTACAGCTGGTGGAGATCTCTGCCTTCAAACGGGTTTGGGGCAGGATGATTCAGAAGAAGATTGGGTCGGAGAGATACTAACTGAGGTAGACGCGAAGCTGGCAGAAGTGGAGGCGCGCTTCAATGTTATGGGCACGGGGATGTACGGCTTCGATGCAGATCGAATAGGTGAGCGCGTCCGCCGTGCGGTTCGACGTGCAGAGCGCAAGGCAAGCGGAAAGGCAAAACGTAAAGCGGCGAAGGAAAAAAGGAAGACGGGCTCGTCCTTCTCATGGACAGCGCCGGGATTCGCTGCAGCGGGAGAACCTGCGACCGATGAGGAGCGTTTAACAATCCTGCGCATGGTTGAAGAAGGCAAGGTTTCGGTTTCAGAAGCTGAGGCTTTACTCAAGGCTCTGGAGGGAGAATCTTGACCGCTGCCATCGCCGCAGGCAAACCATTTGTGCACCATGGCATCCGACTCGTAGAACCGCGCCGCGATATGGCCGCACTAGCCGGGTTGATCGAACAAGCGTTTTCCGAGCGATTAGATACCTCCGGGCGGCGGATGATCTTGGGTATGAAGATGTTTGCACGCGCGGGGAGTCTTGGTTGGTTTTTGGGCCGTTGGTTTTTACCCCCCGCCGCCTACCCTCAGGGATATGTGTGGGAAGAAGATGGCGAGGTGGTAGGTAATGCAAGCCTGCTTCCCGTGAGTGGTTTCCAGCAACGTTGGGTGATGGCAAACGTTGTGGTCAAACCGGAATACCAGCGGCATGGCATTGCGCGGGAACTGATCATGACCTCGATCGATCATGTACGACGTAGTGGGGGCCAGCGGATCATGCTGCAAGTTGACCGTGATAACCAGGGGGCCAGGACTCTGTATGAGAACCTCGAGTTTAAGACTCTCTCAACGCGAACCACGTGGTTAAGAAAAGGGAACGGAGAATGGCCGCACGCTGATACTCAAGGTCAGGTTCGGCCACGGACAAGCGGCGAATGGCGCGGCCATTGGGCATTGGCAAAACGGCTGCACCCTGAAGGGTTGTTATGGCCTTTCCCTGCAGTTGCGAGCCTCTTTCGACCATCAGGATTTGAGAACCTGTTCGGATTGGGGAAACCAAAGCACTGGGTATGGCAAGAAGCTGGGAGACTCGCCGGTGCGGTGAGCATCAGACCTGGGTTCGAGCGCCGTCTATTGCGCTTGATGATGGTTGTGGAACCTGAATGGCGTGGAGAAGTAGAAAGCAGTCTTCTTTGCAAAGCGATGCAGGGATCGGCGGCGTTGGCTGGCAGCTTCATCCTGGATTATCCGTCCGACGTCGCCCGGGAAAAAATTGAGAGGCTAGGCTTCAAGGCAATTCGCGAGCTCACATGGATGGGGATGAAGCTCGAGGAAAGTGAAATTTAAAGGATCTATGAGTTTTGAGGTGGAGATCCGAGATGAATGACAATTTAAACAATATGGAGATACTCGATCAGCTTGATGCCGGTCAGATTGATGCCAGTGAAGCCGCCCGCCGACTTTCAGAGGAGGGTGTACAACCCAAGCAGCAGGCTGAAGTTCCAAGCCTTCCCAACCGCTGGCGATATTGGTGGACGATCCCACTCTCCATAGGGTTCGCAATGTGTGTCACGGGGTGGGGTCTGAGCCAGTTAGGCGGGTGGTGGTGGGTCTGTGCAGGACCTTTGCTGGTGCTTGGAGCCGGCGTTATGATATTGTCCGCGGCCACGTGTCAGTCCCCCTGGATCCATGTACGAGTAAAAACTGGAGAAGCTAAATGGCCACGCAGGATTGCGATCAGCTTGCCACTTCCTCTTGGTCTCACCGCACGCATTCTAAGATGGCGAGGTTTGTCCTTTGGCGGGTTAGATGAGACCGCGATCGACGATCTGATACTTGCACTCGAAGCAAATCTGTCAACCGATGAACCGATCTACATTGAAGTTGATGAGGACGAGTCGGGCGAAAAAGTAAAAATTATCCTGGGTTAGACAAGGAGACCTATGAGATGTCATCAAAAGAGCGACTAAAAATCCTAAAAATGATCGACGAAGGAAAGATCACGGCGGAAGAAGGCACGCAATTGCTTGGAGCCTTGAAGAAACAGGAGGAGCACAGGAGCGTGTCCACTGAAGGTGGAGCGCAGTGGTTGCGTATTCGAGTTAGTGACTTGAATTCTGGGAAGGAGACAGTTAAGGTTAGCCTCCCGATAGGCCTGGTTAATATTGGTATGAAGATGGGGGCCCGCTTCGTCCCGGAGATTGAGGAAGAGGCCGTTATGGAGGATCTGGCCGAAGCGCTAACTCAGGGTATGGCTGGAAAAATCATCGATATCGTGGATGAAGCAGATGGTGAACGTGTCGAGATATTTATCGAGTAAGCAGCATCATCTCGACCCGAACTCTTATACCTTCGAGCTGAATCCGAACCCCGATCATCGGTGGTGCGCAGTCATGGTAAAATTCCCATGGGAGTGTGGTAGTGAATAAATTTGGATTGCGTCTGGCGATTAACGCCCTTGCCCTTTACCTTGCTGTGGGCACCGGCTGGATCCCTTACATACACGCAGAGAACACCCAATGGTGGGGTTATTTCGTCATGGCGTTGATTTTTGCGATTGTCAACGGAGTCCTTGGACCTCTGCTGAAGCTGTTGACGTGCCCGTTGATTTTTCTTACGCTGGGATTGTTCACGCTGGTCATCAACACATTACTTTTCTACGTGACGGGATGGCTTGGCAGTTTGATCGGTAGTGGCTTCGGCTTCGAAATTGAAAAGGTCTGGGCAGGTTTCCTGGGTGCGCTGCTGGTCGGGATCGTCAATACTGTCCTCACGATGGTCTTCCGAAAGGAGCTAAAAACAGCGTAACCCTAAATTCGTCAATCAAGGACAAATCATTTATTGCGCGCTGTCAAGATGGCGCGTTTTCTTTTTATAACAGCTCACTCACACGTTCAGTGGTAAAGCTTGCTGAGAGTGTCTAATGGGGCAATGGGTGTTGAGGAGCATCGCCGAAGGGATGACAATGCGGCGAGGAGCCTGCAATGTAAAAATTGCTTGAGATCAGACGATTCAGTCACTCAATAGGGCTTGAACAGGATGGGCCCTTAAAACTCTTGGATAGTTCCACTGCGGTAAACGGAACTTATGTAATGTGGTTTCAAGCTGGAATGCTATGCTATACTCAAAAAACATGAGTGAATTGACAAGTTTGGAGTGCCCTGAATGCGGGGAGCTTTTTAATCATAAGAAGCTTCAAACCATATGTACCAAATGTGATTCGCCACTGCTCTGCCACTATGACTTAGCGGATTACGCCGACAGCTTAGACAAAGAGCAGATATCAAGCCGCTCTAGAGGCCTGTGGCGCTGGCATGAACTGCTTCCGGTACATAACCATGATTTTTGTCTAACGCTGGGGGAAGGCGATACATCTCTTCTTCCTGTGCCTCGGATCGTGGCTGAATTGGGGCTCGGACCAGTCTTTGTTAAAGACGAAGGGGGCAACCCTACCGGTACATTTAAAGCTCGAGGGCTTGCGGTTGCAGTCTCGCGAGCCAAAGAACTCGGGGCAAAAGCACTCTCGATCCCGACTGCTGGTAATGCTGGAGGCGCTATGGCTGCTTATGCCGCACGCGCCGAGATGGAAGCGCATGTCTTCATGCCCGCGGATGCGCCTCTCGTGTATCAGGTCGAGGTTACTGTGCACGGCGGAGAATTGATCCTTGTTGATGGTTTGATCGATGAAGCGGGTAGGCAAGCCGCACTGCAGACCGAGGAGCACGGTTGGTTTGGGCTCTCGACTTTCAAGGAACCCTACCGCGTTGAAGGCAAAAAGACGATGGGGTTTGAGTTGGCAGAAGCCTTCAATTGGGAGCTGCCAGAAGTCATTGTATATCCCACCGGCGGCGGTACGGGGCTGGTTGGGATGTGGAAGGCATTTTCTGAGATGGAGGCGATGGGCTGGATCGGTGCGGATAGACCGCGGATGGTGTGTATCCAGCCTGAAGGCTGCGCACCGGTCGTGAAATCGCTCGAGAAAGGAGAGTCGCGTATCCCTCCCTGGGAAAATGCAGAGACGATAGCACATGGGATACGGGTCCCTCAAGTCTATGCCGATCGATTGGTGCTGAGCGCAATTCGTGAAAGCGGCGGCACAGGAATTGCTGTAACTGATGAAGAGTTAATTCAAGCTCAAGCCGAACTGGCTCAGAAGGAAGGTATTCATGCTTGCTTAGAAGGGGCGGCTACGCTGGCTGGTTTACGCCGGATGGCAGCCGCCGGGGAAGTGGATTCTGCCGAACGGGTTGTCCTTTTCAATACCGGCACCGGATTGAAACAAATGAGTGTGATGTGAAGTGATCTGTGACTGAGCGTACGAAAGCCTCGCTTGACCTCTTATACTCGATCAGCCGAGAGCTCACTGAGCAGCTCGACCTGCGTGAGCTGTTGCAGCGCGTATTGCAACTTACGCTCGAAGCTGTGGGAGCACCCGCGGGAAGTATCCTTGTGCTCGATGAGCATGGAGAAGTGACAGAAGGAGCCATCGCCTACGACGGGAAGGTCCATGACCATTCGGCCGAACAATTACGAGATACCTATGAACAGGGTCTGGCTGGGTGGGTGGTGGAGAACCGCCAGGCGGTGCTTATACAAGACACATCCAAGGACACAAGGTGGCTGGTTAAACCTGATGATAAGACAGACGGGGCCCCGCGCTCCGTTATAAGTGTGCCCTTGCTTGCAAGGGAGCATATAGTCGGTGCATTAACGCTAGCGCGACGCAAGCCAAATGGATTCACTGAAGAAGATCTTGCCTTGGCAACGGCTATCGCGGATCAGGCAGGGGTCGCCGTGAGTAATGCGCATCTGTTCCGGGCGGAGCAAGAACGAAGGCGGTTTGCCTCTACGCTTCAAGAGATCGCGCGAACGATCAGTTCAACTTTGGATCCCAAAAGCGTTTTCGAGCAAGTCCTCGAGCAGCTGCGCCTCGTCATTGAGTATGATAGCGCCAGTATATTTTTGGTTAACGACGATCATTTACAACCGGTTGCTGCGTTCGGGTTTACTGATGTAAAAGCGGTGCTTAACCATTCGCTGCGGATTGATGAAGGTGGGCTGGGAGTGGAGGTATTTAAGGCTGGCAAGATCATGGTCGTCGCGGATGTCCAACAAGAGTCGGCATGGGTAGGGCGCGGAAAGCTTCAGGATTCAGGAATGATCAGGGGATGGATTGGCGCTCCACTGGTTGTGCGAGACCGAGTTGTAGGTGTATTGAACGTGGACAGCCGTCGTGTCGGTGCGTACGGGCTTAAGGATGCCGAAATGGTTTCTGCTTTCGCGGATCAAGCAGCTACGGCTGTTGCCAACGCCCAGCTTTATGGCGAGATTCAGAGACGTGTCCAATCCATGACGGCGCTAACCGAGACGGCACGCTCAGTAACTGCCAGCCTTGATCTTGGCGAGGTCCTGCAGCGGATAACCGAGCGAACCATAGACAGTCTCGAAGTCGAGGCAGCATCATTAGCTTTGATCGATGAAAAGACCGGCGAGCTTGAATTCCGGGTAGCTAGCGGAAAGGGCGCTGAGCAGATTGTTGGTCTTCGCCTGATGAAGGGCCAGGGTCTAGCGGGCTGGGTTGTGGAGCATAAGGAAGCTGTGTTTGTATCAGATGTGCAATCCGACCCACGATTCTATTCGAAAGTGGATGAACTTATCGGCTATACAACGCGGGTTATGGCAAGCGTGCCGATACAGGTTCAGGATAAAATTATCGGTGTGATCGAAGCGATCAACCCACGCGGGGATGACCTGGCGCCTGAACAGATCGAGTTGCTGAGGGGGATTGCTGACCTGGCAGGAACGGCGATCGTTCGAGCACAACTATTCAAGGAGACTCAAGCTGCCCGTCAACGTTACGCAAGCCTGTTCGAAGACAGCATTGACACTATCCTGATCACGGACCTTGCCGGAGAAATAACCGACGCAAATAACCGTGCCGAGACAATAGTAGGTTTACCGCGTACCGAGTTGCTCGGATTGGATATCTCCAATCTCCACACGATAGATAAGGATTTCTTATCCACTGATTTTAGTGAACTTTCTCTTGGAGAAACGGTCTCCTACGATAGTCAAATTACAAATGAACCGGGGGAATACTTGCCAGTTGAAGTGCATGTTAAAAGGATTGATATAGGGGCGGCTTCCTTCCTTCAGTGGATCCTGCGGGATATTTCAGAGCGGCTGGAGCTTGCGAAGCTGCGTTCTGATTTGACTTCGATGATTTTTCACGATTTACGCTCACCACTGGGGAATATCATTTCAAGTCTTGAAGTATTAAAAGAATCTCTAGTTGGGGACGACGAGACGATTCAATCGGTCCTCTCAATTGCTTCGCGCTCCAGCCGCCGCGCTTCACGACTGGTCGAGTCGTTGCTTGATCTCGACCGCCTGGAGACGGATCAAGCAGTCCTGAACAAATCCAAGACCTCAATTGGAGCGTTGGTCGCAGAAGCCGTGGAAGAGGTTCATCCGACGGCAGAAGCGAAGGGCCAGCTGCTGCGAATGGAATTGGCCCCCGCGTTGCCCAAGGTCCATATGGATGTGGACATGGTCCGCCGCGTGTTAATTAATCTGTTGGAAAATGCGATTAAATTCTCCCGGGGAGGCGATTTGGTCCAAACTTCAGTGAGGCAAGAAGGAGATTATCTGCAAATAGCAGTTAAGGACAGCGGGGTGGGTATATCGCCGAGAGATCAGGAACGCATCTTTGAGAAGTTCACCCGCATCGGGGGGCAGGAACGTCCCAAGGGCCTTGGACTTGGTTTGGCTTTCTGCCGCTTAGCGGTGGAGGCACATGAAGGTCGGATCTGGGTGGAGAGCGAAGAAGGGAAGGGTTCGACATTTACCTTTACGCTCCCGGTATACTGATCTCGGAACTGAAGATTAGGGAGCCTGCATGCAAAAGATAGCCCCAAATGTTTATCTTGAGAATAAGTATATCGGCGTGAACCTAGGCTTGGTGGTGTTAGGGCAAGAGCTATTGCTTGTCGATTCACCTCTCCATAACGAAGATGTGAAAGAGTGGTTTAAAGTGGCAAGCGAGCGTGGACGGCCCAAATTCCTGGTCTTGCTTGATTCTCACCCTGACCGTGTGTTAGGGTCGCGAATCTTGACATTACCAGCAATTGCACAAGACCAAACCCAAGAAAACATCCACGAATGGGCAGATACCTTCAAGGGCAATGCGCATCCGATAGGGGCTGAAGCGGATCAATTGAAAAGAATTACTGGGGTGAACAATGCCCTTCCAGAGATAACCTTCTCCGAGAGAATGATCATCCATATGGGAGGAAAGGAAATTGTTTTTCTGCACCGACCCGGACCTCGCCCTAGCTCTATCTGGATGGTAATCCCCGATTTATCCGTTGTTTTTATCGGGGATACTGTAACCATGGATGAGCCCCCCTATGTTGGAGTCTCAGTTCTTGACGCATGGCTGAATAGCCTGGATGAACTGCGTGGTTCCGATATGAAATCGTATACTCTGATCTCGTCTTGCGGGGGGCGAATTGATCGGAAGGATATCAACCATATGGCTCGTTTTCTGAGAAAGATACAGAGTCGAGTCGCGAAGCTGGAGAATGGCAAGAATCGCGACGAGGAGATAGAGCGCTTGGCGATAGATCTCATGGGAGATTTTAAAATTCGGCCTTCGCGCGAAGATTTGATACTCAAGCGTCTAATAACCGGACTGCTGGACCAAAGTTTGCTGCAGTTCCCTGAGGGCGCCTAGATAGATGATGCTCATCCTCTTAAATTGCGTTGGCAGAATACCCGGGGGTACTTCAATCGATGAGTGATAAGCCGATGGTGGATATCTTGCGGGGTGGAATCGTCGAGTCATCCCACCAAGTTGCAGCAGCCGTGGCGAATGTGCACGGTGAAGTTCTGGCAGCATGGGGAAGTGCAGATCTATTAACCTTTCTCCGCTCAAGCGCCAAGCCATTCCAGGGAATGCCGCTGGTTGAGAGTGGGGCTGCAGCTCATTTTGGGCTCAGCGAACAGGAATTGGCGATTGTATGTGCCTCACATGCCGGCACCGATGACCACATCGAAGTTGTCCATTCGATCCTTCGAAAAATCGGACTCAGCGAGGCAGACCTACGCTGCGGTACACATACCCCATACGATGCTAAGACTTCTAAGAAATTGATAAGGGCGGGCGAAAACCCCTCGCCCATTCGCCACAATTGCTCCGGGAAGCATGCAGGGATGCTGGTAGTAGCACGTTATCTTGATGCGTCGACGTCAACTTACCTGGAATCAGATCACCCTGTCCAGATGCAGATCTTGCATAACTTTGCACAAATGGTCTCGATGGCTGCAGACGACATTATTGTTGGCATCGACGGCTGCTCGGCGCCGAATTTTGCCGTACCCATCCGGAATGCTGCGGCTGCTTATGCCCGCTTGATGGATCCAGGGAAGTTCTCAACAGAGAAAGCGGATAGTTGCAGGGCGATCGTGAAGGCGATGACTGCGTATCCCGAGATGGTCTCGGGCGAAGGGCGTTTTGACACGCTTCTCATGCAAGTGACTTCCGCTCAACTGCTCTCGAAAGGTGGGGCGGAGGGTTTTCAGGGAATTGGGATTCCGCCCAATTCTCTTGGCTCTGGATCTCCCGCTTTAGGCGTCGCAATAAAAGTGCTCGATGGAGATTTAGGAGGCCGCGCAAAGTCGGTAGCGACGATTGCAATGCTCGAGGCGCTGGGTGTTCTGTCAATTGGAGAGCGGCAGCAGCTTAAGCAATTTGACTCCCGACCGATACAAAACCAGAGCGGGTTGTATGTAGGGGAGATCCGATCACCCCAGGTAGTTCGGGACGTTTTTAACCTGGCCAATGAATGAGGTTGATGCGTTTTCACGAACTGCTAGAGACCTATTGGATGTAAACCTCACTCCCCATCAGATCGAAGCCTTTCAATGGTATGCGAACGAACTGCGCAGTTGGAACCAACGCTACAATCTAACCGCGATTACAGATCCTGACGAAATCTATCTCAAACACTTTATTGATTCGTTGTCATGTCTTCAAGTTGAGCGTTTCCGACCACCGGGGAACGTCATCGATGTTGGAACCGGCGCAGGCTTCCCGGGCATCCCACTCAAGATTGTCTATCCTCAATTCAAGATAACGCTTGTAGAGTCCATCGGCAAAAAGATGGAGTTCTGCCGCCACGTGATCAGTTCGCTTGGTTTGGATGGCATCGACTTTGTCCAAGCCCGAGCGGAACACATTGGCAAGAAGGCGGCGCATCGCGAACAGTACGATTGG